>Ga0302273_1000407_pt1 | contig 19425 bp, 20 predicted proteins | sample III_Bog_N1_3_FD_198774 | JGI IMG/M metagenome (GOLD analysis project Ga0302273, IMG submission 198774) | Peat permafrost microbial communities from Stordalen Mire near Abisko, Sweden - III_Bog_N1_3 | ecosystem: Environmental > Terrestrial > Soil > Wetlands > Peat | place: Sweden: Abisko... | reverse complement strand
GAGAAGATACTTAGGATTACAGTGAAATGGAAGACTGTGCAATGAGATTCGAACGACTTACGGATTCGGAGCTTTTCAGGACATTCGCAGAATGGCATGAAAACCCCGAAGCCGTTAGGAGTGGCTTTTGCGCGAAGCGCAAAACCGAAATCGAATTGCCGCCTGGAGCGAATGACCTACGAGACGACCGCGCCATCTGGTTCACCGCTTGTTATACGCCTGTCTTTTCTTTGTATCAAGTCATTGCGTCAAATTATTGCTTTTGCAATTTCTTTCTTTGTTGATCCCATGCTCAGTAAAGACTTGAGCATCAGCTCTATTGATACTGTTGGATCCGCATGTTCCATTTTTGCCACACGAGACTGGCTGCTACCAATTGTTTTGGCCATTTGATTCTGCGTGATATTGGCCTTCTTTCTTTTTTCCGAGATTGCCCTAGACAAGGCAACCTTCATTTCAACAATGGCCATTTCAGCTTTATCTAAGCCAAGGAAATCGTCAATATCACCAACGATCCAACCTTTTGCTTCCAATCTCTTTTGTTTTGCCTTTTCCATAATCTGACTCCATTTCATTCGTCGTAGTCGGCCAGCCGGGCTTTGCAAAGTTCAATTTTGGCCAAAGTTGTCTTTGTTGTTTTTTTGTTGTCCAAGTCAATAATTACTATTACGTCATCGTCGATCCTGTAAAATATGCGCCATGTACATTTTTCATCATTGATCCTTAATTCATGGCAGCGCTTGCCGATCGATGGCATTGGCCGACTATGCGGCATTGTTACTTTCAATCCTGCTTGCAAGAGCCGAAGTAGAAATCCCGCCTCTGTTCTTGTTGCCAAAGACATCGGTGGTGACTTGGGCTTCATAGCCAGCCAAACGAGTGGTTTATGGTCAGGACTCATATTTTTAATATATATATCATATCTGACATATTGTCAATAGGTCTGACCTAATAGATAGGGAAAGACAATATTGGCTTCTGGATTAGATTGTCATCGCCGAAGGCGTTGTATTAATTAGTGCGTATAACGTTTAGGTAACCCGTGGCGCATTGGGGTTACAAGGAGAGAGCCCAGGCGTTACGGATTCAAGTTCTATGTATGAGATGAATGTAAGAAAGAACTTGAATCCGTGCAATGAAATTCGAGTTCATTTTACCCCCCATTTCCTATATTTTTGACCTTCATAATATGGCGATTTCAGCGATATTTAAGGGTTATATCCTGTTTAACCCTCTTTGATCCTGTGCTTATTTGACAAAGATTCTTTGTCATTTTCTGCTATATTTGAGTTAAATCAAATGAGGATAAATTCTATGACTTACAAAGAAGAAATAAAGAAGTTTAATAAGACTTCAAAAATCAAAATCACGAATGTCGTTACTGATGGGATCGTATATCTTGGATTTGCGCAAACCATCTCAGGTAAAAGATTGCGGAAAAATCTTAACCTATCATTTCCGCTTAATTCTTCACATTCTAAAGCACTAGAGACTGCCAAAAGTGATGTTGCAAGGCTATCAAAACGACCAGAGCAGATCGTTAAAACATTGGAGAAGCTAGAATCAAAGAGAAAGGAGCGACAGTACAAGCGACTCAATACACGAATGGATAATTGCGTTCTTTCACGAATCGAGCAATGGCTATCTCTTTATCCAAAGAAATCATCGCAGCATCATTATAGGATGTTCAAAAATGTCGTTTTAAATTATCCTACGTGGAATTCCCCAGTAAAAAACATTGCAGATGTCACTAAACTTGAATGTGAGCAATTCAAGCTATTCCTTAGCAGCTATAAGAACACAAAGAAAAAGGTGTATGATGACACCTCAAAGTCTAATATTATCAGCTCTTGCAAATCATTTTTCAAATGGCTTGTGAAAATGGATTTCTTGGAAAAGTCCCCTGCTGCATTTCTGGAATTTCCAAAACCAGAAAAAGACGTAATTTACTTTACTGTTGAAGAGCTGGATAAGATCTGCAATACTTTAACGCCTGAATCCTTTTGGGATCTTAGAGAGGCGTTCACATTCCTAAGATTTACAGGAATCAGACCAGTGGATCTCCGCTTGATGACTTTTGATAGGATGGGAAGAGTAGATGAGAATGGAATTTACACGCCACATGATACACACATATTCATCCAACACAAGACTACCAAAAAAGCGTATATACCAATTGGAAATACACCGCAACTAATTCTAAAGCAGCAATTTATTAAGCATGGGTGTAACCTGTCTTCCAAAGTGTTCAAACTTAAAGCACCATCAGCACAGGGATTGAATTTCAAAGAATGGTTGAAACTTGCCAACGTTGACGTTAATGGAAGAACTTTCTACAAAGCCAAACACGGACTAGCAAGTCAACTTGGTGCAATGGGACTTAGTGAAAGAGAAATTGGATTGCAGCTTGGCCACAGCGGGAGTTACATTACCAAGAGATACATTTCCCCAGAACTCACAAGAGTTAGAGACATGCAAGAGAAGATAGATCCCAAGCGTTCACATGTCGGCTAACCTTTGATTCCATGCTTGCAGCTTTGTTAGTTTCTTTTTACGTTGCTTACTCGTATCGGACTTTAAACAAGCTACAACTTCACTATGCAGGTAATAGTTCATTTTACCTCCTAGTGGATGTGGGATAATATGACCATCAGCTCCCCATTGGGTTACGGTGTCAGTAGTTGCATCAAGCACATTAGCCAGTGCTTTGGTACTATACATCTTATCAGGCTCTTGAATGAAAACCGTTCTGGTATCTGGTGACAACTCATTTAGCCAGTCATAGACTTCTCGGTCAACATACTCTACGCCATCAATACTTGTTTTGAACATTCCAGTATTATCAACCCATCTCACAAGAATTGCTAAAAATGAATTCAGTTGACCCTCAAGTATATATGGTTCTTCAGCTACCATCTGTATTTCCTCATTTGTTGAGGATTTCAATTGGAAGGTGTAATTGGGCACTGCTTCGATTAAATTCTTTGTAACCATCTTCTTACCTCATTTGTTGTGCAATACAAGTCCAAAGTGAATTCGACATGTTTTGCTTTGTTGCTATTTATCTTTATAGGAATTTCGGAGGCATTTGTCACAAAGTATTTTTATACCCCTTCATTTTCCTGTGAGTAGAATTTGCTCTTAGTTTCGATCATTGGAACAAATTACGCACAAAGGAACAGATGGGAAGGAAATCATTCAGTATTGATTATCTGTACAAATTCCATTCCCATCAATTTGTTTCGCAGCAAGCATGATTCGTGTACTCGCATAAAAACGTCTCCCATGTTTGTTCTTGACCAAAACAAATCTATGCGCAAGCCTTAACGAGCCTCGTTTCAATAATATCTGGATCATCAATTGTTTCGATGGTCAAGACACCATTATTGAGAACTGCTTTTAAGGCATACTCAACAGGACACTTGATAACAGAAAGTTCTTGTTCCATCTCTTCTTTGCCAAAGAAGAGATCAAAATTATCGGTGTCTTGCAGCCATTTATTGAGAACACCCCAATAGAAAATAACGTTTCTCTTACCGACAGTATCATACGGAATCAAGTTTGACTTCCGAAGGGAGTTAATTCGCGCTACTGGTACATTCGATAATTGTGACAACTGCTGAGTATTGAGAGCCTTATCAATGCTCCAATCCCTCAATTCTTTTGGAATAAGGTTGTCGATTTTGTTGATGCCATTGTTCTGATTGGTTTCCATTGAATACCTCCTTATTTATGGTTCATGGAAATTATGTTTCTGATCATTGTGAAAATCTGCATCTGTCTATTAACCAACCATTGAGTAGCTGGATTTATCTTCGCTTTGGACAGTAGGCAAGTATCTTGTAAAAGCATCCTCGAAGTCCTTCAGCACATATCCCTTTGGCGTTGCAGATACACGACCACCTAAACGAATAGTACGAGGTGCAATTTCAAATGTTTTCAGCAAGCGAGAAAGTTTGAGCGGATTCAGCTTCTTTTCGAGGCTAGAATTGATACTCTCAAGGAGATCGAATGTTGGGAGCTTCGATGCACCACGATCTGCAAATGAGTTACGGATAAGGGACAAAATCTGCACACCACTACCCTCTTGATCTTCATCACTAGCAGCACGATTCGATACATAAATTGCAGCTTCACGAGCAATTTTTGCCCAACGATCACCAGCCAAATCAGCAATAGCAACCAAGGGAATCCAGTTGTCCTTAGCACGATCAGAATCAATTTCTTCTGGGATTTGTGGAAGTACACCACGAATCATTTCAATTGCAGCTTCAGACCACCGTTCCAAACGAGTTGTAAGTGTGTTGAAATGCACCGATGTTTGGGGATTAAATTCTGATAACTTTTCAACGGTCTCATCAAGCATTTTGCGTCGCAGTTCAATGATTATGGAACGATCACGAATAGTGTCAGACCCGTATTTACCGATACCAGCAAGAGCTTTAGCCCCGAATGTGGTGTACTTGGATAAATTGCCATCCCTTCCACAGCGATAGACAAATGCAGCTCCACGAGTATGACCACCATTGATGATTCCTGTAATATCCTTATTACGTCCGATGGACATAAAAGTATCACACTCATCAACCATCAGCGTGGGTTTGGTGTCCATAATACGGAAGATGCTACCAGTGCTAATATTTGATGCTGGGATTACATGTGCGCAGACCTTGCTCATAACATTCAGCAAAACAGACTTTCCAGACCGCTTTTCAGGGGCGGTAATATATGCCATGGGAGCAATCTCACAGGCATCAATTACCCAGCTAAAGGCACACCAGAGGGCTGCTGCAACCTTGTAATTATGATCCATAATCACATATCGATCAAGATCACCATAAATGAGATCTAGGATCGAAGCTGTTTCGGCATGTAGGCAGGGTGTTGCGGATGTGGCGAGTGTGGCGTGTGTTTCAGCATTGGCAGAGTTAATGTTGCGGATGATGGAAGTAGAGGTATTGTTCATAGTAGACTCCTTAGTCTTATTTGTGAATTTTTGTGGTCTTTTAATCCCACCCAAGGAGTCGTTTGCTTCTTGTGTCTCTATATAAAAAGATATGTAAAAGCAAATTTGTTGTTATATTACATTATGAATTTGCTTCATTTTGCATATGAATATTGTCATTTATAATATTTATGAAGATTTACCCAGCTAAGGTCGTTGACCTAGATCAAAAATTTAACCCCAAATACGAGATCACCTACAAGGGTAAACGAATCTGGTTTTACCGACCACCAGCATCAGCAACAATCGAAATACTCTATGACAACGGATCAATCCAGAAAGTCTACGAATTAGACTATCTAGGAGAGAAGATTATTGTGAGCCTTAATGGAGGGGTTATAACCCACCCAGTTCAAAAGAGGCGAACTCATATAGATCCTGAAGAACGAAAGGCAATTCTGACCATGCTTCAGGAAGGGGAGTCGATCAAGAACGTCATGCAACGATACCCCAACTATCCGTATAATTGCATTACTCAGATGAAGTACCGACTCAAGCACCCATGATTTCCAAACCTGATTTTCATATTTCTAAGCGGAGCATTAGCAAGGCTACTTCAACCCTTAAATTTTAAACAGTTTCATTTGTTGATTTCCACTCTCGGGATAAGTACGACTGAAACTTGCCATTAAATTGTGTACTTAAAATACTTTGGCATTTCCTGAACAAATCGAAATGAATTCAACTGGCCATTTTGAAACAGAGAAATGTCCCTTGCATAATAGTGCTAAGGACTAAACATTGTAGTTCATTTTAAAGCTACTCAGGTTTTAAGTGTGGCTGGTACATTTACAGTCACCCAACGCATAACACGATCCCATTCATTATGTGAGTAGAACGCATCCAATCGCCAGCCTTTACTTAAATCGACGATACCGCAGTCATATTCCTTGATGCCACTGTCATATTCCTTGATGTCGCAAACGAGATATACACTTTTTAGTAAGGGATGATCTTCAATTGGAACAAGAATTTCCCCACTATCATCAACAATAATGATCTCACCTGAACCATTGCCAATGTGCTCTGCCTCGTATCTGCTACCATTTTCGAATGTGAGTAAAATTGCATCATCAGCATAACCATCAGCTTGCTCTGTCCAACCGTAAATCCTACGTAAAACCGTTACGATTCGATCCCACTCACCCCCATCTTTCCACATATCAGTTCCTGTTATATGTTCGATATTATGTGGATAGATTTCTCTGAGTTGTTGAATTGAAATTTTCATTTTCACTCCTTTTTTGACAATAGCATAATCAGATCCCATTAGGTGGAATTTCCATTCGCTATTTTTTTGTTTGTTTGGAACAAGCCTGAATTGACTTGCCGATATACTGAATATAGGAAGTATGAAATCGTTTGTCCAGAATTATTATTAGCCGTTTTAACCTACTCCCATATACATTCAAGCATCATTACATTTAATCCTGAATCGGACAAAACCTAATAAGGAAATGATAGCGACTGAGAATGATTGGTACGACTTATGTGATGGTGATTCTGTTCGGATTTATTCAAACAAGAGATGATCCTTATACGTCTGTGGTGGCTGCTCCATGAACGGTAACGCCTAGTAATTATGGGTTTATGGATCGATGGCTAGAACGTCTGTGTATAGATGGATACCTAACGTCCCCTTGCTACAGCTACGTTTGAGACAATTAATAATGACTCTAGAATTGCGAATATAATTTCAGATTCAAAATCTCACGCCCAAAGGAGATGCAGAAATTAGTGACGCGAATCACCACAAATTCGCTCATGAGCTTAGGAATTCTCGAAATAGAATGGATTATTGATTTCGATCAACGTCATTAACTAATGAAGCTCGGACAATCGAACCTTGATTCCCTACATCACGACTGCACATCACGCGCCTCACTTTGACATCACTTCGAGCATACTTCGTTAGGCTATATGTATCAATGGTTCGCGGTGATTAGAAAAATGATACTGAAGTTCTGACAAACGAGTTTGTGAATCCTATATCAGTCAAAATAGTTCGATTATTTTCATGTCGTTTTGGAAAAGTTGGATATATTTAAATCACGAACGCCACTTGACACACAACATCATAAAACGTTATCTGAAAAGGGAGGTTCTAAACAAGAAACACATAAAAGGAGTATTTATGAACGAGTTACTTAATCACTACCACTCGCGGGCAAAGTCCCTCATCTGCGATCAATCCAAATATTTGGAAGCGAACAAGCTCCAAAAGGAAAAAGTCAAGATTCAAATGCGGATTGAGAAGATTGAAAGAGAGTTTTATGGGAAGTGGAGTGGAAATACTGTCTATGAGTCGAAGGGATTAGATGGCACTATTATGGTTGAACTCAAAATCTGCGTGAAAGATTTTGAATACACCCATTGGCAGACTACTTTAAGCAGCTTCATGCATTTCCTTGGACAAATCGAGGGCAATCCCACAGGTTGGGCTTTGGTGAGTTTTGAAAAGAAAGGGGCACTGACGGTGCCCGTTGTGCAAGAGCTTTTCGAACTTCAGGATCAGCCTGATAAAGAGATTCCCTTCATTGCACCAAGCGTAGCAGCTTAAACGAATCGCGGTGATCCAATAAGGTTACACCGCCATCATTTTGAAATCAAATATGACATTGAATCGACAATCATAAATTGTCGAGTTCGATGGTGCTTCAAAATTTGATCGATCACTTTTATAAACAGAACATGTAGCAGGGATCAATTTGGGGAGTAGCTGCCCTAGATAGGTTATCACCATCCGACCGTGATCCCTGCTTGTTTTTTGATCTCAGGATGGCTATAGGATGGTTAAATCAATGGAACAGATAGTTAGAAAGGCTTTCAAAGCCAAATCAAAAATATTGCGTCAAGTGAAGCAGTTAAGACGCTTCGAATTTGCATCAGTCCTTCGTGCTATTGATGATGCTCACCATGACTTGGTTGAAGAACTTATGGACAGTGCTCTGCAATACGATAATGGATTCGAGAACCTATTCTCAGAGTGTCTACATCAGCGGAATACAAGAAAAATGGAAATCATTGATCTACTGAAATCGATGCATCCAAAGATGATCACGAAAGATGCGATAGGTATTGCGTTGATGGATGAGGATGCAAAGTCATTAGGTGCAACCAGAGGTAGTTGGCGTGAACAGCAAAGAGACTTTCACATTATTAATAACATGGTAGTTTCAACCAACAACTTAATAATCAACTCATCCAGTACAATCAATCAATCATCCAAACATTCACTTACACAGAGCAACTTATCAGTAAATAATTCAATCAATCATAATACATCCACATCATATGTTCTCTCAGAACTTAGTAGTGATGAATCAAGTCAATCTCAACTGGCAGTAGTCATAAATGAGTTTACGCACACTCAATCTCCAATCCCATTCGCGCAACTTAGCGCAAAATCATCAGACAGAAACGGCGATTCTGATGAAATTTCGATAGGCAAAAACTCAAAAAGCACTAATATTCCACCAAATGATGACCTTTGCGCTAAAATGATCACCCATATTTTGATACAAAATGGGACATACAAGGTGATCAGGGATTACACGAAGGGAACAAAAGCAGATAAGGAAGTTGCGCTGATATTCATGAGCCTTATGAGATCTCGTGATATTGAAGGATACAAAGCACTCCATTCAAAGTTTCTAGAATCGATTGCAAGGCAACTAACCGAGACCAGCTACGCTACAATCATTCAGAGACTACTTACTGGCACTGAGAAGGGAGCACTTATCGAATGGGAAGATGATGGATCATATCGTAAGGATCATTATTCAAGGCGTTACAGGGTTGCTGAAAAGTATGCTATCAGGGAGCCACACCTGTACAAACTGAAGCGTCCAATCTACCTATCAGAACCAACCTATGATGATAATCAGTGCATCCTCAGTACCTCGTTAGTTTGGTCAATGTATAGTGGTTTGAAAAAATCGAACAGCAAAACGGCTTAAGCTAGTTGGTTTCCAATAGATAAATTCAACTCTATGGAAACCGATATGAACAATAAGAATCAGGCAGCAACAGAAACCACTCGACGCACCCGCAGAGTCCTTGATGAGGCATTCAAGACCAAGGTTGTTCTGGAAGCAATTAAGGAGTCCCTGACCCTTAACGAGCTTGCCAGCAAGTACAATGTCCACCCCAACCAGATCAGTCAATGGAAGTCGCATTTCCTAAAAAATGCCGTAAGCGTTTTCAGCGGTCCGAAGGAAGAGCTGAAGGAGCTGGAAAAGCTACGGGAAGAACGTGAAGAACTCCACAAGCGCATTGGCGAGAAGGACATGGACATAGAGTTCTTAAAAAAAAACTTGCGCAAACTGAACCTGCTATGAGAACGGCGATGGTGGACAAGGAATTGAGCCTGCCAGTCACCAAGCAGTGCAATTTGCTCGGAATTAAGCGTTGCCGAGTTTACCATAAGCGACGCTTATCCAAGCGCAAGATCGAGCTGCTGAACCGGATCGATGAGCTATATACGGAAGACCCGACCCGTGGACAAAGGCGTATGCGCCATGCGCTCAGGAAGCAGTTTGGAATCAGTGCTGGAAGGAACGTGATCCGCAAGGTGATGGATGAACTGTGCATCGAAGCCATCCATCCCAGAAAGCATCTTTCCATCCCCAATCAGCTGCATAAGAAATACCCCTATTTGCTGAGGAATGTTCCCATTACAAGGGTCAACCAAGTATGGAGCACAGACATCACCTACGTCCAGCTCAAGGGCGGTTTTGTTTACCTGACAGCCATCGTGGACTGGTACAGTCGGTTCATCCTGTCATGGAGGCTTTCTACCACGCTTGACACCCGCTTCTGTGCAGAGGCTTTACAGGAAGCTCTGGAGAAATATGGCAACCCAGAAGTGTTCAACACGGACCAAGGCTGCCAATTCACAAGTTCGGAGTTCACAGGCATTCTCGAATCCCGTGGGATCTCCATCAGCATGGATGGTAAAGGACGTGCTCTGGACAATATATTCGTGGAGCGTTTCTGGAGGACGGTCAAGCACGATGACATTTACCTCAAAGGCTACACGACAGTAAAGGAATGCAAGGCTGGGCTTGAGGCTTTCTTTGAACGTTACAACAACAGGAGAGAACATCAATCACTTGAAGGAAACTATCCCGCAGAAGTATATTTTGGTAAGGTCGCAATTAATATTGCGGCATAATCTGGAAGCCAACTATCAAACGGCTTTTTTTTGTTCAAATAATCAGACCACTATAGTGTTGGAATATGATGACGTAAATTCGCTGGTTTGAAAAAACATTATATTGGGTACATGAGCACAACGAAAATATTTGGTAGATGCAATGAGTAGTCTCGCTATCATCATTCCAGCATACAAGGCTACATATTTAAGGGGTACGCTACAAGCGATTGCTTTGCAAACAAACAAAGAATTTGCTGTCTATATCGGAGATGACAATAGTCCCTATGATTTGATGTCCATCGTAAATGAATTCAAGGGTCTGCTTGATATTTCATACACCAAATTTGAAAATAACTTGGGATCACAAGACTTAGTTGCACAGTGGACTAGATGTGTTGACTTATCTCAGGCTGAAGAGTGGATTTGGTTGTTTTCTGATGACGACATTATGGAAACAACATGCGTTGAATCCTTCTATAAAGAGATGAAAACGAGGGCTAGCGATGTCTATCGGTTTTCCATTACAAAAATTGACTCGATGGGTAAATTATTGGATAATTCTAGCCGCATAACGTTTCCATCAATAATGTCATCGCGAGACTTTATTGTTGCAAACATGAAAGGGCAAGTCGAAAGTTTTGCTGTAGAATATATCTTCAGTAAACGTGTATATGCTTTAAGTGGTGGCTTTGTGAGTTTCGACTTAGCGTGGTCATCGGACTTTGCTTCGTGGGCTGCGTTTTCTCAATCAACGGGCATTGCTTCGATTAGTTCTGGCAAAGTATATTGGCGAAGTAGCGGCGAAAATATCACTCCAAACAGATCTAAAAGCATTATGAGGAGAAAGGTAAATGCAATAATTCAGTATATAATTTGGGCAAACTCAAAATACGATGGAATAGAAATTGTATCTGATATTAGGTTAAAAAATCAACTTATGGAGGCTAGTTGGAGCCTGCCATATACAGAAATTATTGGAAGCATAATTAAATTTTATAAAGAGAAAAATCGCTATTATGCCCTTATCAAAGTGTGCGTAATTCTTTCCATGTATAAGTGTTTCATTACAATAAGAAAAAGACGAGGTACGCATGCCGCATAAGATATACATCTACCCAATGATTCCTCATGAAAAGAGAATCCCACCGAATCCATATCTTGAAGATTTGTGTAATGCACTAAATATGCAGCATACTGTTGTGAATATGAATAGATGGATGAACCTCGGCGTATTTGACATTATTTTGTATTTGAAAAAAGCCGACGTTTTCTATTTCAATTTCATTGAAGATTTGTATAAAAGAAAATACGGTTTAATACAATTTATTGCCTTTCCGTTTATCGTCGCACTATTAAAATTATTTAGGAAAAAAATTATTTGGACAAAACACGATGTATCTTCACATTCTAATGGGTTAAAAATCCCATATAAAATAATTGATGGGTTACTTGAAAATAGTGCAACGACAATAGTAATCCATACTGAGGAAACCTACAAGTATATCAGTGAAAAACGACATTCAAAATGCAAGTATATTTTCCACCCATTTAATCGTGAATACTACTGCCATTCTAATGAAGGTATTAAGTACGATGTTCTTATCTGGGGGGCTATGCAGCCTTATAAGGGAATCCTAGAATTTGTCCAATTTTATCAATCGTCTAACTTGTCGCTGAGAATAAAAATTATTGGATTCTTTGCTTCAAAGGAATATTATAATCAAGTAAAAAAACATTGTGATAATACAATTAACTTAGAGGATCGGTTTGTCTCAAAAGATGAATTGAGGGAATTGCATGAACAGTCAAAATACGTGTTGTTCACATATAATGGTGCGTCTGTATTGAACTCAGCGGCTCTAGTTGAATCGTTATCATTAGGTAATTGTATTATCGGCCCAAATGTTGGGGCTTTTAAAGAGTTGAAAGAGAAAAATCTCGTTTTATCTTATGATAGATTAAATGATATTTACTCAATTCTAACGAAGACGCATAATATTTGTGCGAGTGACGTAGCTGACTTTATTAAAAACAATTCTTGGTCTGGATATTCAAATAAACTATTTGGCTAATAAGAGGTACTGCTATGGTTGTGATTGTTTCGAACATTCCGTCTCCGTATCGAGAGCCTGTTTTTCAATATGTTTTTAAGAATTTGAAAGACGAATTTGTTGTTGTTTATTGTCAAAATAGAGAAGCCGATAGAGAATGGAATTTTAAAGAAGAAGGCTACCCCAGGCGATTTCTTCGCGAGCGTGTGTTTTCTTACAACAATCTTTTTAAACGATTTGTACATGTTAATGTTGATGTTTGGTGGCACTTGAATAGCTTGAATCCAGAAATTGTAATTACGAATGGATACAATCCTACGCACCTAATTGCGTTCTTATGGGTACGGTTACACAAGAAAAAGCACATTGCAATGACCGATGGTTGGCTAAGAAGTGAATCGTCTCTCACATTCATTCATCGCATAATGAGACGAATTGTATTAAAGAGAACGGATGCATTTATTGGTGCATCGAATAAGAGTTTAGAATTATTTCAATACTATAGAGCTCCGATAGAAAAATGCTTTTTGAGCTATCTATGTGCGAATAATCAGGCATTTAAAGCAAGCAAAATATTTGATGACAGAAAATTTGATGTGCTCTTTTCAGGTCGATTTATTGAAAGCAAAATGCCGGGATTCTTTTGTGAAGTTATACTCAAACTCAAGCAAATTAAAGATGACATTAGTGTAATGCTAATGGGAGATGGTGAACTAAGACAGGAAGTCTGCGATTTCTTGAAAAAACATGAAGTCAGCCACCATTATGCAGGCTTCGTAGCACAGGATAAATTACATGAATACTATGAGAATTGCAAAGTACTATTATTTCCAACACAAACAGAATGCTGGGGTGTCGTTGTTAATGAAGCTTGTGCGGCAGGCATGTCGATAATTACATGCGATAATACTGCTGCTGCGGGTGAGTTAGTTGTTGATGGTGATAATGGATATGTTTTGCAACTTAATGCCGATCTTTGGGCGCATAATGCAATTGAACTCATTGAAAATACAGAACTATTCTCTAAGTTTTCTCGATCATCGATAGAACGAGTCAAAACGTATACTTATGAGAACGCGGGTCAAGGCATTGTTGATGCGATAAATTTCGTAAAGTATAAAAGCAAGAGTTCTTGAATTATGCCTAATGTGCGGATATACTCCCGAAGGTCGGAGGATAACTGTAGATATCGTTATTTAAATAGCCAAACTATCTATTTAATAAAAAAGATAGTTGTTGCTTCTATTTGAGCTTGCGTTGCTACTTTCTGTTGATGTCGGCATCAGAATTACTTTGGCTTTATATGGTTTGAGAACGAATTTACTTGGCATTGAATTCCCAAATACATTTGTAGAGTTCGACGGAAGATCTATCGTAGAATCTTGATTATTTTCATTCCATACAATAGAAAATGATACAGCATATTTGGGTATAAGCGACGCATGTGTTATATCAAATTCTGGCGTTTGTGCGCTTGCGTCTAAATCAAGGCGAACATTGCTATTAGTGGCCGTTGCCACGAATGGAATTACTAGAGAATCATTATCAAACCAAATATCTTGGTTTACACCCATTGAGCTATAATCCCCTCCATTTTTTAAAACTACAATTCTTACGCGCCCTGGAGTCGCGCCTGCAATTTGTAGGCTAAGTAAATAACGATTGCCTTGAGTAAGGCTAAATGAATTTGATTTGAGAAGTCCTGTTGTTCCTTGAGAATACGAAAGGTGGACATGAAGTGTTGGCGCATCTAGCTCAGGATTAAACGATTTCCAAGAAAGCACCGAGCTAGATGGCCAAGCCCCCCAACCCTTGATGCCATTAGTCATATCTCCATTTTGTATCAAATTCGATTCTTGTGGCCCTTTGTCTGTTACTATCGTTAGTTGACTTGTAGAATCATAACCAAAGCTCCGCCAATGCTTAAGTGTCATTAATTCTGAATACCCACTCTTTAAGTCAACGATAGAATAGGGTGTATTACCCCAAGTTGTGAAATATTGATTACTATCTAATACCCCAATTAGATGGGTGTCCATGCTCTTTCGCAAAACGGTAGTATTCGCATTAACAGAGTTCACGTACACTTGATTATGGATTACTTGATTTCCAAACATCTGGTCTAGCATAGAGGAGTCTTCGTTTAGGTAGATCCCCATTCTTGACGGATTGACAATTAAATTTTCGCGTACAATATGATTTTCCCCATTATGCAAATATATCCCCATATATGTACCGATAACTGTGTTGTTCAAAACGCTACACATTTTTGATCGATCATCCAAATAGATGCCTTCAACAGGCTTGTTTGTAGGTGTACGCAGATAGACAATATTTTGCTTTATAATGCTGCTGTCTGCGCTCACAGTACTGTATGATGGACTCCAAGTATAAATGCCACCACCATCGTTAAGAGCCAAACAATAATCACTGATAACATTTTCAAAAATCTTGTGGCTCGGGGCTCTAAAATCAATTCCAATGTACCCAAGGCTATCTAAACGATTATTATAGATCTGCGAATTTCTGCCATTTGATTGAATTCCATCTCCACCATCCTGACCTACACCACTCATTACATTTGTTTGTAAACCAATGCGCTTGATTGTGCAATGGTGAATCTGCGTATTAGGAGCCCCAGAGATAATTCCGCGTATAAAGCAATCTTGAATGCTAGAGTAAGCGACCACAATCGAATCGCCATTATCAATTTGAATGCCCGAGGTTCCAATTTGATGTATCGAGGTGTTCTTTATTTGAATATTGCTGCTATTCCCTGAGACGTAGATTCCTTGTTGAGCAAATCGCTTGATGGTAAGGTCGCGAATAATCATAAATTTTGACTTGTTCACATAGATACCAGAGGTTTGAACCATGGCTGTGATCTTGGTTGGCGTTGAAGAAGAATGCAGCCAAACTTGTTGCGAAGAGCTATCGTACATCCACTGGTTTTCATTATTTAATGCTGCTCGGGTATTATTAATAAATAAAGACTGGCCTTTGGAAAATGGATAATTAGGCTTAGATGCTACAGAAATTGTTCGACTATTTAGTGCCGCGATCTTTCTTGCATCTATGCACCAGGTCACAGTCTGGACATTCGCTGTTGCGCCGACAATACCAATTGGGATAGCGCCTTTCACCGAAAACTGCATAGGCGAATATACGGAGTCAATAGTAAGGAACCCATTAGCTGGGTAGCTAGATAGGGTGGCTTCAGATCCGTTGATGTATAGGTCTTTTACGGGCTGACTAAATGCTGCCATCCAGTTGTTGGAGCCTTGGCTGATCCATCCACTTATGGAATCTTCGCCTGTGAGAATAGGGTTTGCTCCTGTGCCATAACTTCCAATGAGTATTGGTTTTGAAGGCGTGCCTGCAAGATTTTGCAAGGTAAGGCCACCCGAAAAAGTTTCCCCTTTTTTTAATAGCAGAGCGTCACCGGGTTTAAATGCATGTTGTGACGCACGAACGAGGGTCTTCCAAGGTGTCAATGGATTTTGTGCAATAGAGTCTGGGCGAGAGTCGTCGCCTAACGTTGCGGAAACATAGTAGGTTTGAGAATTTTTAAGAGCTTGGTAGTCCGATAAACTATCTGGATCTGCCCAAAGAAGACTTGAAAATATCAGCAGAAGACCGCATGCTTTAGTTGCCATAGGTCGTATATCCCGAATAAAGTTGGTTTCATCTTATTGTTCAGTATATCATCTAATATACCCCACATCAACTAGCTACTTGAGCTCTTGCAATAGCTATTATTTGAATCTACAAAAGGGATTTGAATGAGATATTTAAGCTTACTTCTGGGAATTTTTGTGCTTTGGAGTTGCTCTGGATCTCCAACTTCGACAACGCTGGCCTCGACTGACTACATCATCAGCATGGCTGGTGTGGGTAGTTTTGATTCTGTGGTGACGGCCTACTCTTCTAATGGACAAGACACAACATATAAAACCTTTCTTCCCAGCGATCTAGATAGTTCTGGAAATCTTTCTCTAAGCATTTCTGCTTCTAAGAATGCCAAGGTGAGTGTTCAGTCGATTGTTTGGAAAAATGGGAAAGTCCTTGCAACGCAAAGTAGCACAGTCAGTAGCGGCGGTAAAGCTCAATCTGCCACAACCATTCTCACACCAATTGTCGCAATTTCTGCTCCAGCCATTTGTTATTTGGATCTTACCACATGCAGGGTTGTTGCGAAGGCAAAGTCTAGATCAGTGACTGCATCGACAGAAATCAAGCAAATATCCTTGGATATCAATGGCGATGGGGTGTTTGACACTTCAATGTCTGGGGGTACTCTTGGCACAGATTCTTTGCTATTGAGTTTAAAAACACTTTCAGGAATGGCTGCTGGTCAAACACAAACCATCATACTAAAGGCAACAGAAGTTTCGGGCAGAACATTTTATGATACTGCTAGTGTGAAAGTACTAGCCTCGGCCAGCTTGTTTACCGATATCCGCGATGGCAATGCCTATCCCTATCGGCAAATTGGTGCGCAGGTATGGATGACCCAAAACCTTCGCTATGTTCCAGAGGGTTTATATGATTCCTCTTGGTGCTACGCCAATGATACTGCCAATTGTATGCGCTATGGAAGGCTCTATGACTGGCCAACTGCGATGGAAGGGAGTACTTCGGCTGGGGCAACCGGTATTTGTCCCACTGGTTGGCATGTTCCTACTGCTTCTGAAATCGGTCATTTAGCTTCTTATGCAGACTCTGCAGATGATTTGCAAATCGATTACACGAGTGGCACGAGCTTGAAAGCAGATACTTCATGGAAATCCGGTGCGGGCATGGACCTGTTTGGCTTCGATGGGCTAGCTAGCGGCTATTATGCCAATTCTCAATTCTATTCCCTCGGTACCTATGCGATGTTCTGGACATCAAATATTTCAGAACCACCCTGGGCAATCGTGAAAATCTTGGCATCAACTTCTGCAACAGCTACGACTGAAAGTCATTCATTGAAAGACGGCTACAGCGTCCGTTGCATCCAAGACACAAAGTAAGGGAAGCCAAAGGATTTTTCCTATTGACTTGATTCCACTCACTGCGGCTTGATATGATGCGTCACCGACTGGTCTCTCGCGATGACGTTGCAGCGAAGCACGTGGAATAGGGCGTTTTTCACGTCTTTGGGTTTGCTAATCGCAATTAAATAGTATAATTTGTAGAATACCTACAAATAAAGGCTTTCCATGCTGCTTGAAATTGCATTAGAAAACTTCTTCTCTATCCGTAACGAAGTTTCAATAGACTTCAGAGCTGAGAACATAAAGACGGCCCAAGTCCAGAGTCTAGCCTCCCATGCGATTGATTGGAATGGAGAAAAGGTCCTGAAAAGCGTGGGTCTTTTCGGGCCTAATGCTTCTGGGAAATCGAGTATCATCAAGGCCATACAGTTCTGTTGTCGTCTGGTGCTAGAATCTCACCTGCACAATGAAGGAACGACGTTCAATTTTTCCGCATTCAAATTCGGCGAGTGGGCTAGCAAGCCCAGCCGTTTTTTTATCAACTTCGTGCACGAGAATATTGAATACGAATACAGCTTTACATTAACGTGCAACGAAATTCTGCAGGAGTCTTTGTTCCATTATCCCAAGGGTCGCAAGGCCAAAGTATTTACCCGTGATGAAACCATTGAAGGTGGAAAAGCTGAAAAATACAGCTTTGGTGATGCGATCGCAAAGCCAATGGATGTTGCCGAGAATACGAGCCGCAAGACCTTGTTTCTGACCTCTGCAAGCCAAAAGGATAGGGAACTTCCCAAGTCCATTTTTCGCTACTTCAACGAAAAGTTTCTACTAGGCTTTGTCAACTTGACTGATGCAAATGCAGAAGCTCTTTTTTTATCAAACAAGGAGCTGATCTTGCATGCGCTACGTGTTTGTGATAGTGATATTGTAAACATCCAAGCCGTGCACGAGAAATTGGATGGAAAAGCATTCCAGCTTGACCTTGGCAGCGGAACCTCAAGCGTGAAGCCCAATCAGGTGGATTGGATCCGTCTAGAGACATTTCATAAGCATGCTCCAACAACGCCCTTCGATATGATTCGCGAAGAATCAGCGGGCACACAGCACATGTTTCATGCGATCCTTCGGCTGCTTGATGTGGTGCGAGGTGGAAAATCCCTGATGCTCGACGAGTTCGACGCAAGTCTTCATACAAAAATTGCTGAATTTATTCTTGACCTCGTTCATGCTAGTGAAGGAGCTCAATTGCTTTACACCACTCACAACACAAACCTAATCGACATGAAGAGGGCTCGCCGAGACCAGGTTGTCTTCGTGAACAAAAATCAAGATGGTGCCACAGAGGTTTACTCGCTATATGACTTCAAGGAATTTCGTGAGAATATGGATGCCGAAAAAGGCTATCTCCAAGGCCGCTTTGATGCAGTGCCGTTGGTGGACAACTCCTTGAGCACACTAAAACGAATTATCCGTGGGGAGTAAATACATGGGACGAAACAGGATCCAACGCCCAGCACGGAAGATGAAGCCAATCTTCATTGTGTTTTGCGAAGGCGAAACTGAAGAGGCCTATGTCGAAATGCTCCGCCAATATTATCGGTTGCCGATCCAGATCAGAACGAAGGTGACAGGGAATCAGATATCATCCAAGCTTATTCAACGGCACATGAAACATGAAAGTATATCACCTCGTGATTCCGTTTCTGCATTCTTGCTATACGACTTGGATGTCGAAGACGTTGCAAAAAAATTGAGAGCTTGTAATGCGGTTCTTCTTGGAAGCAATCCATGCATAGAGTTTTGGTTCATTCTCCATGTTGCAGAACGAAAAGCTTTCGTCAATACCGAAGAATGTCACCGTCTTTTGAAACAGTCTTTACCTCAATGGGCCAATTTTCAGAAAGGCCAGCTCACGGATGCACAAAAAGAAATTCTTTGGAACAACAATACTCAAGCAAGTAAGCGCGCGAGAGCGCTAGATTCCAATCGCAATCCTTCATCTACAGTTTATCTACTTCTTGATGAGCTAAATAAACACAGGTCTTTGACTTGACTACTGCGGCTTGATATGATACGTCACCGACTGATCTCTCGCGATGATGTTGCAGCGTAGCACATGGAATAGGAATTCGAAGTTTCCCAAGAGATAGCGCTTCCATAGGCGCTTAGGGTTGCTTAGAAGGCGGTGGAGCCATTCAAAGCCCATCTTGCGAATCCAGAATGGAGCAC
>Ga0302273_1000397_pt1 | contig 19648 bp, 14 predicted proteins | sample III_Bog_N1_3_FD_198774 | JGI IMG/M metagenome (GOLD analysis project Ga0302273, IMG submission 198774) | Peat permafrost microbial communities from Stordalen Mire near Abisko, Sweden - III_Bog_N1_3 | ecosystem: Environmental > Terrestrial > Soil > Wetlands > Peat | place: Sweden: Abisko... | reverse complement strand
AGTCGATGTTGCTGAAATTGGCCCAGATATAATCGATCCGCTGAGGTTTTGTGCGGTCGGTATAACCCGGATCATCGGGGTTGAGCTGTTGCCAAACATCGTAGAGCCCTTCATTTCTGAACAAATCGAAAGATTCCTTAACCTTCTCAGCTATATCCTCATCACTATTTTCTTCCGTTTGGTTCATATCTCCCATTAACAAGCAAGGGTATTGCAAGAACGGTTTCATGTATTCGATCGTTTCTTCAACGTTTTTCTGAAAATTGTCAATATTATACGAATAATGGCAGTTGAACACATACAATGTCTGTCCTGAAAGGGTATTTATGATGGCTGACTTAACGCTTCTCTTGTTGGTATCACCATTGTTCACAATTGAAAGGAAGCGGGAACCTGTTTCATTGACAGTAGAGTTGGAGATAATTGAAAGACCTTCCCATTTGCACAATGCATCCTGGAACCGTGGTGTTGGAAGTGACGGTGCAGGAAAAGTATAGACGTTATTTGTTGTATTATAATACATCACGGGCTGGATTAATATCGTGCTGCCAATGTATTTTCCTCTCAGGTTCAGTTCATAGAGGATTTGCTCCGCCATATTCTGATACAAAAGCTGGGTCGAGCAATTATCAGGATTAAACCTTACTTCCTGAAAGGAGATGATGTCGGGTAGGTTCTCGCAGATGATATCTGCAAACATTTGTAAACGAACAGACCAGAAGCCATCTGTTACGTTATCATGGTCATCGTAATTGGCCAGGTTGAATGTCATTACTTTTAGCATCGTTTTTAGTTTTAAGATTTTATTTAATCTAAAATGTTGGTTTTTCATTCGATATAAAGACCTTACTTTTTCATCCAAACCGTTGCGAACTCGGTTAACATGTCCACTTGTTTCCAGCCGTTTTCCTTCATGGTATTTTGCCAGTTCGGATCGGGTGTTCCATGCCAGGGCAGGTAGAAATATTCGCGTGCCGAATCGTTGTGGTTCAGAAGATATTCGGCATTTGGGTATTTGCTGGTCGAGGTTAACCTGAACATCCCAAAATCGCTGGTTGTGTTGCCAAATGCGAACACCGGCACTTTACCAATGCGTGAATAGATGTTCTGGCTTTTACCGTCTTTATCGTCTTTGGGTTGATAAATCCCTTTTTTGATAATGAATTTTGTATCCTTCTGCGCCGGAACATAGACCGCTGAATCCAATTGGATTGTTCCGATCAGGTGTTCGCGATCGAAGCCAATGGTTTGCGGGCAAGAGCTCCAGATAACTCCCTGTACCGAACCCGATACCACATAAATCGAGAATCGCTTTTCTTTCAGGAGTTGAATCAGTTCCAGCATAGGTTGGTAAAACATGTTGGCAAGATCCATATTCCTGAATCTCTTATCTTTTGATTTTGTCCTAGAAAGATACGCTCTTGCCGAATCGACGTACACCTCATTGTCGATCCCCGCGTAAGCTTTCCATACCATCGGGTCGATATACGGTCCCCAATGATTGATTACCGAAGTGTCGAATGGGTTGATGGCCAGCTTCACAGCGTATTGATACTCCTTTTGCTTCAGCAACTTGGGGTCTTTTTTCGATTGGTCGTTCAGCCCCTTCACCGCTGCATACATTTCGAACCAAAGCGGGGTTTCGCAGGCGATGGTTCCATCCATGTCGAACACGGCAATGCGGTCTTCAACCGGGATCTTGGCGATTGAATCGTTCAGGTAATTGAGAATCGATTGCTTGATGGGTGTGTTGTTCCACGATTGAAGTGGATCGCTTTGGGGACTTGCCGGTTTCGGTTGTGTACACGAAATAGTGAAAAGAATCAGGATAAAAAGAATAGAATAAACAGTTTTCATACGTTACATTTTTTTAGTGGTTGATAAGAGGGTGGTCTCAAAAGTTGATCATGTCATCCTGAAATTCCTGCCTGCTTGCTTGACAGGCGGGGTTTCAGGATCCCAACGCACTTTAAGGCAGACCCCGATCCCGGTATTCACCGGGACGGGGTGACTGGGTTATCGTGCTTTTTGACTTTTGAAACACCCTCTGTTTGAATTAATTGAGTTGATCGTTCGCTACCGGACGATTGATGTAGTTTTCCATGTGCACCAATGGCAAGGTGATAAACGGAGCGTTCCATCCGCCCACACGAACCATGATGTCGGCATATTTCAGCAACTTATCGGAGGCCGCTTTCGGGTCTGCAATCATGTCGGTAGCTTTGGCAATTTCATAGATTTCCTGGTATTGCTTCGAAGCAATGGTGACCGATAGCATTCCGCCCTGTTTCGAGATGAATGTCTTCAAGGTCTGTTCGAGCATCAAACCCGATGTGATGCAAATATCGGTAATGACACCGGCAGCAAAGCGGTTCAGCCCTAAGCTGCTGAACATTTCGAAAAGGTACGATGGTGTTGTGTGCCAGGTTCCTGAAGCCGGAGTGAAATTCGGCGCCAGCGGATCGCCTGTGTTTCGCGATGCCGATGCTGCATTGCCTGCCCCCTGCCAGTTGTATTGCTCGAAGGTTCCCATTCCGGCGGTAAACTTCAGGTCGAAGCCAGGTAAGGTGGTCTGAAGCGCTTTTCCGTAGTAACCGGCAATTGCCCGTAGCGCCCAAACTTGCGGATCTTTGTCACCTTTTGAATCGAGGAAAATTTTATAGGATAAATCTTTCGACTTGTTGACCGCACCCGTGAAGGTATCGAGAATGAATTTGGCAAGCTCGTTGGTTTCGGTGTTGTTGCCAAATTGCGGGCTGTTGGTGAAGAAATCGACCTTGATGGAATCGAACATACGCTGGCTTTTAAAATCACCGGTATCGCCTGACGTGAAGTTGAAACGGAGTGCTGTGAGTACATCGGACAGTTTGTATTTCTGCTTATCGAACACCCATGTTTTGATGGCTGAAAGCGTGTTGGCCATATCGGGTACACCGCCCATCACTGTTCCGCCCAGATTGTATTCGGCTCCACCCCAGGATTTGTCGCGCCCTTTTTCCAAACAGGTTCCGAACAATGCCGATACCAATGGCGACGGAACAACAAATTCGGTAGTCATGTAATAGAGGCACATCGACAATGCTGATTGGTCGACAAAGAACCCAATTTGTTTCGATAGCACCTTTTTCAGGTTTTCGAAGCTGGTAATTTCACCCATGTCGGGGCTTAGTTTCTGTCCGCGCAACAGTTCCGGATTGCTACTGAGAGCGGCTCCACGGTTAAGGGCACATTCCAGAATGGTCATCCCGTTGATCATGCCAAAAGTCCATTCGCTCACACCGTTCAGGATTGGTTCCCAACAACCATCCACACAATAATCGTTGGCCAGTTCCTGATATTTTTTTAGCTTTTTAGGGTCTGTTTCGCCGTACGAAAGGGCATCCTTCATGGCCGGGATCATCACCTCGTCGTTTAAAATATAGGGCAGGTTCTTCGTTACTTCCAGCGAATGGGCCACTGCTTTGTATAATTCGGCAGGACTATCGTTGTGCAGGCGTACATAAATTCCGGGAGTCGAGAGATTGACATTTCGGAAAGCATCGAGAATCAGGTAGGTGCAATCGTTCGTGGCATCTTTGCCTTCGGGCGTTTTTCCACCAATGATGATGTTCTGAAGGAAGTTGTTTATGGCGGCCCGCTGATCGAGGTAGTATGGATGAATACCCAACGCAGCATTGTAATCCATGTGGTCTTGTTGTACCAAATACTGAGTTGACAGGTTCAAGCGTCCAGCCGCTTTGATGATGAAATTCTCAAACAATTCGCAGGCAAAAGCCTTGTTGGTTTCTTTTTTCAAATAAGGATTCAGCACCTGGTCGAGCCTTCCGAGCGACATGTAATCCATGGTTGAGTGCAAGCTGCAATGAACCAGCCAGATGCTGTGAACAGCTTCGTAGAAAGTCTCGGCAGGTTTTTCGGGTACCTTGTTGCAAATTCGTGCGATTTCGAGCAATTCGGCTTTCCGCTTTTCGTCTTTGCATTTTGATGCTTCTGTCTCAGCAAGCTTCGCAAAGCGATGCGAATAATCATTAACGGCTTTGCAAGAGATGACAACCGACCTGTAAAATGACTCCTTGTTATACGCATCTCCAATTTCATTTGTCAGCATTTTTGGTATATGTTTCTCTGCATAATCGATGATGCTCTGTAATCCGTTCCTGAGCACTTTTTCGTAGTTGATGGTGTTGTGCCCCAACAGCGACATCGCGGTTTTATTGGTTGATGAGCCTACCCGAAGTTCATCTTCCGTAAGATAATTTGGAAACACTTTTCCCAATCCGTTCGATCCCATGGGGATAGTCCCGACCAGTAAGGTACCTTCTTCAATCTCAAAACAGCGGGTTTTACCAAAATCTTTGACGTTACATATCGCTTTCAGCATCTCGTCGATGGCATAAGCGCGACGTATAATGGCATGTTCCTGCGGATACATTTTTGCGGTATCCGGCAACTGGCTCTTGACGAACCATTCGCCCGAACGGTCTTCAAAACCTCTTTTCATGAGGTCTTCACGAAGTTTAGCAATACGGGGTGTTAATTCTTCACTCATAGTAAACTTTTTTATTGGTTAATAATGAAATAATTGGTGACAATTTGAAATGCAGCGTCAGCTTCCGCCTCGTCATAATGAACAGGGCCCTTAATTCCCATTGCTCGATAGTAATGAGAACTTTCCCTGTTATGCTTTAATACATCAATGGCTGATATCGAATATTCCTTTAAGATTTCACTGACACGATTGAGATAGCCGGTTGTGTTGGTGTATCCATCAATTGCCGGAATACGGACAATAACAGTTGATTTCTTCTCGTGCGATAATAAATGAAGGGCTTTGCGGGTCTGCTCTTCAAGGTAACTCGGTGCGATGGTTTTCGTTCCGGTAACCAGTCTCATGCCAAACAGCCAGGTATCGATGTACGGATGGATCATCTCGATTGATTTTAGGGGGACGATGCCCGAAGTTTCGAGGGCTGTATGAAAGCCTGCTTCTTTGCATTTTTGGGCAAGAAGGGTTAACGGTTTAGCCTGAAGTAAAGGCTCACCACCGCTAAAAGTGATGCCGCCTTCATAGCGAAGCAACTCCAGCTGAGGCCTGATTTGTTCAAACAAGGAATCGATATCACACTTCTTTGTGGGCAGAGTAAGGGCATTTCCTTGTTTGAAAAACGATGATTGAGGACAAGCTTCGATGCAATTTCCGCATTTCACGCACCGTTCGCGTTGAATAAGGTGTTGCTGACCAGCAAACGAGTGGACACCATTCACGCAAGCTTCTTCACACCGATGGCAACAAATACACAACGAATCGAAATAGAGCAAAGGGCTTTCCGCCGGTTGCGAATGGGGCGAATGGCACCATACACAATCGAGCGGACAGCCTTGTAAAAAGAGTACCACCCGTTTCCAGGGGCCATCAGCTTCGGAGAGCCAGCTAATGTGAAAATAAGAAAGTTGGTGGGTGGTTGTGAGTTTCATTTCTTAGTTTTAATTGTTTAAAGAGCGCACCCTTTACACACGTGTACCTCTGCATGATTTGATTGTGATTTCTCTTTGATTGGTAATTCTTGAGACAACAGATAGAGCAATATTTTGCCACTGTTTTCAAGATCGATAAGTGGCGCACCTTCATCGAGGCCATGGTAATTAACCGGAGAACCAAGACTATCCGTAAAAAGAGCTCCTGCTGTTGCAAGTTCAAGATAACCGTGAGCATCGGTTGCACCACCAATGGCCTGCATCGGACAGTTTTCACCCATTATTGACCGGTATGCCATATTTATATCAAATAAATTTGCATTCCGCGGGGAGCGAATGTCTGGTCCAAAGACTGTTTCCGTTGTAACTGAGATGATAGCCCCGCCTGTTTCGAAACGATACCTTTCAACGAGCATATCAAATACTTTTTTAAACAGGCTATCACCTTCTATCTTACCCTCGCTTCCATCCCAACCGTTTTGATGATGGCCTATAGCATAACGGATATCAATAGCCAGTGAAATACTTTCACCGGTGTTGGTAAACTGGGTTAAACCATACGTAGTGCCGTTGTCTTCTGCGAATATCGAATCAAAACGTTTCAGCAAATCCGGTTGATTTTCTCCAAAAACACGGGTACCAAACGCCCAACGGATAAAGCGGCACATTTCACCATTGTAATTATTTGCAAGGATGCCACGATCGATGAGTATTGCAAGAAAATTGGTAATCGAGACTAACGGATTAGCGCCGGTAGCACGGTTCTGATGTGGGGCTGAACCATGCTGAGCGCCTGCCACTTTTGTAGTTATTACAACTTCAGTATCTGAATTGCATGTTATACTTATATCAGCCGGATGGTACTGTGGGTCGTCGAATTGGCATGACCGGTACAATGCCTCAACATTTTTTGCAAAATTCAAAACCGACTGCTTGTCAGTGCCAGTGATATGCGCTTCGGCTGTAACCGGAATCATATTTACCGATCCTGGCGAAGTGCAAAGCTTACTGATTATCAAAGCAGATGTTTGACTGTTTGATTCTACATCTTTAGATTGGATTGTAAATACGGGCCGTTCAATTCCTTTTTCAGCACGTATGCTCCACAGTGCATCGAATACAATTCCGAAGGTTGGTTTTACTCCCGGATTTGCATCAAAGTATTGAGATGTAGACATATCAGTCTCTTCGGATGTATCGAAAAGAACTTCCAGCGTTATCTCATTAAGTGTTACTGAATTGTCGTTCGCTTCTTTCACCGCGCGGGAAAATGCTTCAAATGCTACAACTGCCGGGCCCTTATCGTCAATAGAACCCCGACCAATTAAAAAATCGGTAGGCACTCCTTTGTATATACGACTTTCGATGCGAGGTTCAAAAGGTTTCCATTCGTTGTTACCGGGTGGTACGGTGTCCAGATGACAGATCAATGAAACTTTTCTTGGGCCTGAACCCGAACGAAAACCAAATACCCAGTATTTTTTGTCTACACTCTTCCAGTCAAAACTTTCTATTTTAATGTCACTTCCCTCATTAAAATTATTCATTTTATCAATAAAAAAGCTTTGTATTTTTCCCAGATTGAGAATGACATCATCTTCGTTAGTACCTGATCGCCAGGTCTGGTGCGTAATCAGTTCTTTTGTATCTTTAATGATCACGTCTTTCCAGCTGCTTTCAACTGAATTATTGCTTTTTTTATCCATCATAATTACATTTTTAATTTTCCCTACTCGTAAGGCTTTTCGGGCTCCGCCCCCGCTTTTGAAGTGGTTTTTGGGTTCCACTGTTTATTCATTCGCATTTCTATCCATAGATATTTGGACGAAAAAACGATATCGAACTGATTGATAATGGGAAAGAGTCCCCACCTGCATCGGGCAGGAGCAGGATTAGTCATTCGGAAACTCGCTTTTCATTTCCGAATGACTTTTTCCTTTTTAATGTGTTTATTTCCACCCACTTGAATGGCTGAACCGGGCAACTGCATTTGCCTGCTCGGGTTTTGGTTTATCAAATGCTTTTTCATCCTGAAGATCGGTGATGAACTCATCAATCAGGTCTTCAGTCACCAGGGTCATGGCATACACATGGGCGTAATTACGTTCTTCGTCATCGACGATGAGCGATTCGCACGAGAGTGAGTATTTGAAAACCAGATCGTCGTTCGGTCTACGGAAACGAACTGTCAGGGCAAGCGGCGTACGTGCGATGTATAGATCAAGGTAAGGGTTGGAATAATATTTCTCCTGTAATTCGTTGAGTTTATCTTCGGCGTATTTGACGATGCTTTCGCATTTTAAAACACGTTCAACCTGGTCGTCGTAGCTGTGCCGGGCCAGAAAATCCCACATAATTAATGCAGAAAATCCATTGCGCGAACCTGAAAAAGTGGTGTCAGGAGCTCCAATATAGGCCGGATCGTCGGGCGGAAACAGTTGATATTTACACTTTGTCATAAAGATTCCACAGGGCCAGGGAGCGCCAGGCCATTTGTGACCACTCATGACGATGGAATTGACTTCAGGAATGCGGAAATCGAAATTGGGCCCCCGCTGATCGATCTTTTTCAGATTATAGGCCATTTCGACAAACGGCATGTACGAAGCGCCCAGAGCGCCATCCACATGAATCCAATAACCGTTGCGGATGTCGACATGTTGGTTGCCCTCGTTGTCTTCATAAATTACTTTCCGGTCAACCAGTCCACAAGCGTGGAAAATGGGCATTAACCGGTCGCGGACAGCTTCCACATCGTCGTAAGCGCCTTTAAACGTAGATCCGAAATTGCAGATCATCAGGATAGGATATCCCTTTTGAGCAAAGAACTGAACGAGGGTGGCCAGCTTTTCGATGTCGACCGACCCCGGGCCAGCGCTTCCCTCTAAAGATGGAACTTCTTTGTTTTTCGACCAGTCGCCATCAGGATCAAGTGGGTTTTGATCCGGATAATACTTCTCTCCAATTTCGTTGAAGGTGGCGATGCCGAGAACCCGCATGAATTTGGTGATGGAGTAATGCGCATCTTCGGAGAAAAAAGCAACCGGGGTGTAAGCATTTGTGCCTGTATCGGTCGCAATGGCTTTCGGCTGAAGATAATTGGTACGTCCAAGCTTTTTAGGATCTTTGTCAACTTCCAACTGACGGCCAGCGAGATAATCACGTGCGTTCCAAAGCCCGTAAATGTTTCCTTCCGAACTACCCATGGTTAAAACATATCCCCAGTAACTTTCAGGGTCTTGCGGATCATTTTCTTTGCGAGGTTTTGCGTGCCAAAGTCGGGCGTAATATTCCAAAACCTCTTTTTCCATCACTTTACTGTTGATCGTGAAGTTGCCATTGGTAAACGGGTCGCCAATGTTGTTGACATGGTAGTTGAGAAATTCAGAGGTCTCCGATTGGAACTCAATGTCCTGGTTGGCCTGATAACCCAAAAAGTGTTCTTTCTGGTTTTCGATGTAGTCTTTAAAGTTTCCGATCAGTTCAGCTCTTTTGTCTGATCCAATGCCCTGTGGTGGCAGGTGATATTCACTGCCGTCAAGGGTTATTTCCTTTTTCGAAGCTAATTTATTCATGATATTTTTTTTAGAATTTAAGGTAATTGTTATAGACCTCCAGAAGGCTTCCGGGAGGTCTATAACAATTGGGTTAAAAGTGCGTCAGTTGATTTTATCAGCTAATCGATTCACCTAAAGAAATGTATCTCCCTTAGTATTATCAATTTGTTTATCCATCTTAACTTACTACAGGAAGGATTGTCCAGGGACATGATGGCCGATCGTGCAGAAATGGTTTCAGGTGGTCGAACTGCGGATGTTCCAACAGAAACTCTTCCGCATTCCAGGCGGTACCACAACTGCTGCCCCAGCGAGCGTTGAGCTGCAAACTCGTAGCCAGCGTTGCATCAATCCCCATTCCATCAATGGCACCACGGGGTTGAAATGGCTTCGGGCGCGATGGATCGGACATGTATTCCCGTTTATCTAAATTGTAGTGCGAACAAACGGTACGGCTGTTTCCTTCGGTTTCACAATCGTTGTAAATATCGTAGTGGTCAGCTATGATTTCACGTCCGGTTTCAAGGCATATCTTTCCGGGAACACCCTGTTTTTCAACCAACCGGGGCAAATGAACCCGTCGTGCGCCCTGATGCCGGCGGATATCATCGCTACCATCGTTTGAGCATTCCAGATTCTTAATTGGCGGATATTTCGGATAATTTGCGCCAAAGAAATAGGGTTTGTCATCGGTCGCCAGTATTTGCGTTACATTGTAAAATGCCAATCCTTCTTCAAATTCCCAGATTGAATTATCACGGTAATCGGCAAGCATCCAGGTATTGGCATAATCGCCACTTTCGCCTTTGCGCATTATGCTCACAAAAGAGGTTGGGTCGTTTGTATCATTTATCGAAGTGAAATGCTGAACCGCGCGGCGTATGCGGTCGAATTCCGGTGTTCCTTTCGGGTTATATTGATTAAACCCGCCAATGGTTGTTTCGGTTATGGCAACACGGTCGTTTTCCCCGTCTCCCACCTGAACAATGTAAAAGTCGGCCATGGAGTGAACGTATCCGATTTGCGTTTGCATGGTGAATTTGTGTCCATCGTCAGGAGTAATGGTTGCAATCACATTGGCATAACCACACGTTTCAAACACGGTGAAGGTGTTATGAAACATCACGGGTTTGCCATCGGTGGTGTATTTTCCGGTTGCGACAAACGCTGAGCAATGGTCGCGCCGTACTTTCACCGGAGCTTCAATGGTTGTTGTTTTGGCTTTTGAATAATACTTATACGCAACACTACTATTGAAAGCATAGCCACTCCATCCTTCGAGCCAGTTAAGGATAGCAATATCCCAAACGTCATAAGCTGTTGAAAGTATCTTGTTTACACCTGTGGCGATGGCGGTCATTTCTTCGCGGATTTCATCCGAAAGGGTGCCGTCGATTAAACGCTGAACATCGGTTCGGGCATAATCGTAACCGATGCCCATACATACAAACACATACTGTTTGGTCTCTTCGATGTACGCCGAGACTTCTTCGGCAAGCATAAGCCCGTGCTGAAGACCAATTTGTGTATTGGTTCCCTTTAAATTCAGCACATACCAACCATCGATAAAATCACATGAAATGCCGGCTTCATTGCAACGAGCCGACCGTTCTTTTGCATTAAAATTCTTATTCATAATTATTTACTTTTAGGTTTATGATTCTAGTAATGTTTTCTATTCTTATTATCTGGTAAAAGCTGTTTCCGGCCCATCATGGTGGTACATGCAAAAGCAGGCTTTCTTGATCTTTTGAATTTGTCGTCATTGTTTGATTATTAGGGTTTTAAAATAGATCTTACTGTCAATTGTTGTTCTGTCAATTCCATGAATATCACTTTCGTAACCGGGGAATACGTTTTCAAAGTCTTGCCGGGCAATCAGGTAATCGAGAATTGGAGATGAATCATCTTTTTTCGATTTTGAGAAGATTTCGCCTCCCATCATAATTGGGATTCCCGGAGGATAGGGAACCAGCATCACAGCTACTACCTGATCTTCTGTAGCGGTTTTCAAATCTTTCAATAAAACCGATTCCACTTTTTTATTTACGATATTCCGATAAGCATCTGACGGGTTCATGGCTCGCTCCGGAATGTTGGAATAGGCCTCGTGCATCAGCGACAATAACTTCTTCTCCCGGATGTATTCGTGCATTTCACGGCAATGTTGATCCAATGTTTTTCCTTGATAGACTTCGGGATATTGCTCGGTTAGGTTTGGAAAAACATCTTCAAGGGGTATCTGTTTCTCGTACAACTCTTTGAATTTGAATAGCTCAGACAACAAACTGCCTTGTTTCCCTTTGGTGGTTCCCAATGAATTCAAGAGCAACCACGAGTAGTAATCGGTTTTCTCGCATACAATCCCCAGATTGATTAAGTAGTTGGTTACAATGGCGGCAGGAATCCCAGGTTCATTGTCTTTAATATTACCGTTAATATCGACTCCGGGGCAGAGGAAGGTTAATTTGATGGGGTCGAGCATGCAGTAAGTCTCTTTTACATCAAACCCGTGCCAATCGTTCTCAGCGTCTGGCTTATTAATCCACCAATGTTTTTGGTTTGTTCGAAGTTCATCAATGGTTTCAGTCAATATGGCTTTGGGCTGCCACATATTGAAAAACCAGCTTTTTTTATCGGTTTGCTCCTGATGGATGGTGGCAATCTTTTTTCGCATTTCAATGGCTTCAACAATGGTGTCGTTCCAGGCAACAGGACCATTGTCGGCCATCATTTTTGAGGCAATTTCGAGCGAGGCAATCATGTTGTACTGTGGCGACGTCGATCCGTGCATCATATACGATTCGTTGAAAAGATCCTGAAAAGACACTTCGCCGGGATTGGTACTTTTGGTTAACTGTAAAAGCGGAAGCTTAATATGGATCATCGATGCCTGTGAAAAGGCGGTCAACAACTTGTGTGTCGATTGTGAAGCGAATACCAATTTCACGTTTGGAAGTTCCATGGCAAAATGGCCTTTATACAAATCGTGGAATTTTGCATAGGCATACCATGCTTCGTCAAAATGATGAATGCCAATGTTCGCAAGCTTTTCGGCCACTTTGTTCACATCGTAACAAACCCCATCGTAGGTTGAATTGGTAAGCGCCGACATTTTGAAATCTCCATCTTTCAATTGCGAGAAATCGACCGGACCAATAATGCCTAAGCCATTTCGCAGAGGTTGCATATAGGTGGGATCGGCTTGGGTAATCACCATGGCATAATTCAGCGACTTGTGGCAATTTCTGTCAACAAGCGCCTTATCTCCTGGCGAAACCTGGCTTCGCCAGATAATTTGGTTGCAAGTAGAAGTTCCGTTAAGCACATAATAAGTCTGGTCGGCGCCGAATACTTTTGCTGAATACTTTTCTGCTTCACCGGTCAACCCACTGTGGTCGAGCAGCGAACCTAACTCAGGAACCGAGATTGATAAATCGGCGCGTAGCACATCCTCACCAAAGAATTTGTGCAGCGCAGTTCCTGAAGGACTTCTCAGGAAACCTTGTCCTCCCATGTGTCCCGGGGTGTGCCATGCGTATTTATATTCTTTCACATAGCTTTGAAGTTCATTGAAAAACGGAGGCATCACTAGATTTACATACTCGTTCACATGCCGTTCGATACGTCCTGAAAGGAATTGTGAGGTGTCGGTCAGTTTCCAAATCGTATCGTTAATCTGTGCGAAAATTCCATCAGGGATATCTTCAACCGAACCTCTGTCGGTCATCAGTAATACCGGAATAAAACGGTTCCGCTCCCTGATGAATGCCAGCAGATCGGCTGCACTCTTGTTTTTGTGTTCAATGACATCCGCAAACCGGTTGTTTTTCATTAGGGTTTTAGAATGTCCCCGTCCAATCGATTGTAAATCCCAATCAATGAGTATCGATCCTAAATCTTCACGGGAAAAAACAATGTCGATGGCATCGCTGTATGTGACCGATAGGATAACTGAGCAATCCTGCTGGGTTTCCAGCTGTTTGATAAGTTCCTGTAACCAACGTCCTTCATCGTTTAGATCGTTTATTTTATCTGAAACGATTAGGATTGGCCATGATGATAAATCAAATTTTTTCATATCCAATACATCTTAAATTATTTATATCAACTCACGATTGCCAACACCGAATTGAGTTTGATGATGGATGGATTTTCATTCTCGAAAGTGGCTTTGATGATGGCCTGTGGAAAGGTGAAGAAGTTTTTAATGACGACATCTTTCTGAAAAATCATGCAATAGGTCGATCCACCGAATTGGAAATAACCGATCTCGTCGCCTTTATTCACATGATCGTTGATATTGACCACATTGACACACGAAGAAACTTCGGCCATCCCTACGAAAATGCAGGCAATCTGGCCAAGACTTTGGTCGTCGCAATCGATCACAATCACCATGCGGGCGGCTACTGCGGTAATGTATCCTTCTGAATTATTTGGCCCGGCAGGATCTTGTCCCTCCGATTCGGCTTCGGAATAGTAAGTGCCTTCCACAAGGTACAGATCGGAGATGGTGCCACTTACCGGAGCGTGCCAGCAGTGGTAGTTATAGGCGCTCAAAAAGGCCTGATAAACAGTTCCGCCCACGAAATTCAGGGCCAGTTCTTCTTTAGGCGCGGTAAACATATCCTTCAACGAATAGGGTTGCGATTTGATCCAGAATGTATCCGACAGTTTCACATTCTGCTCGATGGCATAAGGTGTCGATTCGCAGGCGCTTGTAATGACTTTACTATTGTTGGGTTCGGCAACTGGTCGTTCGCCCGGTTTGAATTTCCGGGTGAAGAAGTCATTCCACGAAGTGAAACCCCAATACGGTTTTGACTTGTCGCATTGAAATTCATTCATTTTAATTGTTTCGTAAGCCTCGGGGCAAAACCATCCTTTGGGTGATTCAGTATTCAAATATTTGCAGGAAGCTTCGCTGCTGAGGAATTCGCCCCAGGTGTTGAGAACCTTTTTCAATTGGGCATTCAATTCAGGTGAGCGGAAAGCTTCGAACCCGGAAGGTACACACATGATCCAGTCGAGAATGGCGTTAAGCGGACAGCCCACCAAGGCCGAAGTATCGAACGACGGCGACATGGTCATTACACCATTAATTAATTGCATCAGTTCGTCAATTGTTGAATAGCCAAGTTCGTGGCCTTCAGCAGTAGCTTGTTCAATAGCCATGGTGAAGGTCATCCGTAGAATGGGGTCGTTGTTGATCAAAGTTTGGAGTTCTTCGACTTCAGGCAGTAAAGGTGCATTTCGTAGTTGCACATGTTTCAATAAGCTGTTGCGGTAGGCAACCAGCATCGACTCGTCAACGGGGAGCCATCCTCCCAAACGCTTTTTTGTTAGTTCTTTTCTCATATTACTTTCTTTTTACATTTTACACTTATAATGTTTACTGTTTTTGGTTTATTGTCAAACTTATCACAGCTCAATCTTCTTTTTATAATATGGTGCTGTGATCCTTTTTAAACATAAAATGCTTTCTAACAGCAAGTTATTTATATATATTTTAGCTTTTGGCATGTTTCTTCCATCTTTCCCATCTTTCCCATCTTTTCCATCTTTCCCATTTATGCCCTTCTGGATTTCACTTTCTCCATTGTTTTTTAAATCATTACCCGACAAGCCTCTAGTGCCACCCTGACCAGATAATCCTCCTTTGCCAGGTTTGCCAGGTTTTCCGGAACGTGAAAAGCACTGAACAAGATTGACCGATTGTTGAGGAATATTTACAAATACATTGGATGATATTCCGTTGTGACCGGCCTTTCCACCATTTCCGCCATTGCCCCCGTTACCACCTATACCACCCAAACCAGGTCGAATTATTGCATCATAAGTTTTTATTGCATCAATGCCATTTCCACCATTTCCACCATTTCCACCATTTCCACCGTCACCACCATTTCCTCCATTTCCTGAAATAACGCCTACGACAAGAGGAACTGGGCTTTTTAGAGATCGAATATTCACTTCCGCAATCCTGCAAGCACCACCGTTTAATCCATCTTCTCCGGTTTCGCCTGGTTCTCCATTTTCTCCCGATCGACCATCAAGGCTCTCTGGCTGAAAAAATGAGGGTAATACTTTACCCAAAAAATTTGCTCCGTATTGGGGTTCTATGCCGTTGCCTCCATCTAAACCATCCTTTCCACTTTTTCCATTACTGCCATCATGAGTTCCTTTCCGATTACCAAAACCATGGGGGGTACCTAATATGCCAATATCATATTCATTTTCTGATTGAGTTTTTTTGATTAATTCCTGACAGGTAAAAATCAATACGTTTCCCCTAACCACCACTGACGCATTTTTTTCAAGAGTCAGTTTGCCAATATTCACGATGTTGTACATCTCTTCTTTTTCATCAACTCCCCATTCTTCAGTACTGAGGGTAATATCCCAAATCTCGCACTCAGAAACGGTTTTTTCGGGAATAGAAAGTGTTCGTACATAAAGTGGAAGATGGTTCCGAAACCCATTATGGTCTTTTGCTTCTTCGAGTGGATGATTGGCAAATACATAGGCTTCGCCCCTGTCGTGCATGCCTTGGGGTATCCGGCTTCTGTATTCCAAACCATCCATAAATGTTTTGCTTCGTTCTACTCTGTCTGTTGGTGTTGCCTGTGAAAGTATTTTTTTTGCATCCGGCATCGTCTCAATACGGGAGTAAGTCATTAGTGTCTGTCCCTGTTTTAATTTGTGAATTTCTTGTTTCGATTTAGCAGCGATCGAGAGAAACTCTTGTTGTTGATAATCCTTCAACTTTGTTTCATGTAATTTCATCAGGAATGAATCTAAACGGGTAAAAAAGATCTAAGTATTTATACGCAGCCCTTCTGAATAAAGGACTGCGTAATCATGTTGAATTTTAAGCTTCTTCAATAATATGGAAAGTTCCAGGTGCACCGGTTTTAGTACTTGCCGGTCCGTCGTTACCTGTTTTTCCAACATTTTGGCCAGTGTCTCCATTGGCACCAGTGCTTCCGGTAGGACAACCAGATGCGCCACCACCTTTTCCGCCAACACCCTTAGCGCCGGGGCTTCCGGCAGGGCCACCAGGGCCACCAGGGCCACCATTGGCAGTGCCAATTATTTGGATGATTTTTCCTGACTGACCTTTTGGTACAATCACGTAAATGTTGTTCCCGTCGGTTGCATCACCTCCCTTGCCACCAACACCACCATTTCCGCTGTCTCCGCCGTTTCCGCCTTTGCCGCCATTAGTATTAGTACATCCACAGGTAGCACCTTTTCCTCCGGTTCCTCCGGTTCCGCCCTTGCCACCAACACCACCTTGTCCACCTTGTCCGCCGTCACCTGAACGAGTGCTGATTTTAAAATTTCCATTTATATTTCCTAACATGATAATCGCTGTAAGAGAAGGCAAACCATTTCCTCCAACATAGCCTGTATTACCAACATATCCGGTTGTTCCTTTGCCTCCCGTTCCACCATTATCACCAGGAACACCTCCACCTGGACCACATGTTCCACTACTACCAACCGCTCCATTATCTGCATCTTTAACTGGCCCAACCTGTGGAGGTGTAATGCCTTTAACTCCAAAAATCCCCATATCGTAAGGGTTAGTGGAATCTCCACTGTTCACTACCAGGGTGTTAACTGTCATGTCAAGCACGGTGTTGGCAATCTTGATAGAAGATCCCGGTTGCATAGTTAAGGTTCCAAGGTTAACGACAACGGGATTTGTTGAAGTCCCCAGATCCCATACTTCACCTGGTTGAAGTGTTTTGTCCTGTGCTGAAATAGTCCTTATGCTTACAGGGAAGATGCTTTTTAATTGGGCAAGATCACCGTCGGTTAGTGGACTATCGAAGAATACGTAGTCATGTGCTTTTTCTGCAATTGTAATTGCATTTTTGTTTGCACTTACTGGTTTAGTTTTGCTAACGTTAGCGGGAGTGTTCCCGTTAAGTAATAATTTTAAATTGGCGATGTTATCGACCTTAATTACCTGGTCAATTGTCTCTCCTTTTTTGAGCTTTTCGATGTCCTGTCCAAGCTCAGTTGCTCGTTTTAAGAAAATATCCATTTATTTGTTTTTGAATTTTCCTACTCGTAAGGCTTTTCGGATTCTGCCCCGTTTATTAAAGTGGTTTCTGGACTCCACTTATTTTACTTAATACATTAGGACTTATCCCGGCAAAATGGGAAAGTACGCTCCATAACTTGCATTAGTAGCTGTAGTTAATTTTGCCATGTCCATCCATGTTGGTAACATTTGCCTGAATGCTTACCGAAATTTTTGTTTTATGCCAAAAACTGGTATTGATATCACATTTAAGTTCCTGACCAGGTTTTACACCAGACCAGAAACCACCACCGCCATCACTCGATTGAACAGTAATTGAATAAACTGCATCAGGATCGGTAATAATGGCAATGATATGTACCGTTTTGCCTGCTCCATATTGTTCCACCGAATAGTTATATTTTCCTGTTCCATCAAGATGAAATGAAAACGGAATAGAACCACTTCCCTTTAAAAAAGAAGAGGGAGTTGATGAATCTGCCAGAGTATTTTTTTCGGCAGCTTCTAAATTCTTTTTAAGGTCACCGTGAATTGACTTAAAAACTGGATCAAATGATTGTTCCATAATATTATGATTTTAACATCAAACATGTAGACTTTTGTCGATTGACTTAGTGAGATGGCCGGATCGGCAACAAATGTTGCAGAAACGATAAGATAGAAGTTGTTAATACGCAGTACACCAAGAGACTCTGACAGTCCAGGTCTCCGGGTGATTAAAAGGAATCAATCTTCTGCTTCCGGGTCACTTTTTCCTTTGAGGATGTTATTTTGCTTTTCACATTGGTTTTCCCAAATGGCGGGTAGTCATTCAGGCTTTGTACCATGTCGGTATAAATGGAGATAGCGGTTGCCGAATTCCAGTCGAAATCGGAATTGGTTAGGCTTACCTTGTTATTGTTATTCCAATAGTTTATGTCAACGATCTTCTTAATAAACAAACGAATCGAAATATTTGCGAACACAATTTTCTCAGGTTTAACGATCTGAAAATTTGAAAAACACTTGTCGTATTCAGAAGATAGTGACATAAATTGTGTTTCGATAGATTTATAATACAAATATGGTCAAAAGTTATAACAATTCAATAACTTGACAATTATTTTTTTTACACAAAAATATTAATGCAGAAGGAACTGAAATTCACCGGATACTTTCGCTGGATGAATTAGAATATTTTCAGTGTCAGGCGGTTGACCGAAAAGAAATTTTAAAGCAGACCGCAAGAGGCAATGCTTGTTTCGATGTTATCGGGATTTTAAAATCAGTTTGATAGTTATTTTCACAGTCATTTTAGTCAAATAATATTCTGATACAATCAAAAATAATCCTCCGATCCATGCAAGGACAGCAATCATACCTTTGGTAACATCAAAATCGAGTCCCAACATGGATTGCACTTCCTTACCGACTCCGTTGCCAGCTAAGGCAATAAATCCCGAAGAAATGCAGATCAAAGTCATGATTAGTGCTGTAAACAACGAAATCCGGTTGAATATCCGGTTTCGCACTTCCGGAAGTATCGAATTGAAATGTATTCTTTGGCCGGAATAGTATCCTGCCATTAATCCCAGGAATAGATTGAACACCGGAAAGCCCATAAACATTCCGTAAATCAGTACATTATAAAAGAGATATATCGCACAAACAAACCAAATGGGTAATTCATACCGATGACGGACCCATTTTTTCAGGAACCTGAGATCAATCAAGAATCCGGCAGCAAGTCCAACTAATAGATATGTTAATGCATTGTTTTCATCCTTATCTGCATAAAACCAGACGATTACTGCACATAAACCCAATAACAAAGGGAATATTCCTCCGATAATCAATCCTATCAATAATTTATCAAGTTGCTTCATACGACAATCGTTTTTCGGATTTTGATTGTCCTAAAGTTATGAATTTCCGTTTTAAAATCTAAAATTCACCTGAAAAAACCGATACAAATAAATCATTTTCAGCAAAATGAAGGATGTAGATCGAGGAGACAGGAAAAGGTTATTAGGACAGAGGTTATGGAGTCAGTGCGAAATCGGGTGCGGAGATTTCTAACCTCCGTTTTCATTAATCTCGATTTGAAATCGCGACAAAAAAAGGCTATCAGATTCAATTTAAACTCATTGAGGAGCAAAAACAGAGATTTATATTCTTGTTAAGACGAAAGCGGAGGTACACAATTAAAGATTTGAGCCTCACGAACTTTAAATTTCTAAAAACGTATATCAATAAGCTTGCTCATAAGTATTTAGTTTTAACAAAATGGGTACAATCATTTCACGGAACTTTGAATAAAGCAGATTTACTTGCATATAACTCAATATTTTTCGAGATGTGCATTTGGTGACAACAATTGACCTTAACGAGACTCTACATTTCTTCGCCAGCAATTGCGGTTGTAGAAATCAGGAAGTTTGATAAAGATTTAAAACTGAGGCAAAGTACGAAGGTATAAAGAGAATTTTAGTAATTCTTCCGCCATGAAAATTCTTTACATTTTGCTAATTTCTATTTTTTGTTTTTCTTTTTGTCCTCCTAAAGAAAAGATAGTAAA
>Ga0302273_1000394_pt1 | contig 19673 bp, 22 predicted proteins | sample III_Bog_N1_3_FD_198774 | JGI IMG/M metagenome (GOLD analysis project Ga0302273, IMG submission 198774) | Peat permafrost microbial communities from Stordalen Mire near Abisko, Sweden - III_Bog_N1_3 | ecosystem: Environmental > Terrestrial > Soil > Wetlands > Peat | place: Sweden: Abisko... | reverse complement strand
CCGTCTTCAAGCAGGGTGAAAGACACCTCGGCAGTCTTCTCGCGGTCATCGTAGGTCGCCGAGACAGCTTCTGCCTGGGCATTGAAAGCGCCGTAGATGGGATGCCGGGCGGCGATCGAGGCTCCCTTGCGGAAGAGCGAGAGGAGGTTGGTGTAGTCGGTCAGCGCATCATCGCCGATGAAGACGGCCTTGAGACGGAAAGAGCCTTCGTCGGCACCCATGTGCTCCAGGACGGCACCGTTCTGCTTGGGGTAGCGGTGCTTGACGATCACGAATTTCCAGTCGTCGGCCAGATCGGCGCAGTCAAGAACCAGATCACCAATGGTCACGGTCCAGTCGCTCATGGATGTCTCCCAGGAGCCCACCCAGGAGTCAGCGAATCAACGAGTCCCCGAGAGGACGCCTCCTTAAATACCCCCGTCGAGACTGGGATCTTGTCCGAATTCTCTCCCCAGATGCTGGTCTTAGCTGTTCCGTCGGATGCGACGTGAGTTTCGACATTGAGGGAGATGTGCTTGAAGAAGTCCCCATTGGCCGAGGCTGTCGTCTTGTTTGCCTCTGCAGCAAAACGTTGTAGGTGCGATGTCTGGTCGCTGGGTGCCAGATCGCTGAGACGTGACCGATTAGCGGTTCCATTCGCCGTATATCCGCCATCTTGCTGGATGCGACGCTCCTTGGACGCATACTTGTCGTAGGCGTTTGCGAGATATTCAGCCAGCTCCGGGCCGGCGGTTGCGCCGATCTGAGATCCAATCATCATTCCGAGAGGGCCGCCAAAAAAACCGAGAGCAGCGCCCGCTGCGGACCCCAGCGCACCACCCCATCCGCGTACCGTATCTCCATTGTCTGCGAACGACGCAACGATCCCCGTTGCCGCCATAATCGCGCCAGGAGCCATCCTGCGACCGATCTGCCCCCAACGAGACGATGTGGGAATCGTCGACCCAGATGTGGCTGGACCGCGGCTGGAGCGGATTGGCTTTCCCCATTGGTCGAGGATGACTCCAGACTCTGATGACGCAGCACCTCCGACGCCACCCATTCCGCCGGGGAGATTGACGACAAAGACGCGCTGGACTCCCAGCGTTGACGTAGACACGAGATCTCCGAGAGCACCAGAACCTTTCTTTCCAGAGAAAAGACCTCTCGCCTCTTCAAAGAGGCCTTTCGCTTTGAGGGCTCCCACGGTAAGCACTGCAGCCCCCAGCAAACCCGCGATCCCGGTCAATGCCATCTTTGTCGCAGCCGCGTGCTCGCTGAGCAAACGCATTCCCGCGACAAGAGGAGAGAGCGCACCGCCGCCGACCATGTCATGGCTCCAAGAAACGATCAGCGACTTCAGCTTCATGGTCTGCCCATACGCATCCGATGACGCTTTTTCGTAAGCGCTCATCAGAGATGTGCTCTTGGCAAGATCACCGCCAGCCGTCTTGAATGAATCCATCTGTTGGAATCCTCGGCCAACAGCGTATTCGTTGGCTAAAGCATCCATCAGCCGACCACCCTCTTCACCAAAAGCGTCGCTAGATTTCAGCGCCCTTAACGCCAAATCCCTCTTCGTCTTCGAAGCCTGAACGATGATCGTCTTTAGGTTGGTCTCGATACTTGCACGAGGGTCCAGCTTCACGCGGATTCCAGTCTTCCCGAGCTGCTTCTCAACTTTCTTGACGTTGGACATGAAAGCGCCCATACGTTCCATGGCTGTTGTTGCTTCTGCTGGTCCTCCTGCCGCATTTTTCCCCATTTGCAGCAGCGCGCCGAAAGACCGAAGATTTTCCATAGGGTCTTTCGACCCGATCTTATTGTATTGGGCCATCGCCGTGAAGAGGCGTTCCCCATTATCAACCATATCTTTGAGCTCAAACGATCCACTCTGCCCCTGCTCCATGAGCAGCGTGAGCGCCTGGCGCATTTGCTCTGTTCCTTTGATCCCGACCTTCGCGTCCAGTTGAGATGCCAAACCGAAGATGTCGCTTACCGATGCTCCCGTTCCGATAGCTGCCTTTGTCAGCATCTCCATCTCAGTTGTTGCCTGGTGGATGTTGCCCGTCTTGCTCTTGATCTGATCGATGCCGGCAGCAATCTCTCCCATAGGAGCACCAGTCTCCTCTGAGACTGTCTTCACAGCTGCTGTAGTCTTCAAGAGCCATGCCGACATATCTATGCCATCGATCTTCCCAGCAGCATCTCGGGCACCGATTGCCGTCATGGTCATTGCGTGGTTGAAGTCCATGGCTTGCTTTGTTGCTAGTCCGATCCCAGCCCCACCGGCCAGTGCGGTGTACTGGTTGACGATCTTGTCACTTCCCCAAGCCAGCACCTTTCCCGTGGTTCGGATCGACTGCGAGGCTTTCCCCAGGTGCGTTGCTGCGCGCGATGCCGCCTCGGTCCGCCGCTCGAACCCTTCCATGCTGCGGCCGGATTCCTGAGCACCCTTCCCAAGGGTTCCCAGAGCTTCTCCGGTGTCCTTGGCTGTATCCTCCAGGCCGCCCAAAGCCTTGTCGCTGGCCTTGGTCGTGGTCGCAAGAGTCTTCGTTTCCTTGTCCAGGACAACGAGCGCCTTGCCTGTTCCCTTGGCAGTATTTTCCAGCTCTCCAAGGGCCTTGTCGCCATCTTTTGCAGCGGTTACAAGACCCTTTGCATTGCCTTCGATGCCAACTTTTACGACCTGATCAGACACGCTTTCCTTTCTTGTACTTGCCTACGAGCTTGCGGTGGGGGTTCGGGGGTGGGAGCTGTTCCAGTCGCTCCAGTTCAGCAACCAGGAGCCACTGGGCGTCGGTCAGTTCTGAGGCTGGTCGGCCAAAGAACGCAGCAGCTTTCGTGCAAAGGCGATATTGGAAACGCAGCCAATCATCGCCTCCGGTTTTTTTTTGAGATCCACCAAGAACGCCTCGAAGTCCTCGTCGGACATGCGTTCCAGGCTCGGGCTCGTCTCGGCCTCAAAGGCAGCGTAGTCCTGCGCCAACCGCGTCTGCACGTCGGTGGTGAGCAGCACCCGGAACCCCTCCACGCTGGGGGTGATGGGCTTGCCCGCCTCGTCCACGATGGCGCGCCACAGAATCTGGACCGTCTCTTCGTCCTTGTAGGCCTCAATCGTGTGGGCCGCCACGTCGACTCCGGCGGCATGGAATCGCTTGTCGGCCGCAAACGCCGCCTCCTGCAACGCCGCTTTGTCCAGGACGTGGATCCAGATCGGTTCGTCGGTCCCCGGCCAGCGGGTCTCGGTCTTGGCAGAGATGCCGGCGCGGATGCGGTCGATCTTGAGGCCGCTCACAGCTCAGGATCCCGGCGCGTGGCCATGAGGTCGATGGGGATCACAACGTCGTTGTCGCCGTCGTACTTCTTCTCGCCGCGCTTAAGCAAACGAACGCCGTAGTAGGTGGTGGTCTCGCCGCCTTCATCTTCGATGATGACCGTGCCGTCGGTGGTGACCAGCGAGCTCCAGTCGCGTGCGCCCGTAACAGGCGGCACGTACTCGATCGAGAGGGTGTAGCGCTTGGTCTTCTGCGCAAAAACCGTCTTGTTCATCAGCGGGACGGCCCGGCCTGGCTCGACCTCGTGCTCCGTGACGCTCTTGATGTTGGTCTCGTCTTCGCCGTCGACGATGACGGTGCATTTGCTGAGTGCGTCAGCCATGGGAAAGGGTCCTTTCGGGATCAGACGGTGAGAAGGTCGATGCGGGCATATGCCTGGTGCAGACCCGGCACGATGGGTGCCGGGATCGTCAGTACAGCACGACCGACCACGTCAGGATCGAGAGTGGCTGTGAACTGGTCCTTGTAGGCGTCGATATTCTGGAGGATCTCGGCATCCTGCAGCTCATAGGCCACTGCCAGCGCCTCGGCACGCAAGCCGGCCAGGGTCCTGGCGTTGAGCTTTGCCTGCTTGTACTTGAGAGCGAAACGCGCCTTCACGGCATCACGGAAGTAGAAGAGGATCGCCATTGGGTTGGTGTCCAGGAGCGTGAGATCCTGGGTCCCCGAGGTCAGCGTCCTGGTAGTCACCAGTCGCACGATGGTGAGATAGTTATCCACCACTTCCGATGGGGTAACACCGCTGGAAAGCAGCGACTCCTGCTGGGAGCGCGAGAGACGGGAAGCGATGGGCGGTAGCGCTACGTCCGGAAGCTCCACGCCATCGAAAGGCACTGCAGGATCATCCTGTGCCGCCACGATGGCTGCTGCAGTAGCCGCGACCTCATACCCGGTCGACACCGATCCAGGGCCATAAAGGACATGCACCAGCTCCTGGTTGACGCCGGTGGCCAGCGTGATGACATCGGCCAGCAGGATGCCCTTGGTGATGCCAACGTATCCGCGTGCCCCACGCTGCTCGACGGCCGAGGAGACGCCAGCGAGGTGCGTTTTCAGGGTGGCCAGATCGGCAGCGGTGGCCGACTGCATGGCGATCACATGGAAGCGCTTGTTGTAGACGGCGTCCAGCGTTGGCTGCAGCGTCGGGTCCACGGTCCCCCCGGAGAAATCCACCACAGCAGCCGTCAGCCCGACCACATCGGTCAGCGTGGCCGCAAGCGAGAGCTGGTTGCCGACAGTCCCCTTGTTCGAGGCCGTGAAGGTGATCACTCCCGCAGCCACGGCCGCAGTCGCGGCCCAAGCCGTCTGGGCAGAGATCTGCGTCAGAGCCCGTGCTGCAAGCGCGGTGGGAGTATCGCCCACCTGTACACCCACCTGCACAATGTCGTTTCCCAGATTGACCGAGAGCGTTCCTGCCGCCGTCGCAGCCGTGCCCCCAATAGTCAATGTGGCCGTGGCGGCGGCGCTGGTGGCGGCATCATCCTGGGCAATGGCCCAAACGGGAATGGAGGTGGAGACGGCAAAGGCTCGCAAAGCCATGCGATGCAGCACCGACCCGGCGCCGAAGTAGGTGGCTGCATCGGCAGCGCTGTAGATCTGGACTGCGGCTCCGGAGGCTTGCGATCCCGCTGCAACCTTCTGCCCAATCATGAGCAGGAGCTGCGTATTGACCGGCAAGCCGGATACGCCGGTGGTGGTGTTGATCTCCCCATAGAACCCCGGCTTGAGAGCTCCCTTGGGAAGGGTCTTGAAAGTGACTGCGGTCATGCGTGCTCCTCCTCATGGTCGGGCGCGGAATCCGCGGCGCCATCGGTGTTCGTGATGGGTTCGGGGATCGCCACCTCGGGGACGGGCGGCGGTACCTCTTCGAGGGATCCTTCAGAGAGGAACGCTCGGTAGTAGTGGGACGATTCCACGGCGACCGGCTCCTGGCCAATCGAGTGGCCTGGGCACCCTTCGCGGGGAACGCTGTGGCCAAGGGTTGCTTTGACGGTGATGAGGCTCATGGACTCTCCTGAAGGGTGAGATCGAGTTCGGCAACAGGAACGCTTGGGGTTGCAGAGTCGGGAAGTGTGAAGCCCGACAGGATCGACTGCAGCAGAATCTTCTGCTGACCATCATCCAAGCGATCCATACCAGCCCGAGCCGAGGCGCTGATCTCGGCTTGGAACACCCCTATGGCGAGCTGCTCCATGGTGGTCGTTTCGTGCCAGCGCTCGATCAGGATCGGCTTCAACCCCGTGAGGCCCAGGGTATTGAGCCAGAGCTTTTGCAGCACCCACAGGATGAGTGGGTGCGCCTCGGCTCTCCGGTACGATTCGGCATCGGTGCGCATGTTCTTGCACGCTATCTCGACCGTGATGTGGTACGTCTGCATGATCGTGGAGGTCTTGAGGCCAGGATCTTCGAAATCTCCCGCCGTGACCGCGAAGTTTATCGCCGGCTCGATGATGCTGTCCGAGGTCTTCCCGATCTCCATGCGAACAAGCTTTCCAGCCCCTGTGAAGGCGGTGTAAAGCGCGGCTTCGATCACTTCCGCCGAGACCATCAGAACCACCTCATGCGGATATCGGCATCCATCTCTTCCAGACGACGCTCCGGGAACATCCGCCGCTGCGGCGCCGCCACCGGCACGATAGGCGCCGGCGCGGAGGCCGTAGTGGGCAGCCCTAGCGAGATCTCGCCGCGCATGATCAGTTCCAATACGCGGATAGCTTCCTTCTCGCGATCGCGCACGCCTTGTGACATCTCTCCGTCCTGCACCCTGGCAAAAAGGTTGTGGACGGTGATGTCCACAGCCAGCCGCGACACAAGCGATGGGACCGACGGCAGAGGCAGGCTATAGCGCTTGCCCAGGTAGCCGTCGATGAGGTCCCCGGCGCGAGCGATCGCCGCATCCACCTTCGTCTGATCGATCTCACCTGTGGCGGTGGGGTTGTCATCGTTGGTGGCCTCAATCAGCCGCCGCTTGGTGACGGCGGCCTCGAGGTCAGAGAGGGTGCAGTAGACAGAGCTCACGAGATGGACAGCTCCACGAGCGACTCGGGGTATTCGGAGAAGGTCAGAGGGTTGCTCTGAGTTTCCAGGTCGAAGCCTTTGCCCATGTGGCGCACTTCCATCTTGGCGTAGAAGGCCTGCCCCATGGTATTGACGGTCTCCATGTAATCGGCCGGGGCGTTGTAGGTCTTGTAGAGACCGCGTGCGACCGGGAACAGGTGCGCGAGGCCATCATCCACAAACTTCTTGCCCGAGACGGCGGAGTTGTACTCGCGCCAGATGACCCCGGCATACGGGAAGCCCTTGCGCACATCTCCGGCCCGGAGCCCTTCGGCAGCCTGGTAGTTGGCGTAGGCCGCCTTCACCGTTTCGTGGCCCGTGAGGGCATCAAAGAAGGACGAGGAGCAATAAGCCTCCCATCCGTTCACGACCACGCCGCCCAGAGGAAGTTCCGCCTTGCGCAGAGCCGTCATCACCTGTTGTCGCACATCGGTGGTTGTGACATCCAAATGCATCACCTGCGTGAGCTTAGTCACCCCGAAGAGGCTGTAGAGGTCGGTGAGCACGACTCCGTCAGAATCCAGAACAATTCCCTTGAGTGCGCACATGCGCTGGTATTCGCGCGTCACCGCCAACTGGTTCTTGAGCGCCAACTGCCGCTGATTGATGTAGGCCGCCTGTGCCATCGGCTGGGTGACTGTTCCGAAGCCGCGAATACTGTCGAATTCGTCGGGCTTGATGACCGTTTCAAGCGCCAGATGGGTCGCCGGGATGATGTGAACCTTACGCACATCACGCTTTACGGGTGCCGGGTCGTCTCCGCGTCCCGTCGCCTTGACTAAGGAGATCCGCCCATCCACCTGATCGATTGATCCGTAGGCTGTCGTGATGCCCGTCTCTTCGAATAGTCCCGAATCACCAATCTTGGTCGGCGCGAGCGGCAGCTTTTCGATGGCGTCGGTCAGTTCGGCGACACTAAAACCATCAGGGAGCCCCATCACGCCGATAGCGTGCAGGACGCTGGCACCGCCAGCCATGGCGGTAGCTCCCATGGGCCAATGGATCAGGCCGCACTGGACGGCAGCGAAGGCGCCAACGAGGCAGAGGATGAGGATGAGGAGCTTCGGCCCCCAGGTGGAAATGATCTTGTGATTCATCGCAGTCTTTCTTTGGTGGGGTGTGGGGATCAGATGGAGGTGCGCACGACAATGCCGCGCGCGTCAAGCTGGGCAAGAGCCGCCGCCTGCTGGGCCGCGGCGATGCCAGAAGGCCAGGCCAGGAAGGACGACTCCACGGCAGCCATCCTGGCGATCACCTGGGTCGTCTGCGCGGTCGCGCTTGCGACGACGGCGTGCGCCGAGACGGCGACAGCGACCTGGGAGCCGTCGAGGGATGCGGGGTTGTAGTCCTTGACCGCTCCGCTTCCGACCGCGATGGTGATGTCGAAGCCGTCGCCCACCACGAAGTCGGTCGCCCCGTCAGCGATCGCGAACTTGATCTGGTTGGCGAAGGCCGCGCCCACAGCAATGTCTCCCAGGAGGCGTCCATCAGGACCAGTCACCCGAAACGTGCCAGAGTTGGCGGCAGCCGTGATGCAGCGCACGGTATAAACACCGGCCGCAGCCTTGTCCAAGATCGGAGTGGTGGCGTCCAGGGTGATGGTGCCATTGCCGGTGTTGCCGCCACTCTTGGCGGCCGCAGTGGCGGCTCCCAAGGTGACCTTCCCCAAGACCTGGCCCAGGGACAGAGCAGTGTTCAGGGCAACGGAAAGCGAGTCCCGGGAAAGGCCCGGCACCTCGTGCAGCAGCACATCGCGCAGGGTGGTGGGTTGGGTGAGTGTCGTCGGGATCATCGGGCTTCTTTCTGCAGCCGCTCAGCATCGGCGACTACGGGACTTTTGGTGGACGGAATCGTTCGGTGGGTCTCGCTGAACTGGACCTGGACAGGCAGAGCGGCAAGCAGAGCGTCCAGTTCCGCGAATGCGGGCTCGCCCTCGGCGTACTGAGCTTCTCCGGCCTTGTGGAGCTTGTCGTAGAGCTTTTCCAGGGGGGCGCGCTGCACCGGCGTGAGGCGGCATCCGGCCGGGTCGTTCATGAGCGCATCGAGACGCTCCGAGAAGGCCTTGCGCGAGGCCTTTTCAGCCGACTCGTTCAGCTGGCGCTTCAGTTCGGCGTTCTCGGCCGCCAAAGCCGTGTCTCCTCCGGCTCCGCCACCAGCGTCAGCGGGGGGAGCCGAAGGAGAGGGCGCAGGAGACGTATCTCCCGGCTTGTGGGTTTCGCTGTAGGCAGAGGGGGCGTCGTCGGTGAGCGAGGAGGCGATGTCCGAGAGGTCGAATCCCGTGAGGCTCTCCAGCAGGTAGGAGGGATAGACCTTGTCCGCATCGTCGACCGAGCCGCCGGTGGCGATCAGCTGGTCGCGCAAATTGGAGAACACAGAGCCGATGGAGGCGATCTTCCAGGAGATGCGCATGAGTGCCGATCCGATGGCGCTCATCTGCTCCCACGGTTCTTCGAACTGGATAATGTCCTCGGGCTTCTTGCCGGCATCCGCCTCGGCAAACATCCCCTCGCCGAACTCCAGGGGAGCCATCCCCTTGACGGCCGGATTGGCGGCACCCAAGATGCCCAGGTGCCGTAGGCCCAAGTCCGGGTAGAGGGCCACCGAACAGTATTTGTACTCGCCGCGCTGGACAGAGTCAGCAAACGCCGGCTCCAACTCATCGACACGCACGTACAAGTAGCGCGGCGCCGCACCCGAGGCGTAAGCCTCGAAGACGCCACCCTTGCGAGGGCTGTCAGTCTCAGGGTGCCCCGTCACGACGGGAGGGATGAAACCGCCCGCCGCCTGGGCATTGACGCGGGCCGCCATGGTATCGATGTCGGCCTCGGTGTAGGTGTGGATGACACCGTTGGAATCGGTGTGCGTGCCGCTGCGGAACGCTTGTACCCATGGATTGCGAGGAGTGACGGACTTGGAAGGCTTGGTCGGCTTGGGCATGGAAAGAATTTGGCGCCGGCTCGCCGCAAACGCACATGCAGGATGCACCGCGATCTGCACCACTTTTTACAGCGAGCAAGCGCTCGCAGATTGCGGCGCAGTCTGCACAGCAGTCCGCATGCGCTCTTTCTGCGCAGAGGCGGCAGATTCATTTCATGCCTACCGCAACCTGGGGCGATGCCCTCAAGCAACTCGGGATCTCTGCCGTCCTATTCTACTACTACCAGGGCGAGAGCGCTAAGTGGCAGGAGCGGCAGAAGACCGATGAGGCGCGCTGGCAGCAACTCTTCGCCAAATACACCGACGACCAGAAGCAGAGCCTGGAGTCGATCCGTGAATGCTGCCGCGAACGCAACGCTCAATTGGAACGCCTGGAGGTGCGACCTTGAAGCCCCTGGAGGACCGCGATCGCTGCCGCGAAGATTACGCCATCCTGCAGTTGCCTGTGCGGGAGATCGCCAAGCGCCGAGGCATCAGTGAGAAGACCCTCTACAACTGGAAGAGGACCGACGCAGGCACCGCCAACGACTGGGACACCAAGAGAGCAACATTGACCAGCTCCGCCGGATCGCTACGCGGTGAGTTGCTGGAGCTTGCCATCGTGGTTACGCGACGCATGCGGGAAATTATCCAGGAAGGGAAAGATCCCGAGTCCAGTCAGATTTTTGCGCTCAAGCGTCTGCTGGACTCGGCCAACGCCGCTGACAGGGTCGAGAAGGCGGCTCCTCCCCAGGACAAGTCCAAAGACGACAAGCGCAGTCCGGCGGAGAAGATGCAGGAGGTTTTCAGCATCGTAGAAGGAGCGTTTGGAGTCGCCCCCAAGGTCCCCAAGCCTAGCGGCAAGAGCCGCAAGAAGGGCGCATAAGGTGGCTTCAAGCCGTGTGAAAAAGGCGTCCGAAGCGCCCACTAAAGCTCCCGCAAAGACACGGAAGACCAAGAGCACCCCAGTACCAGCGTCCGCGCTGTCGCTATTTCTCCCGTACCAGATTGCCTGGCTGCAGGATCGCAGCCAGATCAAGCTCTGGGAGAAGAGCCGGCGCATCGGAGGCACCTGGACCCAGTCCTATGAGGACGTGCGCGACTGCATCAATAAGCCCGGGCTCTCTGTGTGGTTCAGCAGCGCCGACATGACAGCCGCCAGCGAGTACCTGGATGACTGCGCCAAATGGGTCGAGCGCCTCAACGCCGCCTCGCGTGGCATCGCCGAGGTGACCAACGGGGATCTGGGGGGCGTCGAGTTCGCCGACGAGGATAAAGATGTCCTTGCAACGACCCTGCGCCTGCTCAACGGCAGCCGCATCACGATCCTATCGAGCAATCCGTCAGCATTTCGCTCCAAGGGCGGCAAAGTTGTCTGGGACGAGGCAGCGCACCACAAGAACGCGGACAAGATGTGGACCGCCGCCGAAGCCGTCGCCATGTGGGGCGACGACATCCGGGTCATCTCCACCCACAATGGACCCAATTCCATCTTCGCCCGGCTGGCAAAGAAAATCCGCGATAAGCGCATGCCGCACGCAAGCGGCCACTGCGTGACGCTGGTGGATGCCGCACATCAGGGGCTTGTGGAAAAGATCCTGAAGCGCCCCGTCACGCCCGCGGAGATCGAGACGTGGATCCAGGAGGAGCACGACAAGTGCCTCACCGAATCCCAGTGGCAAGAAGAGTACATGTGCAACCCCCAGGACGAGGCGACAGCGCTGATAAGCTATGCCGCTATCGACGCCCAGTCGCGCAAGGGGATCCTGCGCAATCTGATCGAGTGCTCCGGGCCGCTCTATGTCGGCTACGATGTGGCACGAAACGCTCATAAGTCGGTGGTCTACGTCGTTGAGGACGGTACCCCAGCACTGACTGCACGCAAGCTCTTGGTCATGGAGAACATGAAGTTCAGGCTGCAGCGGGAACTGCTCTACGAGATCCTGCGCACCAAGAACGTGCGCCGCTGCTGCATCGACGCCACCGGCATTGGAGCGCAGTTAGCGGAGGAAGCGGCAGAGGACTTCGGTGCCTACATGGTTGAAGGGATTCAGTTCAGCACGCAGGTGAACGACAGTCTGGCAACGGACCTCGTGCGCGAGTTCGATGACCACACCATCTGGCTGCCAAGCGATCTCTCGGAAAAGGATCTGGCGCTGCAGAAGGAAGCCATCCACGCCGTCCGCAAAACCACCACCATCGCCGGGAAACCGCGCTACGACGCCCAAGCCAACAAGAATGGCCATGGTGACCACTTCTGGGCGCTGGCCTTAGCCGTTCATGCTGCCCGCGACGGATCCACAGGGCCCGCCCGCGTCGATAGCCGCACCATCCCCGTTTCTGTCCCCGGCTTTTCCGGAGACTTCCACACCTCCCTTGATCGATGGAGCCGACTTTGACAAAATCTGTCGCATCAGTTTTGACGTTTCTCCGGGCCACTTTCGCCATCGTCACCGGACGCTTCTTGCCTCGCGTCGCATCGCAAGCAAGACGAGACACCCGCAAAACGGAGTGCATAGCGTTGCAGATGAGACGAGACAACGGCGGACATTGGAGCCACACAGCGATTTCGGAGACTGCCGAGAATGGAGCACCCCCACAATCCGGCAGAAACGCCCCGTCTAGGCTGGGAGGTTTTCAACCCCACACCTACGCGAACGGGAAACGTTTTAACGGATTTCAACGGTCCTTTAATGGCTTTACGTCGATCGGGTCGGAATCCGACAGGTGCGAGGCGCTCCAATGAACCCGTTTTGGAGGAAAAAGCCCCCTCAAGAGGCTCTGAAGGCCCTATCAGCTCCCAATTTTGCCGAAGGAACCGCTGTTTCCGGGGGTGACCTCACCAGCGAGTTCGCTGTGCGGCAGTTTTGGACATCCCTGTCCGCTCTGGCGTACCTGCCCAACCCCGATCCGATCTTGCGTTCCGAGCGCATCTCCATCTCCACCTACCGACAGATGGCGGATGGCCATCTGGGAGCAGTCACACGCAAGCGGCGAGCGGCCGTGCGGGCGCGGCCCTGGTCCCTCAACCCTAACGGTGCCGCAGCGCGATCCGTCAAGCGCACCCAAGCTATGTTCGAGGCGCTCGACGTGCGCCACGCCGAGACCATTCTCTGGAGCAGTTGCCTCTACGGCTATTCCGTGCTCGAGGTGATGTGGAAGATGCAAGACGGCATGCTTGTCCCAGGTGAACTGCGCGACAAGCCGCAGGAGTGGTTTGGATGGCACTCCGACGGATCGTTCCGTTTCATCGACGACACCGGCCTCGGAGAGATTGTCCCTGAGCGCAAGTTCCTGGTCGCGCGATCCGAACCCACCTTCACCAATCCCTACGGCAAGCCACTGCTCTCTGAGTGCTTCTGGCCGCTTGCCTTCAAACGGGGCGGGCTGCGCTTTTGGATGACTTTCTGCGAGAAATACGGGATGCCACGCGCCATCGGATCGGTGCCGCCAAGTGCCAGTCAAGCTGAACGAGATGCACTCTTGAACGTGCTCGTATCCATGGTGCGCGATGGCGCGGCTGTCATCTCCGACAACCAGAAAGTTGAACTGCAGGAAGCCGCCGGCAAGGCCAGCAGCACCGACGCCTACGCAAAGCTCGTGCAGTGGGCTGATACCGAGATCTCCAAAGCCATCCTCGGAGAGACGTTATCTACGGAACTCGGCTCCGTCGGTTCACTGGCGGCAGCACAGGTCCATAACGACGTTCGCAAAGATTTAGCCTTGGATGACGCCAACCTGATCGAGGCGTGCTTCAACGAGCTCATCGGCTGGATCTACGACCTCAACTTCCCTGGCGAGTCCGTGCGGCCGCGCTTTGAGATCCAGATGCCCGAGGACCTCAACGAGGCACGCGTGACGCGCGACAAGACGCTTGCGGAAATGGGGCTGCGGCTCACCGGGGACTACTTCTCGGATACCTACCGCATCGATCCCAAGTACGTCGCAGGCGTGGCGTCTCCCAGTAGCGCAAGCGATGCTGCAACAACGTCCGCACAGGCTGCCGCTGCCTACGCGGAGCCTGGCGCTCCCGTCATTGCTCCCAAGGCATCATGGCGCCCTGACGAGCTGTCGCAAGCTCTGGCCGCAGAGATTACTCCCGAAGACATGCGCGATCAGGAGCAGGAGATTGCTGGGCAGGTGCTGGAGATGGCCAAGAAAGCCAATGGCTTCGACCAGTTCATGGAAATGCTGGAGACGGAGTACCCGACGCTCTCCATGCCCAAGTTCGAATCGGCCGTGGAGAAGTTCACGCTGCTGGGAGATATGGCCGGCCGCACCGACGCCGGCGGCATCGTGCGCGAGAAGCTCGAGAAGGTCGAAGCCACCTGATGGCAACCCTTGGCAACGAGGACTTCGCGGCAATGTTCCGCACGCCTCCCGCCAAGGCGGTGGCGGCATGGAAGAAGCGCGCCGCCAGAATCCTTCCGACCAAGACCCAGCTCAAGCGGGCAGATGCCGGGCTTGCCAACCCAGACGCTAAGTGGGCCTACCAGGACATGCTCTGGAATGCCCACAGCCGCGCCTTCTTTGTTGCCCGCGTAGCCAAGGCCGAGGTGCTGGACGCTATCCACACTCAGGTGCAGGCCGCGATGGATGAAGGAATCCCTTTTGAAGAGTTCCGCAACCGCCTGCAGCCGCAATTGCAGTCCTTGGGCTGGTGGTCGGGGGAAGGGAACCAAGAAGGCAAAGCCTTGGTGCGCAACATCAAGACGGGAGAGGATGAATGGACGCGCCTGGGAACTCCCCGGCGGCTGCGCACCATCTACGACACCAACCTCTCCGTCAACTATTCGTCGGGGCACTACCAGCAGCTCAAGGCCGCTGCCGCTCTGCTGCCCTGGTGGCGCTACGTGGCGATCATGGACAAGCGCACCCGCCCCCCTCACGCAGCATTGCATGACCACGTCTGGAAGCATGATGACCCCGCCTGGGCCAGCATCTGGCCACCCAATGGATGGCGCTGTCGCTGCCGCGTTGAGCCATGCACCGAAGAAGAGGCTGGAGACCCCCAGTACACGCGCCAAGATGCCGCCGCACTGGTGACGGAGCGCCGTCGGGTGGGTAAGGATGGCCCCATGGTGGATGTCGTGGGAGTGCGAGCCGCGAATGGCCAAGTCGTCTTCCCGGATGCCGCGTGGGCCTACAACCCAGGCCTGCACAATCATGCCATAGAAGACCTTGCGTGGGAAAAGGTCAAAGCGCTTCCCGAGCGAGCGCAGAAGACCTTCGTCGATTCCGTCGCCAAGGACAAGGGATTTGCCACCGAACGACGCAAGGGCTTCGAGGCATGGGTGCAGGGGGTGCAGGACTCAGGGAAGTTCAGCACCAAGGCGCCCCAGACCATGGCGGCCGGATGGCTCCCGTCCGACATCCTCGCCAAGGCCTCCAAGCTGGCGGAGACGCCCACGTCTCCCGTCGTCGCCGTCACCGACGAACGCGCCTGGCACGCCCGCCGCCCCAGCAAGGACGATGACCAGAAGGTGACCTTGGAGCAGTTCCTGGATCTCCCCGAAGTACTGTCAGGGACGGGACCGGTCGATTGGCACAAGGAATCGCTGCTCTTCTACGGGGCACCCTACGAGCGAGATGGCAAGAAAGTGGCTGTGCGCTACGTCATCAAGGTCGTCGATGGGGAGCCTAGCCTCGCAACAACCAGCGTCGTGCGCGAAAGCGAAATCAACAAGTCCGGTCTTGTTGTGGTAAGACCCAAATGAGCGGGGTGGCAAACGATCCTCGGGGGTACCATTACCTCCCCACTCACACGGTCAAAGGAATTTCCTTCAAGCGTACCGGCGTTGGATTCTGCCCGAGCCTCAAGGATCGCTGCCGGTTTGAATCTACCCTCAAGGCGCCTTCAACGCAACTGCAAAGGCGCTTGAATGCCTGATTCCCAAAACTCCGTCCATCTAGAGGGTGGCCGCCAGACGCGGCAATGGCTGCAGACGATCGAGCGCCAGGGGCGCACCCTATCCGAGCCCATGCAGGCTATCGGCCTGATCTTGGAGCGCTCGGTGCGCCGGAACTTCGAGGTGGGTGGTCGCTATGGTAGCCCAGGCTCCATCATTGGTGGCCCCAACAAATGGGCACCCATCCTACGACGCGAGTCCATCGTAGGAGCTGGCCGTTCATCCATTCAGCGTGGCAGGCTCGAGGGAGGCGGTATCCTGATGCGCTCGGGGATGAGTGGTGGCTTGATGGGGAGCGTCACATCCAGCAGCAGCAGCACCGCAGCATGGGCCAGCACCAACAAGGCTTATGGCGCTATTCAAAACTTCGGCGGGACGACCAGGGCGCACGAGATCAAAGCCCGCAATGCTAAGGCGCTGCGGTTCCTCTCGGGCATGCAGACGGTCTTTGCGCGTTCGGTGCACCATCCAGGATCCAAGATCCCGGCGCGCCCCTACATGGTTATTCAGCCGGACGATCTCAAGACGGCTAAGAAGATCATGCTTGACTACCTCACCCGGCGTCCCCAGCAATGAGTGCTCAGATGAGAGAGAGTTGCGCCGGGTCCTCGTGGCGGATGCGTCCCACCGGGCGGGATCCCAGGTATTCCTGCACTGTCCGGAGCGAGATGCCCAGGGTGCGAGCCAGCTGGGGAGCATTGTGGCCGCTGAAGTGGTCTTGGAGATACCGTAAGCAGAAGGCTTTCGGGAGGTTCTTAGGAAACGAGATAGGCGTCCCAGCGCAGCGGTGCCAGATCGACAAGGCTGTGTCAAGGCCAAACTCCTCAGCGATCCAACGCAGGTCGTCGCTGGGGAGATCGTCAATTTCCAGTTCGCGCCATGCCGCAGGAACCCCCATATCTGTCCAATATACCCCATTTTCACTTTTTTACACCACTACATGTGGTATTGCTGCGATTTCCCGCGTGTTCCACAAACCTCAATTCCCCGCAGAAGACCAAACCATGCCCAAGCCCATCGTCCCCTGGATCGGTGGCAAGCGCAGGCTTGCCAAATCGATCTTGCCCCTCTTTGGGGAGCACGAGTGCTATGTCGAACCGTTCTCAGGAGCTGCCGCCCTGTTCTTCCTCAAGGAACCAGCCAAAGCGGAGGTGCTCAACGACGTGAACGGCGAGATCGTGAACCTATACCGCGTGGTCCAGCACCACCTGGACGAGTTCGTGCGCCAGTTCCGCTGGTCGTTGGTGAGCCGCGAGATCTTCAAGTGGCTCCAGGCTACGCCATCTGAAACACTCACAGACATCCAGCGAGCTGCACGCTTCTTTTACCTCCAGAAGCTGTGCTTTGGCGGGAAGATCCATGGTCAGACGTTTGGAACAGTCACCACCTCACGGCCGCGGCTGAATCTCCTGCGCCTGGAGGAAGACCTTTCCGACGCCCATGTGCGCCTGGCTAACGCCACCATCGAGCATCTGGACTGGGCCAAGTGCGTGACTCGCTACGATCGACTCCATACGCTCTTCTACTGCGACCCGCCTTACTGGGGCACCGAAGGTTATGGCGTCCCGTTCGGGCTGGAGCAGTACGACCGCTTGGCGGACCTGGCGCGCACCATCCAGGGACGCATGATCGTCTCGGTGAATGACATCCCCGAGATGCGGACGGCCTTTGCGGGGCTGCACATGGACTCGGTGACGATTGCCTACACGGTGGGTGGAGGCGCTAAGCCCACAGAGGCCATGAACGAACTGATCATCCGCAACTGGTGACCTGTGGGCGGCCGCTTCATCCGGCGGTCGCCCTTCTTTGAAAGCCATGAGGCGGGGTCACGCCTAAACTGCCTTACTTCCCATTAAGGGCAATTCTGGTATTCGACACTCACCTCAACAATCCAGCCTCCCGAGCATGGCTCGCTTCCACCATATCTTACGCGGTGACGCCCAGGGCACTTCCCTTCATGGATCGCATGCGTGAGACGGGACGCCAGGATCTCTTTCACGGCAGAAGTGATGTCAAACATCTTTCCGCACCCCTTTACTGGACAGTCAATTGTCCCCGGAAACGGCACTGTATCCAAATCGAAAGGACCCAAAAATGAATACTCCTCATCGTCCCGAGACCGCGTACCCACCTTCACACTTAGCCGCTTGTATTGATCTGTTTCACGAGGCATTACAGAACCCTTCCCTATTGAATGGAGACGTGATGCACCTGCGCGAGGTGTTGGAAAATGCGAGAGGATCATTAGAGAACTGCCAGACGATTATGGCCAAAGTTGACAAGTGCATCTACTGGGAAAAAGGAAGCGACCCAGCGCTAGTGTGGAGCGGGGCCTGCCCGGGATTACTCAAAAGAATCACGGAAGCCATCCAGGGAATCGACAGCATTTTTGGGGTATGATCATCGGCCGCCGCCGCAGATCTTGCAGGGCACACCACCGGCTGCCTTGGCGTCCTTGAGGGATATGTCAATGCAGTTCCTTGTGCAGCGCTTGGCGGCAGGGCAACTGGGAGCGTGGTACTTGCCGGTCTTGGTGTTGTAGACCACCGTGCGAGCCGAGATCATGGCAGGCAGCAGGAGGCCGAGAATTAGGGCGGTGGTGAGGGTGCGGGGCAACTCAGGACCACATGGAATAAACAAACAAGCCCAAGATTACAAGGACAACCCCCAGAACCCCAATCAGTAAAGCTGATCGAAGCAAGATCGAGGACACCTTTCCAGCTTTCTCGAAGGTGCTCATTTGCTGCGGGTCTTTTTCGGATCGACTCATATCTTCCCCTTCATCATGCGGTTTCTTGGTGGGAGATCACGCAAGCGCCGCAGCTCGCTGCTCTAGCGCTTTAACCTGTTCAACATCAAAGCCATCAAACTGGCACGAGATCTTCAAGAGTCGCGCAGCTTCATTGAGGTATTTCGCACGCCCCTTGGCGGTCTTGAGTTTCTCGGCTTTCTTCAAATAACCTTCAGCCTCATGCATTGGAATCTTCCAACTGAATTCTTCAAACTGCGCGTTGGCATCCTTGTCGAGATCTGAGACCATTTCTCCTGGTATGTACTTGCCAAGGCTTACTTTCAACGGGGGCCGTCTATCGAACCCAGAGTTCCAAATCTTCATAGCCTGCTCGCTGTTGCTTTGGGCCGTCTCTCTGTTGAAGCTGTTGCATGCAAGCCGATGACAACTAATGAAGATCTGACACTCCCGTAGAAGCGCGCCTCGAGCAAAATCGAAGTGGTACCACTTACCAGTGATTTCCCCCCAATGCGGGCCCTCAGCTTGCGTGAAGATTATTTGAAGATCTTCGATGAAAATTTTCCGGATTTTTTCAAGCCTCTCAGCTTCAATCGCCGCTTGCTGAGCGAGTTCCGCCTCGCTCGGTCCAAACATTTTCTCCATCAACATTTTAAACATCAAACATCTCCGGATAGGATCAGAAAGCGATTCACTCAATTCGCGGTTGTAGAAGTCTCTCCATCTCAGCATCTCTGCCCTCTTGATCATTCGCGAGCAAAGTCTACGACAATGACGTTACCACGACGAGCGATCACGCGCGCGTACTGGTGGCCTGCATAGGGATATTTTGTCGCTCCGCGCCATGCATGAAGTTGTAGACCGCTTCTGAAGCGATAGCAACTTTGTTGAACAATCGAACCAGCTGAGCATGGCTCGGCTGATTCTTCCCTGAGATCCAGTCTCGCACTTCTCTCGCAGAGACGCCAAGATCTTTCGCTAGATGCTCCAAATTTGGATTTCCCAAAACAGCAAGCGCTTGCCCAACAAGTGCTTTTTCGCTTGATCCTTCTGCCTGTGGAACTAACCCCTCAGCATCAGAAGATTCCCCAACCAGAAACGCCAAAGTGGTTCCGGCCGCCGCCGCCAACCTCACAGCAACATCGAGGTCTGGGGAGCGCTTTCCTACTGCGTAGTTGTACATCGCCCCCGCTGAGACACCTGCATCAATCCCCACTTGGAGCTGAGTCTTGCCGCTCTTTTTTACAGCCCACGCTAGACGCTCAGAAAAAGACATCAAGCCCTCTTGCTTTTTCACGTTTGTGCCGGTACATTCTTGAAAGTGGTTACGAGATCGATGTTACCACTAAAAGCCTAGAAAAGGAGCTATCAGATGCCCGAAGAGATCTTCGAGACTCGCCGTCCGCGGTGGGTCTCTGTTGCACGCATTGCCAATCAGAGAACTGGACGACACTACTCCGGAGTGTATTGCCGAGAAGTTGCGACCGGTTATCGCACCAACTCTAAACTGGAACCCATTCTCCGTGAGCTCGGCGTCATGCAAGGCCAAATTCCGTCGCTCACAGCAACTGAAGAAGCGGTAGCCGCATGAGCGCGACATCCTTCTGCATAACTCTCGTAGCCGGGAAAATCTTCATCTCCCACATCACGAAGATCGGCAGCATGCCTCTCCAAGTCGGTGATGTCGTTGTTGAAATCAACGGCAAAACCGAGTGGGACGACATC
>Ga0302273_1000386_pt1 | contig 19831 bp, 15 predicted proteins | sample III_Bog_N1_3_FD_198774 | JGI IMG/M metagenome (GOLD analysis project Ga0302273, IMG submission 198774) | Peat permafrost microbial communities from Stordalen Mire near Abisko, Sweden - III_Bog_N1_3 | ecosystem: Environmental > Terrestrial > Soil > Wetlands > Peat | place: Sweden: Abisko... | reverse complement strand
CGAGGAAGGTGTCCAGGCCTCCTACCAAGCGCAGGTCGGCGGCCGCTTCGAGTCTTGGCGGTGTTTGCATCGGTTGGGTCTCCTTGACCTCACCTCAAAGCAATCCTCGGGCCGATCCGAAAAGCACGACAAGAGCGCCATCCGAGCAAGGCCGCCATCACGGCAGTCTGACAGTGACACATTTTGTCATGTGCACTTTGTCAACACGCACCCATCACGGCACGGCCCGGTGACGGAACGCCAAAGTGAGCGCGATGTCCGCCTGCCGCACCAGCAGACGGAAGTTGTCCCACAAGGCCTGGTCCACTTCGCGCCCCGTCGAGTGGCGATCTGCCACAAAGAGCCCCAAAGGCCGACCGTTCACCGCGACGGCCTGGGCCAGGAACTTCTTGCCCGCAAACGTCTCGTACAGCACATGATCCAGCGTCTCCCCAGGCCGCAAGGCCGAAGGATCCACCAAGCGCGATTCGCACTTGGCCAGCAGATCCGTGAGAACATGCGATGCGTTGCCCTTCAGCGGGAAGTTCAGCGCATCCATCAATTGCCGACGATGAACCCCCAGGGCCAGCTTCGCCCGCACCTCTCCCGAGCGCGGATCCACGATGGCCAAGGCCGTGCGGTCCATCCCGACCCCGCGATGGATCCCTTCCAGCACCATCTGGAAGATCGAGTTCACGTCCAACCGCTCCAGCAGGTTGCTCGTGATCTCCTGCAGCACCTGCAGTTCCGCGCGCGCATCCGTCTCCCCGAAGCTCGACAGGTCCTCATCCGCCACCGCCAAGTCGTCCAGCTGCACCGGAATGCGCTCTGCCACTTCGCTCGAGCCCAAGGCCAGCGAAAACTCGGCGGCATCGTGGGCCAGACCTTGGAGGGTCTGCAGCGCCGTGGGCTCGTCGCAGGAAAGCAGCCAGGCCACATCCCGCACCAGCGGCTTGAGCTGCGCGCTCTGCCAGCCCCGCCGCGACTCCTCCGCCACCTTCCAACCGAGCCTCAAGAGGCCTCTGCGCGGAGAATGCCGTTCGTCCTTCGCTTCCGACAGCACCGGCAAGCGCCAGGTCTGCACCAGCGCCTCCGTGAGGCTGCCCAGAGAAAAGCCCAACACCGCGAGGTCGTGGCTGTCGGTGCGGCGCACATCCCCCTCGATAACCTTGTCCAGCTCCAGGCATTCCTCCCCGCCCAGGCTCCAGAACACCATCGGCCCCAGCCGTTCCAAGAGGGCTGCCACGAAGATCTCTTCCGGGGCCAGATCGTGGCGATGCTGCGCCAGGAAGCGTGCGATCACGGCGGCATGGATGGCTTGGCCGATCTCGTCCAGCAACCGCTCGCGCATCGCGCCCGGCAGCAGCGCCTCCAGGATCGCGATCGACGTGCAGATGGAACGGACCGTCTCGAAGCCGAGGATCATCACGGCGCGGGACACGGTGGAGATGGACTTGCACGAAGGATTGTAGAAGAGTGTGTTGGTGACCTTGAGCACCTTGGTCGTCAGCGGCGGATCCTGGAGCACCACCCGGGCCAGCGCGAAGGCCGAGTACTCCTCGTGCGAGAGCACGCGATCGATCTCCCCCAAGGTCCCGGAAAGGACGGGCAGCTCCTTCTCGCAGGCTCTTTCGACCCACTTCCTGATCGCCGGATTCTCTGACCAGTGCATGCATCCCCCGTTTCTGCGCAATGCCCAGTCTAGCGCATCGCAAGGGGCAATGCCAGAAGCGACTCAAGGCCCGTCAGATCACGGGGATCGGGGCCAGGCCCTTGGAGGTCCTCTCCCCGCCCGGGTCCAGGTCGTAGACCCGCAGCACCGGCCCCGTGATCACCGGACCCGGATGCGACCGCCGCCAGCGCCACCAGCCGACCCAATCGCGCGCCAGCTCCCAGTCGGCGGCGCTGCCCGATCCCCAGGGGATCTCGTCTGGCTTCAGTTCCAGGACCAACGGGCGCCGGAACAGGCTGCGGTAGAAGCGCGTTTCCCTCGGGTAGCGGTCGGCTTCGGCCAGGAAGCGGCCGTACATGCTCTCGGAGCAGAAGGCGAAGCGGCGACCGCGCAGAACCTCGCTGTCGGTGGCGGCGGCCACGAAGTCGAAGCCCGGCTTCCAGGCCGGAGCCAGGCTCGTGTACTGGCTTACCACGGTGTTGCCTTCGTTCAAGCCCAATCGGGACACCGGCCCCAATCCGGCCACGCGGGTGTCGGTGGAACCCAGCCGCAGCAGCAGCATCTCGCAGCGGAACGCTTGCCCCGCCAGCAACAGCCCGACTCCCAGGGAAAAGGGAAGCATCCAGACCAGCCGCGAGCGCCTCGAGACGATCCACTGCGTCGTGGCCCCCAGCGCCAGCGCCGAAAGCAGGAGCGGACTGATCACCATCGGTAGGCTCCAGCGCTCCCAATGCAGCGGCAGCCGCGAGACCACAATCCAGTAGAAGATGCCGCTGAGGATCGGCAGCGATTCCGGTCCCCGGCGGCGCCAAGCCACCCAAAGCCCCGCCACCACCAGCAGCGCCAGCAGCCAGGAGGATTGCCCCATGTGGATGCGCAGGTAGTAGGCGAGGTTCCCGCCCCACGACAGCCCGTCCGAGCCCAAGTGGGTGGGACGCGATTCGGAGATCAGGTTCAAGAGCACCATGTGCGCTTTCAGGAACACGTACGGCGCACAGAGGAAGAGCCCTGCGGCGTAGAGGAATTCCAGCCGCACCAGCGTCCGCACCGCCTGTCCCCAGGAGCGGCGGTGGATCCACAGCACTGCGGCCACGGGAACCGCCAGGTAGAGGATGCCAGGATACTTCTCGCCCGAGGCCAGCGACACCCACAGGACACTCGGCGCCAGGTCCCGCCAGGATCGGCTTCTCAGGTAGCGCAGACTCAACCAGATGGAGAGGAGCTGCATCGCCGTCATGGGGACGTCGGGGGTCGCGTAGTGGGAGTGTTCCAGGAATCCCGGATGGATGGCAAAGAGCATCGCCGCCCACAGTCCCGCCAACGGCTGGAACTGTCGGCCCACCAGCCAGCAGGCCACCATCGCGACCAGTGCCCAGATCGTCACGATCCAGCGCGACAGCAGGTGGAAGAAGAAGGTGTGGGCCCCGAAGGCCTGCGGCAAGGGCTGTCCGAACGCCAGGCGCGAGGCCACCCCGTAGGCCATCGAGTTGGTGTAGATGCTGGGGTGGTTGGGACGCTCGAAGTCCAGGGGATCCAACGAGTTGGTCTCGGCCATCTTCGGGGGAAAGCTCGTGAAGGCGTACTCGTCGGGATGCATCAGAAGCGGCGCCCCCCAGTCGAGGTGCGCCACGCGCGGCACCATCCCCGCCAGCAGGATCGCGGCCAGCACCAGCAGCTCGCGGCCGGCGGGCTTCTCGCGGCCAGCCGGGGCTTCCGGCATCCAGGTCCTCCAGGCCAGCCATAAGCACAGGCTCCAGAACCCGAACCAAAGGAACACCACGTTGTGGAAGAGCGGAAGACAGTAGAGGACCAGGCCCACCACAGAGATGACAGAAATTGTCAGCCAAGCCTTCCGGTCCGGTGCGCGGCAAATCGAAGGCATCAGCAACGACCTCGCATGCCGCCGCAGGTACACGGCATGGAACACCAGGAACGCGGCCAGGAGAAGAGCTTCCAGGAACAGCTCGGCTCTCAGGGATGCCCTGAGGTATCCGGGCCAATCCGCCCATCGGATCACTAGGAGGTCCGGGACCAGCCCGGCGCGCACCCAATCCGCATCGTCCTTGAGGCGACTGGAGAAGACGAACGTAACGATCCGCTTCCCGGGCGTTCCCCCATGCACCTCCACGGCACGCCCTTCCCCAAGGCCGTGCGACACGAGCCCGTATCGGGCGCCTGCCACCGTCAGCGCTGCGCGGTAGTCGTCCTTGCCCACGCGTCTGCGCAGACCAAGATCCCATATCAGGAAGAGCTCTTTCCCAACCTGCGGAAGCAGCGTGTCCTGATCGCGCGGCGCGCCCGAGAAGACCCGCAGCTTTCCCGCCTCGCGCACGCCGTCCACCACCAGCTCGGACTTCCCGCGTTCGATCCAGTACCCCAGCTCCCGCACCAAACTGAAAGTCCAGAGGAACAGGAAGATCGGGACGGCCAGCATCAAGGTCGTCGCGACCAGCGGCCATGCTTTCCGACCCGCACGAGCCTTCATGGCATCATTTTCTTTTGACATTTTCCGTCATTCTTCCACTGCAGTGCCGCGCAGGAGCTTCCTGACGGTGTACTGGGGCTTGCGATTGATGTTAAGGTAGGCCCGGCCCACGTACTCGCCCACGATCCCGATCCCGAAGAGCTGCAGGCCGCCCAGGAAGGAGACCACCACCAGGATGGAGGTCCAGCCCTCCACCTCACTGTGGACCAGGAACCAGCGCACGATCAGGAACAGACCGAAGAGGATGGCGAGAAGCGAGGTGCCCAGGCCGACGAAGGAGGCCAATCGCAGCGGACGGACCGAGAAGCCGGTGGCTAGCTTCAGCCACACCGCCACGCTGCGCACCAGGTTGTAGTTGCTCGATCCCGCCGCGCGGGCGTGGTGGATCGCGTCGATCCGGGCAAAGCGGGACGTGACCGACAGGATCAGGCCATCCACGTAGGGGTACGGGCCGTCGTAGCGGATCACCTCGTCCACCACCCCCCGGGAGATGGCCTTGAAGGGGGACAGGTACACGTCGCGCGGCTTGTCGATGACCGCACGGGCCACCCAGCCGTTGAAGGCGCTGCCCAGGTTCTTCCACCACGCTTGCTGCTTGGTCTCGAAGTCGGCGAAGCACACGTCCCAGCCGTCCCGCACCCGGGCCACCAGCCGGGGCACGTCGCGCGGATCGTGCTGCAGGTCGTCATCCATGATCACCACGACCTCGCCTCGGCTCAGGCGCAGTCCCGCCATCAGGGCGTTGTCCTGCCCGCAATTCCTGCGCAGGTCCACCGCCACCAGGAACGGATAGCGGCCGACCAAGCCTTCCAGTACCTGCCAGCTGTGGTCGGGTGAGCCGTCGTTCACCAGCACCGCTTCCCAGCTTGAGAAGCTATTTGACAGATTCTGGCACAAGCGTTCCAGCAGCAGCGGGAGCCCCTCGGCGCTGCGGTAGACCGGGATCACCACAGAAAGTTCAATGCTCATGCGGCGTAGAATCCGTTCACCGCCTGGGCGGCCCAGCGGGCGTCATCCTCCTGCATCCCGGCCCACAGCGGCAACCGCACCAGCCGCCCGGCGAGCGACTCCGTCACCGGAAGCTGCCCTTCGCGCCCGCCGTAGCGGCGCCCCATCGGCGAGAGGTGCAGCGGCACGTAGTGGAAGCAGGCGGCCACGCCCCGCTGCCGCAGGTGTTCGATGAGCCGGTCCCTCTCGGTCGCGTCGCTTGCCAGCATCCAGAAGATGTGGCCGTTGCCCTCCTCCTGCAGCTGCGGATCGGGCAGGAACAGATGGCCCTTGCGCGCCAGCGGCGACAGTTCCTCGTGGTAGGCCTGCCACAGGCGACGGCGGCTGGCGGTGACGAGTTCCAGCTCCTCCAGCTGCGAGAGCAGCAAGGCCGCCAGCAGGTCCGACGAGAGGAAGGACGAACCCACGTCCACCCAGGTGTACTTGTCCACCATGCCGCGCAGGAACTGGCTGCGGTTGGTTCCCTTCTCGCGCAGCACCAGCGCCCGCTCCACCAGGTAGACGTCGTTCACCAGCAGCGCCCCGCCCTCCCCGCACCCGATGTTCTTGGTCTCGTGGAACGAGATCGCACCCAGCGCACCTTCGCTCCCCAAGGCCCGGCCCTTGCGCGTCGCGCCGATTCCCTGGGCGGCATCCTCCACCACGGCGATGCCTGCCCCTCGCGAGAAGGCCAGCAACTGATCCATCGAGCAGCCCACGCCGCCGTAGTGCACCGGAACGAAGGCCCGCGTCCGGTCGGTGACCAGGGAGAGCGCATGCCTAGGATCCATGTTCATGGTGGCCGGATCGATGTCGGCAAACACCGGAACGGCCCCGCGCAGGCAGAACGGATTGGCCGTGGAGACGAAGGTGTAGGACGGCAGGATCACCTCATCCTCCGGCTGCAGGTTCAAGAGTAGCGCGGCAAGTTCCAGCGCGCTGGTGCAGGAGGTGGTCAGGAGGACCGCAGGGGCTCCCGTGAGCGCCTCGAGCCAGGTGCGCACCTGCTGCGTGAACGGCCCGTCCCCGGAGAGCTTCCCCGACGCTAGGCATTCCTGGATCCGCAGCGATTCGCGGCTCGCCCTCCAGGGGCGGTTGAACGACAGGGTGCGATGGCCAAGATCGAGCACGGTCCACTCCCCCCGCCGTCATCGCACTGGAACACCCATGATGCCCGATGAATCGGCGGAACTGACCACACAAGGTCTTCACGCGGCATTTCAGCCGCGATTCAGCTTCCCGACGGCGCGATTGCAGACCGGCTTCCATGCCGTCCCGTCAATGCGACTTGAGCAGCTCTCCGTTGCCCTTGGGCGCCAAGGCGTCGCGCTGGAGCACAGCTTCCAGCAGCCGACTTTCCTGACGAGCCACTTCGAGAGCCTTTGCCCTTGCGGCCGAGTCCGCCACGATCCCTGCCGTCTCACGCATGTCGACGGCCGCGAACGTCTCGGCTCCGCGTTCCCTGGCGCCTCCTGACAGTGAGCCGTGGAACCGGCCTTGGGAGGTGACCGCCAGCAGCTCATCCCCCTGCGTGGCCGTGCGCACCAGACCATCGGGAGCCGGTGCCAGTAGGTCGCGGCCCGTGAAGTGGTTGGCCGCCCGCACGCCCGCCAGGTCCAGGATCGTCGGTCCCAGATCAAGGTGCGAGGCCGGCTCGGGATGCATCGCCCCGGGATGGAGCTTGGGATGCCCGCCGAAGACCACCAGCGGGAGCCACACGGATTCGGAGTAGAGCCCGTACCCCATGTTCGAGGAGCCGTGTTCGTTCAGGGGGAAGCCGTGGTCCCCGGTGACGACAAAGACCGTGCGGGCGAACCAGGGTTCGCGGCGCAGGCTGTCCACCAGGCCCCGCACGGCGCGGTCGGTGTAGCGCATCGTCTGGACCATGCGCGCCTGCAGGTCGCCCGACGCGGCATCTCCCACGCCCTCCTCGCGATTGAAGGGATAGTGGTTGGTCTTGGACATGAAGGCCACGAAGAAGGGCTTGTCCTTGGACAGATTCTGTCGCATCCAGGCGGCGCCATGGGCGAACAGGTCAGCGTCACGCTCCCGGAAGCGGTCGTAGTCGAAGCCCTGGTACCACTGCCGCAGCCACGGAGTCTGGTTGTCCCAGGCCGGGTCCGCCGCCGAGAAGAACCGCGTCGTCCAACCGCGCGCGCCCAGGATCGCAGGCAAGCCCTGGTTAGCCAGCCCTGGAAGGTCGCTGGTGAAATTGCGGACCGGGTGGTTCAGCACGCCCAGGTGGATGCTGGCCAGGGCCCGCACCGTCGGCAGGGCCGGACACTGGTAACGGGTCCAGGCTTCGCCCTGCTGCGCCACGGAGTCCAGGAACGGAGTCGCGTCGCGCACCGCGCCGTGATCCTTCAGGAACCCGCAGTTGAGCGCGCGATGGGATTCCAGTACGATCAGGACCACGTTCCACTGCGAATCCCTCGGCGCCACGATTTCACCCGCCACGGGCACCTTCCAGTACGGCAGCGAGGAATCGGGGAACCGCCAGGCACCACCGGGATTCTCCGCCTGCCAGCGCTGCCGGAAGGCATCGCGCAAGCGCGCGTATTCCGCATCGCCCACCCGCTCGGTCCGCGCCTGGCGCAGTTCCGTCCACCAGACCTGCTGCACCGGCGCCAGCTTCTTGGCCCGGAATCCCCCGCCCCAGATCACCTCGGTGTACAGCCAGCCCACCGCATTGGCGACCAGCGCCCAGACCAGGATCTTCTTCCAGTGCGGCTCGGACGAGAAGGCAGACATGCGGCCCAGCTGATGTTGCAGCCAGATCGCCAGCGGCACGGCGCCCAGGAGCAATGCCACCGGCACATAGCGGCCGCCCTTGTCGTTGGCCAGGAACGTGAACACCTGGCGGATCGCAGCGTTGTTGCCGTAGGTGGAAAACAAGCTGGGCGTCAGGTGGCTGCCCATGAAGCGGTAGGTCTCGTCATCGATCACCGTGGCCACCAGGAGCACGGCCTGCAGCACGTACAACGCCCAGAGCCCGGCCCTGGCCCACCAGCCCTTGCGTGTCTCCCAGAAGGCCACATGGGCCACGAGGGGAAGCGAGAGCCAGGTCATCCAGCGCAGATCGAAGCACACTGCATGGAAGATATACCAGTCGAACTTGCCCACGAAGGGGAGGCCGAAGGCGTCCGGACGGCCCAGCACGGCAACCCGCAGCAGGGCATGCACCAACCACACGGAAAGCGTCCAGGCCAGGGCGCGGGCAAGCAAAGGGCGGGCAGCGGAAGTGGTCACGTTCGGTCTTTCATGGAGCCCGAGAAATTAGGTACAAGTACCGGCAAGAACCTAACTTGAATGGCTATGTCCTCAAGATGCTTTCGTGGCGCTGGCGCGTCCCTGGCCTTGGCCACTCTGCTCCAAGCCCAACTGCCGACGGCTCCTGATTCCCTTGTTCGCCCAGCGGACTCGCTGAGCTCGCCCCAGCCTGCAGCGCCTACGGTCCTTCCCCAATCGGTCGCAGACAGCACGCACTTGGTGCCCTGGAGGCTGGGCGTGATCGGATTGGCCTCCGTGACGGCAGGCATCGCCGCCTACGGCCTCATCTTGGAACAGGGCTGGTGGAGCCAGTCCGGCAAGGATTTTCACTGGGAAAAGCCCAGCAACGACTTCCACTACGCCCACAACCTGGACAAGTGCGGCCACTTCTACTTCGGACTGTGGCTGGGCGAAGGCTTCCGTGATGCCTACCAGTGGGCCGGTGTGAGCGAGTTTCCCTCCTATGCCCTTGCCGCCCTGAGCGCCAGCAGCACCCACCTAGGGATGGAGATCAAGGACGGCTATTCGCCCGACTGGGGCTTCAGCGTCTGGGACGTCACGGCCGGAACCTTGGGCGGGCTCTACCCCATGGCCCAGCGCTACGTGCCCGTTCCCTTTGCCTACGTAGACATCAAGGAAAGCTACTGGCAGAATTCCCGCGCCTACCTCGATTCGAAGGTCGAGCCGAACATCCACATCTTGCCCGACGACTACGTGAACGAGACCTTCTGGGCCAGCATCAAGGTCCATAAGGCCTTACCCGATGCCGCCAAGCCCTACTGGCCCGCATGGCTTGCCGTGGCCTTCGGCGCCGGCATTGACGGCAAGACCTTCGAGCAGCCCTACACCGGCACAAACAAGTTCTACGTGGGCCCCGACTGGGATCTGGAAGCCCTGTTCCATCCCAAGAGTCCTCTGGGCAAGCGCGCGCTTCATTACGCCAACCTGATCAAGATGCCCGCCCCCGCCTGGAAGTTCTACCCTCACAGCGCCCTCTATTGGTTCTTTCCCACCGAAATCACTTTCTAGCCGATTCCCTGAAATCCCCAGAAAGTCCTCCACTCCGGCTCCAGTCTTTCCGATAATGGCCAATGGGGGTCTTTCCGTGTCTGCGGAAAGCTCCTGCGCCAATCCGGCGACAGCGGATCTCAGGGGACAAAATGGCCTTAGCAGCAACCAGTGGCGTTGGAGGCAGCAGTCAGGCAACCTTGCCCGACGCCGCCGCCAGCCTATTGCCTCCGGCCACAGCTCCGATCAAGGCGACCGCGTCAACCACGGCAACAGTCGCAGCTCCACCCCCTCTCGATGCCGACAAGCTCGCTCGCCAGCTCAAGCAGACCAAGCGCCGTCTTCGCACCGCCCAAAGCGAGGCAAATTCCGCCCGCGCCGCCGCCAAGGACATTCGGGAAGCCGCCAAGGATTTCAAGGCCAGCTCACAGGACATCAAGACCGCCGCCGCCGCCATGGTGGCCGCCAATGCCACTCGCATGGAGCTTGACAAGAAACCTCTCGGATCCGACCAGAACCCCGAAAAAGATCCCATTCGCGACCAGAAGGCTGCCGAAGAACTGGCCAAGAAACTTGCCGAGGATGCCAAGAAGGAACCCGAATCGCATCTGGGTGCCCAACTGGCGGGCTTAGCGGAATTGGGGGCAGCCGGTGCCGCAATCTACCTCAACAGGGACAGCCTCGCAGCAGCAGCCCAAGCCACTCCCGGTGTGCTTGCTGATGCCGCAGTCGCCACCCCCGGCGCCCTGGCGACAGTTGGTGGCGTCTTGGCCGATGGAGCGGTGGCCACGGGCGGCGCCATTGCCACCGCCGCCCCCGTGGTCGGTGGAGCCATTGCGGACACAGCCACGACCGTCGGCGGCGCCGTCGCGGACACCAGCGTGGCTGCAGTCGACAAGACGGTTGCACTCAACAACCAGCTCCAACCACTCGACTTCTTCACCGGCCAGTGGCTCTGAACACTTTTTTTGTCGCGCTCATTTTCTGCTAAAGATCTCGTGTCTTCGTGCCGATAATCCGAATGGGAGACTCTGCCTCCTGCCATAGCACCACATCGCGAACCGGAATCTCGGGGGAAACCAAGGGCTCATGCTCCTGAACGGTGGAAGTTACGTCAGCGGAAGTGCGAGCAGCAGCTCGTGGTTTGGCTCGACGCCCTCCACCCACACCTTGCGCCCCAGCACTGGCAGCGGTTCCGGCGGTACCGCACGAGCCATCAGCCGGGCACCCAAGTCCTCGGAAGCCGTCCAGCGCCGCCAGACCGCCCAATTGAACCGGGCGGCCCAGCAGTTCGAAGCCCAGAAGACGGCACAAGGGGAATCCATCGCATCGGCCGCCAACCGGCAAAACCAGGTGAAGGACCTGGGCAAAGGAACCGATCCCAATGCCCTCCGCGACCCCGACGAGGCCGCCAAGCTCGCCAAAGCTACAGCACAAAAAGTGCAGGAAAAGCCTGAAGAAGGCTGGCTTTCTCAGGCTGCCGGCGCGGTCGGGGACGGCTTGCAGGCCCTTTGGGACGGCACCTGTTGGGTGGGGCAGAAGATCTGGGACGGCATTGCCGCCGTGGGCGCAGGCATCTGGTGGACCGTCTCCAGCATCGGCCAAGGCGCCTGGTGGCTCACCTCAAGCGCCGGACAAGGGCTTTGGTGGGGCGCGACGAACCTCTACACCGCAGGCAGTGCATTCTTCGGAAGCACCGCAGGCATGGCGACCCTGGGCGTGGGTGCGGTGGCGGTCGCCAACAATACGACCATGTCGGGAGCCGTCGGCATCATCGCGGACACCGCTAGCTCTGCGGGCTCCAACGTGATGAGCACGGGCCGAGCCCTGAACAGCGGCATCGCGAAACTGAACAACCTCCCGCAAGCCACAACCCCCCCCCCAGCTTAGGCCACCTCGACCCGTCCCTCCCGCAGCAGGAAGGTCCGGTCCACCTCGAACGGGAGGTCGGCGCGGCGCGGGGAAGCCAGGAAGGCCTGCCCACCTTGGGGCAGCAGGGCCGCCAGCCGCTCGCGCCGCGGGCCGTCGAGCTCGGCAAACACGTCGTCCAGCAGCAGGATGGGCTTGGTCTTGCGCACGTCCTCCAGCAATTGGGCCGCCGCCAGGCGCAGCGCGATGGCCAGGGAACGCGACTGTCCTTGGCTTGCGCTGGAACGCGCCGACTGGACAGAAATTGTCAAATTGAGATCATCGCGCTGCGGCCCCCACAGGCAGGACTGGGAAGCGCTCTCGGCATTGCGCAACTGCTGGCGGCGGTGCAACAGCACTTCCCGCAGCGAGTCCTGGCTCCAGCTGGCGTCCAGTTCCTGGGCGTAGGTTCCTCGGTAACCGAGGTCGGCATCTTCCTTGCCCGAAAGGTGCTGGTACAGCCCGCGCACCAGGGGGCGCAGGTCCTCCACCAATTTCAGACGTCGCTGCAGCACCGGCAGGATGGCTTCCACCAGCTGATCGTCCAGCACCGCCCGCACGTCGCCGTCAAAAGTCTCGGGATCGCGCAGCGCCGCCAACCGCTGCTTGAGCACACGATTGAGCACCCGCAGTTCGTCCAATGCCAGCGGGTCCAGCTGGCACAGCAGTTCATCCAGGTACGAGCGCCGCACCTGCGGGCCACCGCGCACCAGCTCCAGGTCGTCGGGCGAAAGGCCCACCACGGCCAAGTGCCCCAGCAGCCGCGAGAAGAGCCGCCCCGGTTCGCCGTTGATCCGCACGTCCTTGCGGCCTTCCAGCGTGCAGCGCGCCCCCAGGCGCACCGGCTCGCCGGCGCACGTGCCTTCCACATGCATTTCGAAGGCCGGACTTCCCCAGCGGATCAGCTCCACCTCGCGTCGCGTGCGCGAGGAATGCCCGAGGCAGGCCAAGTGGACCGCCTCCAGCAGGTTGCTTTTTCCGGCTCCGTTGCGGCCCAGCAGGAGGTTCACCCCGGAGTGGGGTTCGAGATCCGCCAGGGCCCAGGAACGAAAGTCCCGCACCCACAGGCGCAGGACGTTCACGGTCAGTCAGCCAGGCGCAGCGGCATCAGGATGAAGAAGCAGTCCGGCTCGTCCACGGCAGGCTCCACCATGCAGGCCTGCACGGGGCTGTTCATCTTCAAGCGCACTTGCGGCGAAGACACCAGCTTGAGCACGCCTTCCAGGTAGGCTGCGTTGAAGCCGATGTCGAAGGTCTCGCCCTCGTACTCGGCCACCAAGGCGTCCTTGGCCTCGCCGCCCACGTCCAGGTTCTGCGCCGAGATTTCCAGGCGTCCCGGGCGGAACGACAGGCGGATCTGACGAGTGGACTTGCTGGCCAGCGTCTGCACGCGGCGCACCGCAGCGATGAACTCCTCGCGGGGAAGCGTCGCGGCACGGGCATGGGCGCGCGGCACCACCTGGCGGTAGTTGGGGTACGGACCTTCGATCAGCTTGGTGAAGATCTCCACCACGCCGCAATGGAAGCGCGCCGAGTTGTTCGACAGCTGCACGTCCACCACGGCCTCGTCGCCCACCGCCACGCGCAGCACCTGCTGGATGGCCTTGGGAGGAAGGATCACGCCGCCCTGCAGTCCGGAGGCGTCGAGGTCGGCGTTGGCGTGGCCCAGGCGGTGGCCGTCGGTGGCCACCATCACCATCTTGCCGTCCACCGGCTCCCAGTAGATGCCGTTGAGCGCCAAGCGGGTCTGATCGGTGGAGACGGCGAACAGCGTGCGCTCCGAAAGGTCGCGCAGCACCGTGGCCGGCACCTGGAAGGCTTCGGCTTCGAGGTCGGGAAGCGCTGGGTACTCGCCCGCGTCCACGCCGGCAAGCTTGCCCGAGAAGCCGCGCTCGTTCTTGAGCGCCAGGTGGTAGTCCTTGACCGAAACCTCGATGGGCAAGTCAGGAAGCTCCTTGACCACGTCGATCAGATGACGAGCCGGAACCACCAGCTCGCCTTCTTCCTGCACCTGGACGGGGATAGACATCCGGACACCCAGATCCAGATCCGTCGCCGTCAGGAGCAACTGCCCGCCGCGAACGGTCAGGAGAAAATTCTGGAGAATGGGCAAAGTGCTCTTGGCGGGAACAGCGTTTCCGCATACCTGGAGCGCTTCAAGAAAAGCCGACTTCGCAACCGTGAACTGCATGGTGTAATAGTAAGTAGCTTTCGCCCTCCTTGAAACACTCTCTCACGCTGAATTTGTCAGTCGACCAGCACTTGTGGCTGGAAAACCACTCCAAACGCCTCGATCTGTCCCCGGAAGCCGCGCTTTTGCGCTGGATCGACGAACAACGCGGCGCTTCGCTTTCCTCCGAGACGCTAGATCTGTTCGGAGTTCCCGTCGCCCCGGCCAAAAGCGCACCGGCCCGCCTGCGCCTGCCCGACAGCTACCAGGAACGCCCCGTCACGGCCGTTCCCGACAAGACCGCCGTCGCCACCGCGCCGGTCAAAGCCGCTCGCGACGCCGCTTGGAAGATCTGGTCCGACGGTGCCTGCTCCGGCAATCCCGGCCCGGGCGGCTGGGGCACCATCGTGGAAGGGCCGCAAGGCCGCGAGGAGTTCTCGGGCGGCTTCCGCAACACCACCAACAACCGCATGGAGATGATGGGCGCCATCATCGGCCTGGAGGCCATCCCCAAGGGCGAACGCGTGGTCCTGACCACCGACTCCCGCTACATCGTGGACGCCATCGAAAAGAAGTGGCTCGCTGGTTGGAAACGCAAAGGCTGGCGCAAGGCCGACGGCGGAGCCGTGGCCAATGTAGACCTATGGCAGATGATGGAAGCGGCCATGGGCGGCAAGTTCGTGCAGTTCGAATGGGTGCGCGGCCACAACGGCCACTCCGAGAACGAACGCTGCGACGTGCTGGCCGTGGAAGCCTCCCACCGCAAGGACCTGCCTCCCGACCCGAAGTGAGTGCTGCCCAGCCTTGCTGGATACCCAAATATGCCAGCATTTTTGGGTGAATTAAGCCTGAAAGTGCCGGCATTTTTGTCGAATGGCTGCTAATTTATTCCTCATGAAGCGCGATGCCGTCCAAAGCCTTGCCCTGTGGTTGAATTCCCCTCGCCGCAAGCCATTGGTACTGCGTGGCGCAAGGCAAGTCGGCAAATCGACACTCGTGCGGCTCTTGGCCGAGCAAGAAAAATTGCCACTCTGGGAAGTGAATCTGGAGCGGCATCCAAACCTGAAAGCGACGTTCCTGCAGATGGACACCGTCCAGATCCTGCGGGAATTGTCCTTGATCCTGCGCAAGCCTGTGGGGGACGCGCCAGGCATCCTGTTCCTGGACGAGATCCAAGCCATCCCCGAGGCGTTGGCCGCTCTTCGATATTTCCATGAGGAGCGCCCTGATCTCCCTGTGGTGGCTGCCGGCTCGCTGCTGGAATTTGCCCTAAGCGACATGAAGGCTTCCATGCCGGTCGGAAGGATCGAATTCCACCATCTGGGACCACTGAGCTTTGAGGAATTCTTGCTTGCCGCCGAAGGCGATGTCACCCGGCAAGCCCTGCGGGAATGGTCATGGGAACAGCCGTGGTCCGCAACGCTCCACCAGCGCTTGCTGGCACGGATGCGGGATTTCCTGGCCGTGGGTGGCATGCCCGAAGCCACTAGTGCCTTTGTCCAGGATGGCGATTTCGCACAAGTCATCAATATCCAACGCTCCATCACCGAAACGTACCGGGAAGACTTCTCCAAGTACGCCCTAGGCGCCCAAGCCGAGAAGGTCCGCAAGCTGTTTGACGTGGCTCCTGGATTCCTGGGTCAGAAGCTGCGCTGGAGCCGCGTGAATCCGGCCTGGAAATCCGTGGACCAGCGCAAGGCCTTTGATCAGCTGGCCCGAGCCGGTGTCTTGTTTCCCGTGCACCACTGCGACGGGACCGGTCTGCCCTTGGATGCCACGCGCGACGACGGCGTCTTCAAGCTGCTGCATCTGGACGTGGGATTGGTGCAGAACGCCCTGGGCGGCTTCGCCATGCCGCTTGAGCAGTTCCAGCAGGGACGCTTCATCAACGAAGGGCCGTTGGCCGAGCAGTTTGTCGGGCAGCACCTGCGGCACTCCCCTGATGGGCTGCGTCCGGAACTGCACTACTGGCTGCGGGAAGGCAAGAGCGGAAACGCCGAGGTGGATTTCCTGGTCGCCGTGGACGACCTCGTGGTGCCTGTGGAAGTCAAATCCGGATCCGCCGGATCCATGCGTTCCCTGCACCAGTTCATGGCCTTGCGAGGCGGCCACTTCGCCGTACGCTTCGACCTCAATCCCCCGTCCCGCCAACGGATACGCACAGAGATCGATACGACCTTGGGCCGCAGAGCCGTGGACTACGAACTGCTTTCGCTGCCGCTAGCTCTGGCTGGCCGCTTGCCCGACCTCGTGAGGCCATGCCGCCGCTGAGCTTGGCCCCGATTCCCGCCCTATTCGCTTCGCTCACCAAGCCTCCTCGCCGCTACAGCGTGTGCACATGAGGCTGCGGGGTCTTGGCCCTGTCGGGTGACGGTCGGGGGGAGAACGCCGCCCAGTCGCCGTCAGTTCCCGCCCAAGCTGTGCACCTTGCTGGCTTGGCCGTTGGGACCTGTGAGCACGCCCACGCCGCGTAGCCCTTGAGGCAGCAACATCACGCCGTCGTTGGTGGATTCCTGGCGCAGCGGAATCTCGCGGCCCTGCAAATTGCGCAAAGTCCAGCGCCCGCCGGTTGGGACTTTCCAGCCACGCGACAGCATTTGCACCGGTGACCGCTGGCGGCGCGCAATGCCTGCCGTGGGATCCAAGCCGCCCCGCACATACTGCAAGCGACAATCCAAGATCGTGCTGTCCAGAAGCAGCTTCTTGGTGCTGTCGCGACGAGGGTAGTCGGTGTAGTACCAGTAAAAGATCATCTGAGCATTCAAAGTGTCGATTTCTTTGGCCGTATTCTTCTTGTAAGACGTGTCGTAGACAATCGAATCAGGTGGAGTTGCATCCGAGCTCAATAAACCCCAATTTCTAGCACTGAAGTAATACGAACAAAAATCAACAAAAGAATTTGCGCTTATGTTTCTAAGAGTTATTCCGGTACTCAGGCGTTGTTCTCCCGTTTCGGTTTGCATATCATACCATCCGGGAGTTCCCAATTCTAGAAACCACCCCCATTCCACCCCAGGCGAAGCGATTTGCACGTCCACACCAAGAATTGAAACAACAGAATCTGAGTTATTCAATACACCAGTTAATCCACACTCTTTACAGAGCAATATGTTATCTATAGAGCTAATTACTCTATCCTTTTCTATAGCAAATTGCAACTTTGAGAACGTCATAGACGCCAGCAACAGTATTAAAGTCAACCATTTCATGACTATCCCCCTCAGTCTTTGCATTCATCGATAGTTACAGTGAGCCACATGCTCGATGGTCGGCAGGCAACCCCAAGAAGCTCATTGGCACCCACACGATCCATCGGCGCATTTCGCATCAAAGAAAAACGCAGCAAGGCCCAATCATCTCGATTCACATTTTGGTTGCATAATGCAAGGAAGCGGTTCAGACAATCTAGTCATGAACCGCTAAAATTCGCGGATGTTTGATTTGTGAAACGAAACCCTGCCGTCAGTTCCCGCCCAAGCTGTGCACCTTGCTGGCTTGGCCATTGGGACCGGTGAGCACACCGACGCCGTGTAGCCCTTGAGGCAGTAGCAACACGCCGTCATTGGTGGATTCCTGGCGCAGCGGAATCTCGCGGCCTTCCAGATTGCGCAAGGTCCAGTGCCCGCCCGCCGGGACTTGCCAGCCTTGGGATACGCTGCGGATGCCGTCCTTGGAGCGCGCTCCACGGCCCAAAATGCCCAAACTCATTTCCGAAGACGAAGGGCCACGGAAGTATTCCAGCCGACATGGCAAAATGGTGCTGTCGAGCTGGATGACTTTGTTGCTATCGCGTCGGGGGTAGTCTGTGTAATACCAATAGAAGATCATCTGAACGTCAATGGTGTCATGCTCATTGGCAGTATTGTTGCTCGCCTTGCCTCCCTCAGGTGAACACCGATCTTTCCCGTTGTAGGAGTCTGAGCAGATATACCACCACTTCTTTGCTTCAAACGATACATTTGCAAAATAGAACTTCGCCATAGGCTCCATTCTTTTGATTGCGACATTTGATCTCGCGCGCTGCTTTCCTGAATCAGCGTAAGCAAAACTATATAAATCCATGTAAAAATACCAATACCATGATTCTTCTAACCCAGGCTGAATAATTTGCACATCCACATTTGGTATTGTAATTGCCGTGTCAGAATTGTTTTGCAAATAATAATAATTATACCTAGAAGACAATAGTAGCGGGTCATCAGCTTCTTCAAGGCTATTTGAAAGAGTTGTCAACTTTGCAAAAGACACGGAGGCAATGAGCACTAGCAGCAGTACACTTTTCATTTTTCCCTCACTTGATTGTGATCATTCAGAAATTCACCGAAAATCATTCTATGCACGAGGCAATGGAAGCAGAACCCCATATAAGATTCTTTCTGCAATGAATCCCTACAGGATCTAAACGCATATGAGGAAAACTGCAAGAATCCCAATCATCTTGATTCATACTTTGGTTGCATAACGCAGGGAAGCGGTTCAGAAAATCTAGTCCTGAACCGCTCCAATCTGCGGGTCTTTGATTTATGAAACGAAACCCTGCCGTCAGTTCCCGCCCAAGCTGTGCACCTTGCTGGATTGGCCGTTGGGATCCGTGAGCACACCAACGCCGTGAAGCCCCTGAGGCAACAGCAACACGCCGTCGTTCGTGGATTCCTGGCGCAGCGGAATCTCGCGGCCTTCCAGATTGCGCAAGGTCCAGCGCCCGCCCGCTGGGACTTGCCAGCCGTGGGGTACGCTGCGGATGCCGTCCTTGGAGCGCGCTCCACGGCCCAAAATGCCCAAACTCATTTCCGAAGATGTGGGGCCACGGAAATACTCCAGTCGGCACGGCAAAATGGTGCTGTCGAGCTGAATGACTTTGTTGCTATCACGACGGGGGTAGTCGGTGTAATACCAATAGAAGATCATCTGAACGTCAATGGTGTCATGCTCATTGGCGGTGTTTTTGCTCGCCTTGCCTCCCTCAGGTGAACACCGCTCTTTCCCGTTGTAGGAGTCTGAGCAGATATACCGCCACTTCTTTGCTTCAAAAGACCCATTCAGAAAATGGATCTTCCCCATAGGATCCATTCTTTTGATTGCGACATCTGATCTCGCGCGTTGTTTTCCTGAATCAGCGTAAGCAAAATTGTTGGAAGTAATATAAAAATACCAATACCATGACTCTTCCAATCCAGGCTGCGCGATCTGCACATCGACCTTTGAAATTGTAATTGCCGTATCAGAATTGTTTTGCAGATAGAAATAATTGTATCCAGAAGACAACAGCAATGGGTCATCAACTTGCTCAAGACTCTCCGAAAGAGTTGTCAACTTTGCAAAAGACACTGAGGCAATGAGCACTAGCAGCAGTATGCTTTTCATATTTCCCTCACTTGATTGTGATCATTCAGAAATTCACCGAAAATCATTCTATGCACGAGGCAATGGAAGCAGAACCCCATATAAGATTCTTTCCGCAATGAATCCCTACAGGATCTGAGCGCAATGGAGAAAATGCATCTGGCCTGAAGCGTATCGCATCCCACTCATCGTCATCTTTCTGTTCTTCAGGAGCATCCTTCCATAGCCATTTTCTCAACACAGAGAATTTGTCATATATATCGACGGGCAAAGAGTCAATGACACCATTCCCATTGAAGTCAATTGCACCAAAGGTCTTCTCCGGGATCGGAAGTCCCCGTTCTTTACAGATTCCAAGCCCATTGGACTCCACAAGAGCGGAAAGTTTCCGCGAGCAAAACCTGCCGGGTGAATATGTCAGGTCCGAAGCAACGAATTGATTGAGTGGATAGCGTTCTCGATAGCCACTTGCTAAATTCAATGGCCCCTCTCCTGCTCGCACCGGCAGATCAGAGGGGATCGGTCCACGATTGCCATAATCGTTGGGCGTTCCATCACAGGTCCAGATTTCTTTTCCCAATGAATCACGCAAGAAAAATGGTGAGCTAGGGTCACACGCGTGATACCATTCTTGGCCAGCCCGAGGATAGCCCACCGGAACAGTATCCTTTGGAGGCAATTCGCCGCACCAGCGTTTGTTGTCTACGGATCCTTTGCCTGTGACAGGATCCCACTTGTCCGGAGTGCAACCAAGCGCATACGGATAAGCATAATTCATCACACCTTCATAGATCCAGACAGTACCCACGTCATACAAATGCAAATCATGCCCAAGCTCATGCATGACCGTCCGCACATTCGCCCTATTCATGACACCCTTCCAACCGATGAAGAAGTAATCTCCACCAACGCCATTCGCCTGCCCATAACCATTTTGGTCATTGTCATATGTCATGAATCCATAACGAAAGATGTCCCAAAAGGACCGCGAATGCGGCATCGCGCTGCC
>Ga0302273_1000385_pt1 | contig 19837 bp, 14 predicted proteins | sample III_Bog_N1_3_FD_198774 | JGI IMG/M metagenome (GOLD analysis project Ga0302273, IMG submission 198774) | Peat permafrost microbial communities from Stordalen Mire near Abisko, Sweden - III_Bog_N1_3 | ecosystem: Environmental > Terrestrial > Soil > Wetlands > Peat | place: Sweden: Abisko... | reverse complement strand
CCGCGCCTGGGGCATCCTCACCGTGCATCGGCCGGACGGTGGCGCCTTCCCCGTCACGCTGCGGCTGGCCGACGTGCGTGACCTGCCGGCGGCCGTCGCCCGCACCCGGCGGTTGCTCGACCTGGACGCGGACCCGGTGGCGGTCGACGAGGCGCTCGCCCACGACCCGCACCTGCGGCCCCTCGTCGAGCGCACCCCCGGCCGCCGTGTGCCGCGCACGCTCGACCCCGACGCGATGGCCCTGCGCGCGGTGATCGGCCAGCAGGTGTCCACGGCCGCCGCCCGCACGCATGCCGCGCGGCTGGTCGCCGCCCTCGGCACACCCGTCGCCGACCCGGACGGCGCTCTGACCCACCTGTTCCCCACCCCGGCCCAGCTGGCCGCCGACCCAGCCGCCACCGATGAGGCCCTGGCCATGCCGGCGGCCCGTCGCCGGACCTTCGCGGCCCTGGCCCAGGCCCTCGCCGACGGCACCGTGCTGCTGGACCCCGGCGCCGGCCGCGACGACGCCCGGCGCGCGCTGGCGGGGGTGCCCGGCATCGGCCCCTGGACCGTGGAGACGGTGGCGATGCGGGCGCTCGGCGACCCCGACGCCTTCGTCGCGACCGACCTCGGGGTGCGCGCCGCCGCCGGGGCGCTCGGCCTGCCCACGTCCCCCGCCGCGTTGAGCGCCGCCGCGGCCGCCTGGTCGCCGTGGCGCGCCTATGCCGTCCAGCACCTGTGGGCGGTCGGCACCCACCCGGTGAACTCCCTGCCCGACGACCTGCCCGACGACCCGCCCGACCGACCGACCGCCCGACGCCCCCGCACCTCGTCGAGCCGCACCGAGGAGACCCAGCCATGAGGCACACCGTCATCGACTCGCCTCTGGGCGAGATCACGCTCGCCGCCGACGACGACGCCCTGGTGGGCGTCTGGCTCGCCGGCCAGCGCCATCGGCCCGGCGACGAGCAGCTCGGCGACCGCCTCGGCGACGACGAGGCCGCCACCGACCCGGTGCTCGCCCCCGCCCGCGCCCAGCTCGCCGAGTACCTGGCGGGGCGGCGCGAGGAGTTCACCGTGCCCACCCGGGCCGCCGGCACACCCTTCCAGCGCGCCGTCTGGGACGCCGTCGCCGCCATCGGCTACGGCCGCACGCGGACCTACCGCCAGCTGGCCGACGACATCGGGCGGCCCACCGCGGTCCGCGCGGTCGGCGCCGCGGTGGGCCGCAACCCGGTGTGCCTCGTCGTGCCCTGCCACCGGGTGGTCGGTGCCGACGGCTCGCTCACCGGCTACGCGGGAGGCCTCGAGCGCAAGCAATGGCTGCTGGCCAGGGAACAGTCGATCGCATCCTGAGACGATCAGCCCCAGCGGGCGGACCGTGACCCGTTTGTGACCTCCCGGTTACTCGCCGGTACGACGCGGGTGATGTCATGAACGGGCGCCCCCGTGGCGGGGCGCCCACCGGTCTGGCCGCAGCTGCGCCGACCCGTGGCTCGACCCACGAAAGAGGTGGCGGATGACTTCCGCGACACTGCGCCGAACCACGGCGATCACGGCTGGGCTGGCGGCGACCGCTCTCCTCCTGGCGGCCTGCGGCAACGGCAACGGCGGCTCGGACGCCACCGGGACCGCGGGCGCCGGTGGCGACTCGCTGACCATCGGCACCACCGACAAGATCACCACGATCGACCCGGCCGGCTCGTACGACAACGGCTCCTTCGCCGTGATGAACCAGGTCTACCCGTTCCTGCTCAACACCCCCTACGGGAGCCCGGACGTCGAGCCGGACATCGCGGTGTCCGCGGAGTTCACCAGCCCCACCGAGTACACGGTGAAGCTCAAGCCCGGCCTGAAGTTCGCCAACGGGCACGCCCTGACCTCGTCCGACGTGAAGTTCACGTTCGACCGGCAGCTGACGATCCTGGCGAACGGCGCCGACGGCGGCAACGGCCCCGCGTCGCTGCTCTACAACCTCGAGTCCACGGACGCGCCGGACGACACCACGGTGGTGTTCCACCTGAAGTCCGAGAACGACCAGGTGTTCCCGCAGATCCTGTCGAGCCCCGCCGGGCCGATCGTCGACGAGGAGGTGTTCGCCGCCGACGCGCTGACGCCGGACGACGAGATCGTCGCCGCCAGGCCGTTCGCCGGGCCGTACACCATCACCAGCTACACGCTCAACGAGCTCGTCTCGTACGAGGCGAACCCGGAGTACCAGGGCCTGTACGGCGCCCCGAAGTCGAAGACCGTGACGGTGCAGTACTTCGCCGACTCGTCGAACCTCAAGCTCTCCGTGCAGCAGGGTGAGGTGGACGTCGCCTTCCGCTCGCTGTCGGCCACCGACATCGACGACCTGCGCGGCGACTCGAAGGTCAAGGTCGTGGACGGACCGGGCGGCGAGATCCGCTACATCGTCTTCAACTTCGACACCCAGCCGTTCGGCGCCACCACGGCGGAACCGGCCCCGGCCAAGGCCCTGGCCGTGCGCCAGGCGGTGGCCGACCTCATCGACCGGTCGGCGATCGCCGACCAGGTCTACAAGGGGACGTACACGCCGCTGTACTCCTACGTGCCGGCCGGCCTGACCGGCGCCACCGAGTCGCTCAAGGGCCTCTACGGTGACGGCAAGGGCGGTCCCGACGCGGGCAAGGCGAAGGCCGCCCTGGCCGACGCCGGCGTCTCCACCCCGGTCACGCTCAACCTCCAGTACTCCAACGACCACTACGGCCCGTCCTCCGCGGACGAGTACGCGCTGATCAAGGACCAGCTGGAGTCGAGCGGCCTGTTCACGGTGAACCTGCAGACCACCGAGTGGACGCAGTACTCCAAGGACCGGACCACCGACGTGTACCCCGTGTACCAGCTCGGCTGGTTCCCGGACTACTCGGACGCGGACAACTACCTGACGCCGTTCTTCCTGGAGGAGAACTTCCTGGGCAACCACTACGTCAACCAGGACGTCAACGACCTGATCCTCAAGCAGGCCACGACGACGGACGCCGGCGAGCGCACCGCCCTGATCGAGAAGATCCAGGACACGGTGGCCGCCGACCTGTCGACGGTGCCGTACCTGCAGGGTGCGCAGGTGGCCGTGGTCGGCAAGGACGTGCAGGGCGCGCAGGACACGCTCGACGCGTCCTTCAAGTTCCGCTACGGGGCCCTGTCCAAGGGCTGACGTCCGGCTGATGGGGCGGCCCTCCCTCACCGGGGGGCCGCCCCTAGGCTTGCGGCCGCACGCGGATCGAGAGAAGGACGAATGACGATCACGCAGGACCTCGCGGTCGACGCCGTCACGCCCGAGCCCGACGACGCGCCGAGCGGCCGGCGACGACGGGCCGGCGGCGGGCTGGGCCGCTACCTGCTCGTCCGGTTCCTGCTCATCTTCCCGACCGTGCTGATCCTGGTGACGGTCGTGTTCGTGCTGATGCGCGCGACCGGCGACCCGATCACCGCCGCGCTCGGCGGCCGGCTGCCCGCCGACCAGCTGGCGACGCGGATCCACGCCGCAGGCTACGACCGGCCGCTGCTCACGCAGTACCTGGAGTTCCTGTCCGGGATCGCCCGCGGCGACTTCGGCACGACGATCTCCGACCACCGCCCCGTGACGCAGGTGCTCGTCACCTACGGCACGGCGACGCTCGAGCTCGCGCTGTACGCGCTGCTGGTGGCCTTCCTGGTCGGCATCCCGCTCGGCCGGATCGCGGCCGCCCGGCGGGACAAGGCGCCCGACGCGGCCCTGCGCGTCTCGGCGATCCTCGCGTACGCGACCCCGGTGTTCTTCGCCGGCATGATCCTCAAGCTCGTGTTCGCGGTGTGGCTGCCGATCCTGCCGGTGGCCGGCCGTGCGACGACGCGCAGCACGCTGGAGATGAAGACCCAGGGCGCCAACACCGGGATCTACCTCGTCGACGCCATCAGCACCGGGAACTGGGCCATCGTGGGCGACGTGCTGCAGCACGCGGTGCTGCCGTCGCTCGCGCTCGGCCTGCTCACCGCCGGGGTGTTCCTGCGGCTGGTGCGCACCAACATGATCGGCACCCTGCAGACGGGCTACGTCGAGGCGGCCCGCTCCCGCGGCGTCTCCGAGCGCCGCCTGGTGCGCACCCATGCGTGGCGGCCGGCGCTGGTGCCGATCATCACCGTGATCGGCCTGCAGATCGCCATGCTGCTCGGCGGCGCCGTGCTGACGGAGACCACGTTCGAGTGGAAGGGCCTGGGCTTCCAGCTGGTGCAGTACCTGCTGGCCCGGGACTTCGTCGCGGTGCAGGGCATGGTCGCCCTGCTGGCCGTCATCGTCGCGGTGACGAACTTCGTCGTGGACGTCATCGCCGCGCTCGTCGACCCGAGGATCCGGTACTGATGACTGCCGACATCGCCACCCCCGCCGTCCCGCCCACGTCGGACCAGATCGCCGCCGTCATGACGCCCGAGCACGGACCCTTCTGGCACCGCCTGCCCCTGGTGCACCAGCTGCGGTCCAGCGTGGGCCTGCAGCGCGGCATGCTCGTCGCCGGCCTGGTGCTCACCGCGGTGTTCGTGCTGACCGCCGCGCTCGCGCCGCTGCTCGCGCCGTACTCGTGGGCCCAGCTGCGGGACGACGACGGCCTGTTCGGCTCCCAGCTGCCGCCGTCGGCGCAGCACCTGCTCGGCACCACGGTCGGCGGGTACGACGTGCTGTCCCGGGTGATCTGGGGCAGCCGCACGGCGCTGCTGGTCATCGTCGTCGCCGTGGTGCTCTCGTTGTTCGCCGGGGTGCTGCTCGGGCTGCTGTCCGGCTACTTCGGCGGCTGGGTGGACCGGGTGCTCGTCGTCGTCGCGGACGCGATCTACGCCTTCCCCTCCCTGCTGCTGGCGATCGTGGCGGCCATCGTCATCAGCGGCGGGCAGTCGAAGATGTGGGGCGGCATCTTCGCGGCGGCGGTGTCCATCACCGTCGTGTTCATCCCGCAGTACTTCCGGGTGGTGCGCTCGGAGGTGATCCGGGTCAAGAACGAGGCCTTCGTCGAGTCGGCCCGCGTGATCGGCGCCTCCAGCGCGCGGATCATGACCCGCCATGTGCTGCGCAACTCGGTGCGCACGTTGCCGCTGATCCTCACGCTGAACTGCTCCGAGGCGATCCTCACGCTGGCGGGCCTGGGCTTCCTCGGGTTCGGCATCGAACCGTCGTCCGCCGCCGAGTGGGGTTACGACCTCAACAAGGCGCTGTCGGACGTCACCAGCGGCATCTGGTGGACCTCGGTGTTCCCGGGTGTGGCGATCGTGCTCACCGTGCTGGGCATCACGCTCGTCGGCGAGTCGCTCAACGACCTGGCCGACCCGCGGCTGCGCACCCGGCGGGCGGCCGGACGCGGCCGGATCGCCGCCGCCACGCCCGACGACCTGCCGGTCGTCGACGAGACGACGACGGGAGAGGCCCGATGAGCGCCCGGGACGACGTGCTCGACCTGCGCGACCTGCGGGTGACCTTCGCCACCGACGGCGGCGACGTCGAGGCGGTGCGCGGGGTCAGCCTGCGCGTGGCGCCGGGCGAGGTGCTGGCCATCGTCGGGGAGTCCGGCTCCGGCAAGACGGTGACGGCCCGCTCGATCCTCGGGCTGCTGCCCGAGACCGCGACGACCACCGGCGCGGTGCTGCTGCGCCGCAACGACGACTCCGGCACCGGCGACGTGCTCACGCTCTCCGGCGCGCGGCTGCGCGAGGTGCGCGGCCGGGACGCCGCGATGGTGTTCCAGGAGCCGTCCACGGCCCTCAACCCGGTGTTCCCGGTCGGCTGGCAGATCGCCGAAGGGCTGCGCGCCCACCGGCGGCTGTCCCGGGCGCAGGCCCACCGGGAGGCCGTCGAGGTGCTGCGCCGGGTCGGCATCCCCGACCCCGAGCACCGCGCCAAGTACTACCCGCACCAGTTCTCCGGCGGGCAGAAGCAGCGCATCGTCATCGCGCAGGCCCTGGTGCTGGCGCCCGGGCTGGTGATCGCCGACGAGCCGACCACGGCCCTGGACGTCACCGTGCAGGCCGAGATCCTCGACCTGCTGCGCCGGCTGCCCACCGAGTTCGGCACCGCGATCGTGCTGATCACGCACAACATGGGCGTGGTCGCCGACCTGGCCGACCGGGTGGCGGTGATGTACCGCGGGCGGATCGTCGAGCAGGCGGACGTCCGCACGCTGTTCTCCGCGCCGGTGCACCCGTACACCCGGGCGCTGCTGGCCGCGGTGCCGCGGGTCGGCGGCTCCCGGCCGCCGGCTCCGGGCGCGGGCGCGGTGACGACGGCCGGCACCGGACCAGCCACGGCCCCCGCCCCGAGCCCGGCACCCGCGACGGTCCACGACGCGGCGCGGCGCGAGGCGCCGGCGGCACCGGCCGCGCCGGTGGCTGCGGTGGCTCCCATCGTCGAGGCCCGCGCGCTGACCATCACCTACCCCGGCCGGCTGGGTCGTCCCGACTTCACCGCGGTGGACGGCGTCGACCTGACCATCGCGCCCGGCGAGGTGCTCGGCCTGGTGGGCGAGTCCGGCAGCGGCAAGACGACCATCGGCCGCGCCATCGCCGGCCTGACCCGCGTCAGCGGCGGCTCGCTGTCCGTGCTCGGCACCTCGGTGCACGGTGCGTCCGAGCGGACCTTCCGGCCCGTCCGCCGCCGCATCGGCTTCGTCTTCCAGGACCCGGCGACCAGCTTCAACCCGCTGCTGACCATCGCCGCGTGCGTCGCCGAGCCGCTCATCGTGCACGGGGTGGCGAAGAGCGTCGCAGCGGCCCGGCCGCGGGTGGACGAGCTGCTCGAGGCGGTGCAGCTGGAGCGCTGGTACGGCGACCGCTACCCGCACGAGCTGTCCGGCGGCCAGCGTCAGCGCGCCAGCCTCGCCCGGGCCCTCGCCCTCGACCCGGAGCTGCTGATCGCCGACGAGCCCACGTCGGCCCTGGACGTCTCGGTGCAGGCCCGCGTGCTGGAGCTGTTCGCGCAGCTGCAGGAGCGGCTCGGCTTCGCATGCCTGTTCATCAGCCACGACCTCGCGGTGGTGGACCTGCTGGCGCACCGGATCGCCGTGCTGCACCACGGCCGGCTCGTCGAGCAGGGCACCGGCGCGCAGGTGCTGGGCAACCCGCGCGAGGAGTACACCCAGCGGCTGCTCGCGTCGCTGCCGGTGCCGGACCCGGTGGAGCAGGCCGAGCGCCGCGAGGCGTGGCGGGCGCTGGTCGGACCCTGACCGGGGGTCGGACCCTGACCCGCGGCCCGGTCAGCTCCGGGCGATCGCGATGAGCAGCATCGTCACCAGGAACCCGACCACGAGGTTGAGCACGAGGAAGGTGCGCCAGCCCGTGTTCGCGCGCTCGCAGTCCTCGTCGCGCACCGCCCAGAAGCGGGCCGTGCTCACGGCGTAGGGCAGCGGCAGCACCGCGGCGAGCGTGCCCGGCCACGGCAGCACCAGGAGCACCCCCGCCGCCAGCAGGTAGGCGGCCACTGCGGCCCGCGTGGTGGCCCGCGCACCGAGCACGGTCGCCACCGAGGCGATGCCCGCCTCGCGGTCGGCCCGCACGTCCTGCACGGCGCCGAACGCGTGCGAGGCCATCCCCCACGCGACGAACGCGACCAGCACCGGCCACGTGGTACGCGCCCCCAGCGGGGCGCCGACCAGCACCAGCGCGTACAGCAGCGGCCCGACGAAGTGCATCGCCGAGGTCACGGAGTCGAGCACCGGGCGCTCCTTGAACCGCAGCCCCGGCGCCGAGTAGGCGACCACGAGGAACAGCACGACGAGCAGCACCGCGCTCGCCGCCGCGGAGCCGACCACGACGAGGTAGGCGACGAACGGCAGCACCGTCACCGCGGCGGCCGCCAGGATGCGCCGGTGCACCGCGCGGGCGCGCTCCGGGGCCACCAGCGCACCCTCGATGCCACCCTTGCGCGGGTTGCGCAGGTCGGAGGCGTAGTCGAACACGTCGTTCACGCCGTACATCGCCAGGTTGTACGGGACCAGGAAGAACAGCGTGCCGATGACGAAGGTGGCGTCCAGCCGGCCGCCGGTGGCCATCAGGTACCCCGCGGCGAACGGGTACGCCGTGTTCACCCAGGAGAACGGCCGGGACGCCGCCAGCACCTCCCTCATGCGGGGTCCGCGGCGGGATCGGTGGCGGGGCCCGCGGCGGGATCGGTGGCGGGGCCTGCGGCGGGATCGGTAGCGGGGGCCGCGGCAGGGCCGGCCTCGTCCTGCCGCCCGGCCTCGTCGCGCGAGCGGGTGCGGCGGCCGAGCACGGTCCACGCCACCGGCACGCCCACCGCTGCCGCGATCGCGTAGGCGAAGTCCTCGACGGGCGCACCCCAGACGTAGATCCCGAGGATCTTGTCCGGGTCGTACACGTACAGGCCGGCGCGGATCATCAGGGTGTCGAACACCAGCGTGAGCACGATCAGCACCAGGGCGGTCGCCGCCAGCGGCCGGGCGCGCAGGCGGCGCAGCACCGGCCAGCAGACGCCGGTCAGCACCGCCAGCACGAGGAGGTCGAGCAGCGCGTTCGTCATGCGCCCGGCCCGCCCTCGGCCCGAGAGCCGTCACGTCCGGCCCGCGCCGCCTCGGTCCGCGCCGCCTCGGTCCGCATCGCCTCGGACCGCGCCGCCCGTCGGTCGAACGCCCGCCAGGCGAGCAGCGCGGAGTAGCACAGCAGGGCGAGGAAGAACGCCTCCTCCAGCGGCAGCTCCGGCGCGAGCAGCACCCCGGTCATGTGCGGGGAGTCGCCGCGGGCGAAGATGCCCAGCGCCAGCCCGGCGAGGTCCCAGGCCAGGAACGCCAGCACTCCGACGCCGATCGTCAGCGCGGCCCGGCGCGGCTGCGCCCAGAAGGCGAGGCGCCAACGCCGGTCGATCAGGGCCAGCCCGCCGAGCGAGACCAGCAGCGCGCCGAGGTAGGCGAACCGGATCACGTCACGTCGCTCCACACCCCGCCGCGGCGGGCGGCGGCGAGGAACCCCGGCCGCAGCGGCCCGGGCAGCGCCCGCGCGGACGTCTCCCCGAGCATCCGCTTGACGACGAGCTCGGCGCCGATGAGCACCATTGGCAGCCCGACGCCGGGCACCGTCCCGCCGCCCACGTGCAGCAGGTTGGGCACCCGCCGCGACGCCACCCCGGGACGGAACATCGCGCTCTGCGCCAGCGTGTGCTCCATGCCGAGCGAGGTGCCCCGCCAGGCGGACAGCTCCCGGGCGAAGTCGGCGGGAGCCACCACGCGGCGCGCCACCACGCGTCCGCGCAGGTTGTCGATGCCCGCCCAGGCGCCGATCTGGTCGAGGTAGCCGTCGGCCTGGCGCTCGACGAGCTCACGGCCGCGCGTCCCCGCACCGAGGGACGGGTCGGCCGGGTACGGCACCAGGACGAACAGGGCCTCGTCCCCCGGCGGCGCAACTCCCGGGTCGGTGGCCGACGGTCGCGACACGTACAACGACGCCGGCGACGGCACCGTGAGATCGACGCCGAGGCTGGTCCGGCCGTGGCCGAGGATCGCCTCGAAGTTCGCCGGCCAGTCGCGGGTGAAGAACAGCGAGTGGTGCGCCAGCTCGGGCAGCGCGCCGCGGACCCCGGCCATGACGAGCAGCGCGCCGATGCCCGGTCCGCGGCGCGACCAGGCGCGGCCCGGCAGGTCGGCGAACGGGTCGGAGAGCAGGACGGTCTCGGTGTGATGGCGGTCGGCGTTCGAGACGACGATGTCCGCGGGGATCACCTCGCCGTCGGCCAGGCGCACGCCGCGGGCGATGCCGAGCCGGCGGGGGTGCCGGCGGCTGGCGGACGCGTGCTCCACCTCGATGCCGACGACGTCCGCGCCGGTGCGGACCTGCACGCCCTCCCGCCGGGCGAGCTCGGCCAGTGCCTGCACCAAGGTGTACATCCCGCCGCGCGGGTAACGTACGCCCTCGTTGAGGTCGAGGTGGCTCATCAACGAGTACAGCGCCGGGACCCGGTACGGCGAGGAGCCGAGGAACACCGCGTGGTACCCCAGCACCTGGCGCAGCACGGGGTCGTCGACCGTCTTCTCGATCTGCTGCGCGAGGGTGCGGGTCAGCAGGCTCGCCAGCTCGGGCCCCCGCCGCACCAGCTCCGCGGTGAGGATGCGGTCCGGGCGCTGGAAGGTCGTGTACAGGAAGTGGTCCAGGGCGACGCGGTAGGCGTCCGACGCCCGCGCGCCGTACCGGGCGATCGCGGCCCCCGCGCCGGGCTCCCGGGCCTCGAACCGCGCGGTGTTCACCACCGGGTCCGCCGACAGCTCGAACGGCTCGGAGCGGGCGCCCGGCTCGTCGGGCTCGGGGAACAGCCGGTACACGGGGTCGAGCGGGACGAGGTCCAGGTGGTCCTCGATCCGCGCACCGAGCAGGGCGAAAGTGTGCTCGATCACCTCGGGCATGAAGTACCACGACGGCCCGGTGTCGAACCGGAAGCCGTCGAACGACGCGGTCCCGACGCGGCCGCCGACGCTGTCGTGCCGTTCCAGCAGGGTGACCAGGGCGCCGCCGCGGGCGAGCAGGGCGGCCGTCGCCAGCCCGCCGACACCGCCCCCGATGACCACGACCCGCCGCGCAGCGCTCATGGCCGACCTCCCTCGCCGCCGGCGGGTGAACCGGTGGCCGACGTGGTGCGGACGTTGCCCCGCGAGCGGTCCGCGACCGCAGCGGCGAGCCGTCCGGCGACGGCGCCTCCCGCCACGACGAGCTTGACCGGACCGGGCACCCGCACCCGGCGCGTCGCCAGCTCGGCCGGCGGTGCCGCCAGCAGGTCGTCGAGCAGCCGCTCGTACAGCGCCGTCGTCGCCGCTACCGCGCAGCCGGCACGCAGCGGCAGCCGTGGGATCGACGCGCGGGCGACGGCGAGGTCGGCGCGCACCTCGGTGACGATCGCGACGACGTCCGCCGCGTCGAGCGCGTCCGGCGCCACGCCCGGGAAGTAGGCGCGCTCCAGCTCGCCCGAGTCCGCCCCCAGGTCGCGCAGGAAGTTCACCTTCTGGAACGCGGCGCCGAGCGCGCGGGCACCGGCCAGCAGGTCGTCGTCGGGCGCCCACAGAGGCTCCCCCGGGCGGCGGTCGGCGTTGCCGAACGCCCGCAGGCACATGATCCCGACCACCTCGGCGGAGCCGTGCACGTAGCGCTCGTAGCTGGCCCGGTCGTGCGCGTGCACCGTGAGGTCGGCGCGCATGGAGGCGAAGAACGGCCCGGTCTCGTCGGGCCCGATGCCCACCCGCCGGGCCGTGCGGGCGAACGCGTGCACGACGAGGTTCGTCGAGTAGCCGGTCCGCAGCGCCCGCAGGGTCTGCGCCTCCAGCTCGTCCAGCGCCTCGTCGGCGTCCGGTCCGCGGTAGGTGTCCACCACCTCGTCGCCCAACCTGACCAGCGCGTAGATCGCCTCGATGTCGCGGCGTGCGCGGCGGCCGAGCAGCCGGGTGCCGAGCCCGAAGGAGGTGGAGTACGCCGTGAGCACCTGGTGGCTGGTGCGGGCGGCCGTGCGGTCATAGATCCGCGCGGACCGCGCCCTCGCCCCGTCCGCTGCCACGGGCCAACGCTAACTGCTGCCACGCTCCCCCGCCGGACCGCGCCGTCGGCGGTCAGTGCGTAGGGCGCGCGGTGACCGGCGGGGCGGGCGCCGCGGCGGCGGTTCAGTGCGTGGGGCGGGCGGCGACCGGCAGCGCGTGCAGCTCCGGCAGGCGGGACGCCAGCTCGTCGTAGGCGGCGAGCGAGCCCGCGTAGACCCCGGCGGCCCGGGGCCGGTGCACGACGACCTCGTCGAACCCGAGCGAGGCGGCCCGCGCGATCCCCTCCACCGCCACGTCCACGGACACCAGCGAGAACACCGGCGCGGCGTCCACGTTGAGGTACCGGCGCAGCCGGTCCTCGCCGGTGCGGCCGGCGGCCGCCTCGACCTCGTCGAAGGTGGCCGACAGCTCCGCCAGCCCGGCCCACCAGCGCTCCTGGGCGGCGGCGGTCGGCCCCTCGTCCGGCGGCACCGCCGGCCCGTACGTCGCCCAGCCCTGCCCGTACCGCGCCGCGAGCGCCATGGCCCGCGGCCCGTTGGCGGCGACGACGAACGGGGTGCGGGGACGGGCCAGGGTGCCCGGCACCATCCGTGCGCCGTGCGCCGCGTACCGGGGGCCCTCCCGTTCGGTCACCGGATGCGTCAGCAGCTCGTCGAGCTGGCCGAGGAACTCCGCGAACCGCGCGGTGCGCTCGCCACGGGACGGTGCCGGGCCGAGCACCTGGGCGTCGAGCCCTTCCCCGCCGGCGCCGATGCCCAGCACGAAGCGCCCGCCGGAGATGTCGTCGAGGCCCATGACCTCCTTGGCGAACGGCACGGGGTGCCGGAAGTTCGGCGACGCCACCCAGGTGCCGAGCGCGATCCGCTCCGTGACGGCCGCCGCCGCCGCCAGCAGCGGCACGCCGGCGAACCACGGCTCGTCGGCCAGCGAGCGCCAGGCGAGGTGGTCGTAGGTCCAGGCGTGGTCGAAGCCGCGCTGCTCCACCTCCCGCCAGTGCTCGCGGGACACCGACCACCGCTCCTGCGGCAGGATCACCACGCCGACGCCGACCATGCGCCGCACCCTAGCCCGCGCTCAGGTGTGGGTGCGGCCCTCGTGCTGCGCGTGGGCCGTAGGCTCCAGCTGGAAGGTGCAGTGCTCCACGTCGAAGTGCCCGGTCAGGCATGCGTGCAGCGCGTCGAGCACCCGCCCGGTCTCGCCCGCCGCGATCACCTCGTCCTGCACGACGACGTGCGCGGACAGCACCGGCACCCCGGAGGTGATGGTCCACGCGTGCAGGTCGTGCACGCCGACGACGCCCGGCAGACCCGCCATGTGCGCCCGCACCTCGGCGAGGTCCACGCCCTTCGGCGTCGCCTCCAGCAGCACGGCGCCCACCTGCCGCAGCAGGCTCACGGCACGCGGCGCAACGAGCAGCCCGATCAGCACCGAGGCGATGCCGTCCGCCCGGGTGAAGCCGGTGGCCAGCACCACCAGCGCGGCGCCGACCACCGCGACCGAGCCGAGCAGGTCGCCCAGCACCTCCAGGTAGGCGCCGCGCACGTTGAGCGACGTGGCCTGCCCGCGGCGCAGCAGGGCGAGGCCGATGCCGTTCGCGACGAGCCCCACCACGGCGACCGTGAGCATCAGGGGCGCCCGCACCGGTGTGGGCGCGACGATCCGCCGCACCCCTTCGACGACCACCAGCACCGCCACCACGGCGACGACCATCCCGTTGACCATCGCCGCCAGCACCTCGGCGCGCTGCCACCCGAACGTGCGGGCCGCCGTGGCCGGCCGCGCAGCCAGCCCGGTGGCCACCAGGGCCAGGGCGAGGCCGCCGGCATCGGTGAGCATGTGCCCGGCGTCGGCGAGCAGCGCGAACGACCCCGACACGAGCGCGCCGATCACCTCGGCGACCATCACGGCCAGCGTCAGGCCCAGCACCGCCGCCAGCCGGCCCCGGTGGTCCTGTGCCGCCGTCACCGGGCCGTGGCCGTGGTCGTGGCTCACGAGACGCCGTCCCCGGCGGAGCCCGCGCGGCGCGCGACCAACCGCTCGGCCGCGCCGAGCAGGGCGTCGAGCTCGTCGTCGGCCAGCGCATAGCGCACCGCCCTGCCCTGTGGCGTCGCGGTGACCAGCCCCGCATCGCGCAGCACCGCCAGGTGGGCCGACACCGTGGACTGGGCCAGCCCGAGCGCCGCGGTGAGGTCGACCACGCGCGCCGGCCCGTCCGCCAGCAGGTGCACCAGCGACAGCCGCGTCGGCTCGGCCAGCGCGTTGAGCACCCCGACCACGTCGACGTGGGCGTGCCAGGCGTCGCCTGCGCGCACGTCCGGTCGCATCGTCACGCGCCGATGATAGCGGTGCTCGACGATGGTTCTCGCGGGAGCCGTGCGGCGTCCTCGGCGCGCTCAGGACACCCGCAGCACCTGGCCGAGCCGCTCCCTGCGGCGCGCCGACGACTCCACGGCGACGGCCACCAGCACGGTGAGCAGCACGAGCGCCGCCGAGGCGCCGACCCAGCCCGGCACCACGACCAGCGGATCCGCCACCTGCCCCGTGACGAGTCGCAGCGCCAGGGCGCCGGTGACCGCGGGCACCAGGGCGAGCCCGACACCCAGCCCGGCCGCGGCGCCGAGCACGACCGGTGGTGCAACCTCGCCGAGCGCGACCTGCCAGGTGCGCCCCCGGTCCAGGCCCAGCACCCGCAGCGCGGCCAGCCCGGACCCACGCCCCGGTGCCTCCGACGCCACCCCGAGCACCGTGACCAGCACCGCCAGCGCCGCGAGCACGGCCAGGGACAGCGACACCAGTCCGTCCAGCCCGGCGGTCAGGGGGTCGGCGCGCCGCTCCGCGAGCCAATCGGCCCGGCTGACGAGGGCCGCTCCCGGTCCGAGCTCGGCCGTCGCCACCGCGGTGTCGGCGCCCGGGCCGGCCACCCAGAGCGTGTCGGGGTCCACCGCCGCGCCGACGGCGGCGGCGAGGGCCTGGCGGTCGACGACGAGGAGGGGCGCGGCCGAGACGGCCTTGCGCACGCCGCTGACCAGCGCGCTCGCGGTGGGCAGCGCCGGCGCCTCCCCGACCGGCGTGATCGGCACGGTGACGCCGTCCCACAGCACCGAGAGCCCGGCTCCCGCGTCCCGGGAGAGCGGCCCCGACACGAGGGCCGGCAGCCCGCCCTTCCCGTCGGCCGTGGCCAGTCCTGCCACCTGCGGCACGGGGCCGATCGGTGTCGCGGCGAGCAGGTCCGCGAACCCTGCCGGGTCCACCGCCAGCACCTGCACGTACGTCACGTCGGGCGACCCGAACACCTGGACGGCCCCCTCGGCCCGGCCGACCGTCGCGGCGAGCACACCGTCGGCGTGCGCGACCTGCTCGGCGTTCGCCGCGAGCGCGTCGTCCGGTTCGGTACCGACGACGACGTCCGCCCCGACGCTGTCCCACGAACCGGCCACCAGCCCGGACCGCATCGTCGTCCCGAGCGCCGCCGCGGACGCCCAGAGCCCGGTCACCAGGACGAGGCAGACGAACGGCAGCATCGCGCCGCCGACCTGTGCGCGCGCCGCCGCGAGGAACGGCACCGCCCGGGACGAGCGGCGGGTGGCCCAGAGCGTCCACCGCAGGAGAAGTGGGCGCACGTGCCACACCAGGACGCCCACCGTCAGGGCGCAGAGGGCCGGCGCCGCCGCCAGCAGCAGGTCGGCCGTGCCGGTCATCGCCACCACACCCCGACGTCGCAGGGCGACGAGCGCGCCGCCCGCCACCACCACCAGCGCCACCTCCACGGCCGCTCGGCGGATGGCGGCGACGCGGGCCTCGACGTGCCGCAGCCGCCGGTCGGTCGGCGCCCGCGCGACGCGCAGGGCGCCGGCCGCCGCGACGGTCGACGCCGCGGGGCCCACGAGCACGGCGACCGCCACCACCGGCAGCACCCACGTCCAGGAGGGTTGGCCGCCCACCGCGACGCGGCCCAGGGCCAGTCCCAGCGCACCGCCCGCCGCCGCGACCACCATCGCCTCGAGGAGCGATTGCACGGCGACCGTGGGCAAGGACGCGCCCCGGGCGCGGAGCCGGCCCAGCGCGCCCCGCCGCCGCCGCACCAGCAGCGCCGCGGTGGCCGCGAGCACGGCGCCGCCCGCCACGACGAGCCCCGCGAGCAGCACGCTCGCCTGGGCGGCCGCCGCGTCGATGCGCTCGCCGACCCGGGCGAGCACGGTGTCCAGGCCCGTCGACACGCTCGGGCGCGGACCCGGCCCGCCGAGCCCACCCGGTGCGGCCTCCAGCCCGGCCGCCGCAGCGCCGACCGCGGCGTAGTTGCGTCCGTCGAGGGCGGTCCGATCGAGGGGGAAGCGGAACGTCCGGTCCAGCTGCTCCGGCGTCAGGTTCAGCTCGACCGCGGCGAGCGAGTCAGGCGACAGCAGCGCCGCGAACTCGGTCGTCCGGGTCCGCACGGAGCCGATGACGTGCGGGGTGAGCAGGCCCGGGACGTCCAGCCACGCGGCGTCGTCGCTCTCGCGCGCCCGGAACACGCCGCTCACCCTGATGTCGAGCGCGGTGAAGGATCCCTGCACCGAGAGCGCGTCCCCGACCCCGACGCCGATTCTCGCCGCGACGTCCTGCGACAACGCGACCTGGATCGGCCAGTCGGTCCGGTAGGGCGCCGCCTCCACATCCCGCGCCGTCACCGTCGCGGCCGGCGGACCCCCCGCGATCCAGTCGACGCCGGGACCCTCGGCGCTCCACACGTAGGCCATCGAGAGGGTCGCGACGCCGACCTCCACGGGCACCGTCAACGGCATCGAGACGCCCTGCACCACGGCCACCGGGTCCCCCAGCACGGCGGCGAGCTCCGGCGGCAGCGCAGCCGCCATCCGCGCTGCCGGCTCGACGACCGTGATGTCCGTGCCGGACGGGAGCTCGCCCAGGTACATGACGTCGTCGAACGGCGCACGGACGAGGACGTCGCCGAGCGGGCCCGCCGTGGCAGCGGCCGCCGCAACCGCGGCGTCGGCGGTCTGCTCGAGCCGCCGGGGAACGGCGTCGGCCACCGCGACCGTGAGCGTGACGACCAGGGCGCTCACGACGAGCAGCCGACGGTCCGCCCAGGCGCGGCGCGCGACGAGCGGAGTGAAGACGACGGCCCTCACGGTGCGACCCCCATCCGCAGATGGGCCGACGTGGCGCGGCGCACCGCGGTGAGCGTGAGCGGCACGACCACGGCCACCGCACCCACCAGCAGCGCCCCGAGCAGCCCGGCCTCGGCCGGCCACGGCCAGCGGAACGTCGCCGGCGGCACCGCTGGGCGACCCTCCGAGGAGACGGCCAGCAACGGGCCGACGAGCCAGGCGGACAACGCCCCGACCACCGCACCCGTCAGCACCGCGGCGAACGTCACCGCGCCGTGCTCCAGGAGCAGCGCACGCACCACGCCGGCCCGCGGCACCCCCATCCCCCGCATGCGCGCCACCTCGACGGAACGCCCGTCGAGCTCGGCCGCGACGCGCGCCGCCGTCCCGGCGAGCGCGAGCACCAGCGCTGCGAGGACGAGCACGAGCACGACGGCCCGCAACGGGGCCCGCAGCGGCCCGGCCACGAGCTCGTCGGCTCGCGCCTCACGGAGCGTCGCCGTGCCCACCTGGGCAGACGTCACGGCCGTCGCGGCCCCCCGGGGGTCGGGCGGGTCGGGCACCCACCAGGCATCCGTCAGCGGTTGGAGCCCGTGCTGGCCGAGCAGCGCGCGCGACAGCACGTCGCTGTCCGCGAGCAGCGCGGCCCCGCGCGGCATCGACGGCAGGTACGGCACCGACGCCGTCACGACGAACGAGACCGGGACGCCGTCGAGCATCGCCCCCACCCGGGAACCGGTGGTCAGCCCCAGCTGGTCGGCCAGGTCGTCCGTGACGACCACGGGGACGTCGCCGACCAGCGGGAACGCCAGAGCGACGAGGCCGTCGTCCGCCGAGTACGCCAGGAGCACCAGGACCACGGTCGCCTCGGTGCGCAGCACGACTCCGGTGCTCGTCGCGGCCTGCGTCGCCTGCACCTCGCTGAACACACCGTCACCCGTGCCGGCGGCCGCGGTCCAGGTGCCGGCGGCGCCGAGCGGGTCGTCGTCGTCCAGGTGCGCGCCGAGGACCTCGACCTCCGCCGTCACCCGCGTGGAGAACGGCAGGTCGCCGCCCGGGTCCGTCGCGGCGACGTCGAGGCTCAGCTCGAACGCGACGAGGCGGAGGTCACCGTCGACCGGGTGTCCCGCCCCGAGGTCGACGCGGACCTCGTGCGGGGCACCGTCGAGCGCCACGGGTGGGCCGGTCACCGGCACCCGCACGCCCGTCGAGTCCTGCACCACCAGCGTCGGCGTGGCCGACAGCGGCGTGCCGTCGGCGGCCGAGCCCGTGACGACCAGGTCCACCACGCCGCCCTGCGGCAGCAGCGGCCCGCCGGGCGCGACGTCCGCCGCGAGCCCCGCTGTCACCGCCGACCACGATGCGCCCGACGGCAGCCGCCCCCGCAGGAGCTCGTCGGCGCGGCTGGTGTCCAGGGCGAGCAGCCGGGTGGGGCCTTCGGCGTCGTCGGAGACGTGCGTCCCGAGCAGCACCGACCGGCTCGTCACGGGTGCCGGCAGGCTGCCGGTCAACGACGCGAGCGAGGGGCCCTGGGCGAGCGGGTCGACGGCGCCGCTCGGGGTGACCACGAGGTCCGCACCGATCTGCGCGTCCGCCTGGTCGCGCTGCGAGTCGGTCCAGGTGGCCGCGACGGACAGGGCGGCGGTCCCCGCGGCTGTGGCCAGCACCAGCAGGAACGCACCGGAGACCACGTGCGGCCGACGGGACGTGTGCCACGCCGCCAGCGCCGTCACCAGGCCCCGCGAGCCGCGGGCCCGGCGCTCCCCCAGCCCGGTGAGCACGGGGAGCACCCGCAGCGCGACGACGGAGGCGGCGAGCAGGACCGCCGGGGGTGCCGCGACCAGCACCGGGTCGAGGCCGGCGCCCGTCGTCACGGTGTGCCCCCGCAGCTGCAGGTACGCCAGCACCGCGACCCCGACCAGCACCAGGTCCGCGCCCGAGCGCGCGAGGACGGCCGCCCGGCGCGTCGACCGTGGCGGGCCGTCACCACGGCGCAGCACGGGGACCACCAGCATCGTCGCCGGAGCGGCGGCGCCGACGATGGCGACCGCCAGCAGCACGCCGGTCGGCCCCACCCCGGCCAGACCCGCGTCGGCCAGCCGCGGCACCCGCGCGAGCAGCCGGTAGGTGCCCAGCGCGGCGGGCACGGACAGCGCCGAGGCGACCAGCGCCAGCAGGGCCGCCTCCCCCGCCGCCGGCCCGGCCAGCCGCCGACGGTCCGCTCCCCGCGCGAGGAGGAGTGCGGTCTCCGCGGCCCGGCGCTCCAGCAGCAGCCGGACCGCCAGGATGAGCGTCGTGACGGCGAGCACCCCTCCCAGCAGGGCCACCACGGCGATCCCGGACGCCGTCACTCCCTGCTCGGTGCGCGCCCGCGCGTAGTCCGCCCGCAGCGGTGTCTGCACGACGACCTGCGGGCCGTCCTTGCCGAACGTCCCGTCCAGCTCGGCAGGCAGGCCGGCGAGGGCGGCGTCGATCCGCGCCAGCCCGGCCGCGTCGCTCACCGACAGGTCGGGCGTGCCGGTCACGTTGATCTGATCGATCGGCACACCCGACGCCACGAGCGTGCCCGGCGCGACGACGAGCGGGCCGTAGGTCGCGATGAGGTCCGAGGTCCCGACCCCGGCACCACGGAACACGTCCCGCGCCCACGACGCGTCACCGAGCGCGGGAGAGAACACGCCCACGACGAGCACGTCGACGACGACGTGCTCCGACTCCACGGTCAGCGTCAGGGCGTCGCCCACAGCGAGCCGGAGCCCGGCCGCCGCCGCCGCCGGCAACGCCACCTCGCGCACGGGCGCGGCCCCCGTGGCCGCCGTCGGCCATCGGCCGGAGACCAGCTGCGCATGCTGCTCGACGTCGTCCGCGTCGAGCAGGTAGGCCCGCCGCGGCGCGCTGTCCACCGGGTCGTTGCCCAGGCGCAGCGGCACGGACGCCAGCCACGCGGACACCACGGGGTCCGCCGGCGCGAGGGCGGCCTCGACGGCCGCCGACACCGTGGCCAGCACGGCGCCCGGGTCGGTGTCGGCAGCATCGGCCGCGGCGCGCTCAGGGTCGGGCAGCACCACCCGCACCGTCGCGGCGACATCGCCCACGGAGGTCGCCGCCATATCGGTGACGAGCACCTGCCGCTGGGCGGTCGTCGCCAGCAGTGCACAGGTGCCGAGCAGCGTCGCCCCCGTGACCAGCGCCGCCAGCACGGCCGCCAGCAGCGGCAGCTGCGTCCGTGCGCGGCGC
>Ga0302273_1000382_pt1 | contig 19939 bp, 22 predicted proteins | sample III_Bog_N1_3_FD_198774 | JGI IMG/M metagenome (GOLD analysis project Ga0302273, IMG submission 198774) | Peat permafrost microbial communities from Stordalen Mire near Abisko, Sweden - III_Bog_N1_3 | ecosystem: Environmental > Terrestrial > Soil > Wetlands > Peat | place: Sweden: Abisko... | reverse complement strand
AAGGCCGGGGCGGCGGTTCCTTCTATGTTCTCTTGAAGGTTAAAGACAGTTATGGGTGCAGATTCTGCGGGGGTCGGTGTCGAAACCTGCGGGGGTGGGCTGGCGTTTTCTGCGGGGGTCGCGGCAAAAGCTGCGGGGGTGGGGAACACCAGCGGCGCCAGACCGTCGAGGTACACCGTGTAGCGCGTGGCGTGGCCGGTGCGCAGCCGGGGCCGCAGGATGCCCGCCATGACCAGTCGGCGCACATGGCCCTGCACGGCGCGCTCGCTCAGGCCGCACATCAGCGCCACGCGGGCGATGGACGGCCAGCACAGGCCGGATTCGTTGTTGACGTGGTGGCAAAAGCACTGCAGCACCAGCTTGGACGCGCCACGCGGCAGCGCGCAGCGCCAGAGACGGGCGGCCAGATCAAGGCTCAGGTGGGCGCTCATGCGGCACCGCCTGGGAGCGTGAGGGCGGAAAGAGGGGCGCCGTGGAATGCCACGGGCGGGTGTGCGGGTGCGTTAGCCATGAATGGCCTCCAGGTTTTTGGTTTGCAAAAACCACCGTCCCCAACGCCAATTGAGGGCGGCAGCTCGAATGGGTTGGCGTACCGGGAAACGCTGACGAAACCGGCGGAGCCGAGGCTCCCCCATCCGAGCCGCCAAAAACTGGAGGCAAAAATGATGAAGCCGCAGGTTCTGCGGGGAAACTGCGGCTTTCGTCGCAGTGTTTACACGAGACGCCAATCTCGGCCCCGCACGATGGCGAGGACTTGGGGGTTAAGTATAGCCGGTGAAATTGTGGTGGATCGAGCGCGGGCTCACTGAAATTATGACAATTGCGATGAACTAGAAACCACTCAAAAGGCTATTCAATTTTCCAAGATGCAACAGTTCAAGTCTGAGTTTTTTCTTTTACTTCTCCTGAGCAAGAAGCATGGCCTTGCGAAGAACATCTATTCCATGGAGAGGAAAACCCACTGGTACTTTTAGTGTAGCGCGTCGGCCTAATTCAAGCACATAAAAAATGCCATCAAAATGGAAACGAATTTTTGCACTTTCGATCGTCCCTTTTTTGTCGCCCCCAAGAAATTCATACATCTGTCGATAAACATCGACGATTCCAGACAAGGCCAATCGTGCTTGAACTTCACCTGATATGATTATTCCAGTAATATCTAAGTAAATTACAGCAACTGCACTTTTATCCTCGTCAATATAGTGAACCCATTTATCAATATCAATCTCAATAGGATCAATCGTGCAAGTGAAATTTGTTGCAGCCGAAAATGCGCTAAAGAATGATGTCAGCGATCGAGGTGCATCAAAGATATTTAATAAAAAATTTGAGGAATTAAGATTGATCTCGAATTTTGTTACATCAATGATTGCAACCTCCTGAGTGAATTCTTCACCTGATGGAAGCGTCACCGTTTGGTCGACAGTTCTTTTATTAATGAATTGACCGCTTACTCCAGTTTTGTCATTTCTCTCAATACGAAATCCGGAACTTACAGGCTCTCCAAGGGAAAAAACTTTTGACGACAACTGGCGTGCAAGAGAATCAAAATCACCTTTACTTCCCAATCGAAACCAGCGGATGCGATTCATGATTGCCCTCCCTTAGGTAATTCTTCTGAGACCTTAGAGTGCTCCAAGAAAGCCTTCATTGCTGCATCTTCAATTACGGCAAGCACCGATTTCTTTATGGTCTCTCCAGCCTGTCGCCGTGTCAGCGTATGACTGCCATCTTTCTTGCAGGGGTAGTATCCTTTGACTGAATACCGAAAACCAGTTCCTTTTGACGGATTTTCAAGCATCGCCTCAATTTCAATCTTGTTACCATTTTTGATTTTTTGAGTCACCTGCCAAATTACGCGGGAAATAAAAAAACCAGAGTCAAGAAACTGCTGCAGCTCTTTGGAGTGAAGTACGCCAGTCCCATCCAAGGCGGCACTCTTAAGGAAGCTTTTAACTCCAGCGGCTACTTCTGCACGTAACTCAGCCACCTCCACCCCTTCATCTTCTTCGTCTTGATCTTCATCAAGCTCAGAGTCAGGCACCTCATTCACGGCATCACTAAATTCGACATCTGCAATCTCATTATCAACAGCAACTTTAATGACATCGGAAAATTCATATCCATCTAGGCCAGATAGTAGAGACTTAAAAAATAGTGTTCGTCGCTCTTTATCAAAGTTGGTTAAGTCAATTATTTCTTGTTGAATTGGAGATTTTTCATCTTTTTGCATTGACTCGACTAAAGAGTTAACAATTGACTCCAATCGCTCGTTTGCCGGATATCTAAGTCTAATTTGTTGCCCAACTTTATATACTTCAATATCGGCTTCTTTTGCGCGACGCTGCCGAAGCAATGTCTTTCCATGATCTAATTCTGTATATTCAACCTTTATTTTCGTAGAGCCACCTTCTGAAACAATAACGTTTATTGCTTCATGGTGATCCTGGCGAGTCGCACGAATGGCTTTAACGGCATCTTGAAGTTTTGTGATATTAATCGGTGTTTTTAGAACGCGATGTGTTGCTCGCTCCGGGCGGGGAGCAACCTCAAGCTGAAGGTATATCTCTTCAAAGTCGTTATATCCATGTGTGAGGCTCGCTACTGTTTCAATAAGTTCTTCTCGAGTTGCGCCGCCTGAAATAAGGACACCGCGCGAGCTCAAAAAATCAAAAAGAAACTCTTTGGATACACGGAGTTTTGATGACAAGAGCGCATCACTTATATCTCTATAGGTTGCATAGAAGGTTGAGCCGGTTGCGATCATCTTGTCTCCATGCCGATTTCAATTTCAGAAAAGTTTGGGGTAACTTGAGGAATAGATTCAAGTCGAAGTTTTTTAAGTTTCTCAATTATAGGCTGAGACCCTACAAGTGGTTCGGCATACTCTTTGATAGCCAAGGAAAAAGTTGCAGCTGCATTCGGAGATGCGTATGGAGCGCGTAGTCGAATCGTGGCACACATAGCAACCCACTGAAAATGAACTAACTTATCAATTAAATAAATAAATTCTTGAACCGTATCTCCAGTACCTCGATAATAAATAAGCAAATGGAGGCTACTGTCATCTTTCCGGTATTTGATAATTTGCCATGGGGCTTTAAGACACTCTAAAGTAGCTGCACAACCCCAGTCGTCTAGCACCACTTTTGATCGCGACAAGTCTGGATACAAGAAACTGCAGTTTGCTGTCGCAGGCAACTCTTGGTCACCACGCAACATTTTCATGTCACACACAATATTGTTTAAGTACCAAATATCCTGAGGACCAAGAATGTACAATTTCACTCCTGATGGTATCTGAGGATACTCATCAAACATTTTTCCTAGGAATGCCGGAAACTCAGCATCCCATCCTTTGTCATGATTGAAGACAAAAAGCATGCCTACCAGATCAGTATTGTCTGATCCAGTTATGAATCTTCTGCGCCACTCGTCACTGACTTTGGCACACTCCACTGACAAAGCAAGATTAGTAACCCCACCTTTGACGGTGTCAGCTGTAATCGATCCACGGGCGTAACTTTTTAGATCGCAAAGCACATACACTCTACTACCCTTGTATGGGTCTTTGTACCAGTAAACGATATCTGATGGATGTGTCTTTTTTGCATGCGATTCAGTTACGCAACTAAAGTTTGTATTGAGAGGGTCTTCTTGATTCCATTTTAGTTCTTTGAACATGGCTTGTGCCAAGCGTTCAGCCATTGTAGAAATATTTTGAGTTTCTGCCATTTTTCACCCTGACTAAATTTAACTTACGGACCTATTTTTTGTAGTGATTTAATGTCACTTCTACGAGACGTGGAAAGAAGTACAAACCCACGATCCAATCGAAAAATTCAACATCTTTCCTCCGATTGTGGCAGCGATCAGCTCAAACGCAACGGGTTTGCCAGCGGGGAAAGCAAAAATACAAGTGCAAGGCTTGCTCTCGCTACGGCAGCCTCAACCCGCAGCAGCCGTACTCGCAAGAAGTGCGCGATCAGGTGCTCAGCGCCTCCCTAGAATGCCCGAGCATACGCGGGCTTGAGCGCACTTTTGGAATCAACTACTTAACCATCAGCAGCTGGGTAAAAAAGCCAACAGCTTCGCCCACCTGAGTGAACATGTGTTTTCGGCCTAGCTTGGCTACGTGCTTGAACTTGATGAGTTCCGAACTTTTGTGCAGAAAAAGGCCAACCAATTGTGGGTGTGGATTGGCCTGTGCTGGCGCACGCGCCAAGTGGTGGCCTATGCCGTGAGCGACGGGGACACTTGTGAAAGCATCCCACAGGCTTATTGTTATGCGTAGACGTTCAGCGGCTTTTGGAAGCCGTGTACCAAGTGTCCGGCAGGCTCACTGCTGCATCGGCACGGACTCTGGAGAAAATTCGTACGTCGAGCGCTGGAACATGCGCGCTACGCCAGCTATTGGGCCACTTTGCATGCAAAATTTTAATTTTCCGAGACCGATAAAAATCATGAAGCATCGCTCAAAAGCTTCATCCATGCATACAATATAACTAAACATGAAAAATGTCATGCAGAGTAATATTTAAGCTTAAATCAATCGAAATTTCTTATTCTGGATAAATCAATGTCAAATGATGAAAAAGCCAACCCAATGGAACTTATCAACTTCTCAACCAATCAACGCGTTTACGACGGAATGATTGATTGTAATAAGCTACCCTCATCATGTCTTTTGTGTTCAGAAGGAAAATTGGAAGAGTTTGGCCACATACTCCCAAAGTTTGTGATGCGTTGGCTAAAGCGTGCAAGCAAAAAAAATGAGTTTTATCTTAACAATACCAAACAAAAGGTTCCTGACACACTCGCGCTAAAAATTTTATGCAAAAACTGCGAAGACCTTTTCTCCAAATATGAGAAATCCTTCACGGATCAACATTTTAAAAAACATTACCGAAAAGAGCTGCCCGCAGCGATTAATGATGATATCTACTTTTTTGCGTTATCAATAGCATGGAGAATTATGGCTTCTACGCCAATTATGCGCGGCCAAGAGGACGGTGAAAAATATTACAGAGAATTTAGAGATGTTGTAAAGTCTTATTTACTTAAGCCCGATGAAAGCGCCGAGATTGATGTATACACTTTTCGCGCCAATGAGATTGTCATCAACTTGCCTGAGCAACACTACAAACCAAATATACTTAACTTCTCTGTCGTACAAAATATTTTTGTGCGGAATTTAATTTACGACAAAATTAATTGTCGCGCAACACTCTTTCCGATCCCCTTGGTTTACTTCAAATTGGGAGTTTACTATTTTATTGTGGGTTACCGGAATTACCTACAGAATTTGACTTTCCCTAAAAAGATGGAAGCCACGGAAGGAGGAAGGGTTTATATTTTAAAATACACCTATGAGTTGATGGGATTTCTGAATTGTATATCAAATTGGGATTTTTACGAAGTCGACAAATCCATCATTCCATTAAATATTGAATACAACAAAACTCGGCTTCCTTTTTGATAAACTGATTCCAGTCATGCGGAAAAGTTTTATAGAAAAACACATTTGCTGGAAAAAATTCTGTAGACAATAAATTTCTTGGCAGATGGCAGTCAAGGGTTGAACAATATTCAAAGAGCGGCTTTCACCGTCCTGAAAAACCTCATCAGTGTTCCCGCGCGTGATTGCGCGTATGGCGTGGAAATTCGATGGTCAGGTCCTTGACCTTGACGCAGCAGGCCAAACGCGACTGGGCATCCAGGCCCCAGGCGTTATCCAGCTGGTCGTTTTCCTCGTCGTCGGCTTCCTTGAGCGAGGCGCCGCCCTGGCGCACATGCACATGGCAGGTGGCGCAGGCGGCCACCATTTCGCAGGCGTGTTCGATGGCCACACCGGCGTCGAGCAGGCTTTGGCACAGCGAGGCGCCGCGCTTGACTTCCAAATCGCGGCCCTCGGGGCACAGCACGGGGTGGGACAGCAGGGCATGGGCGGCTCGCTGATTGAAAAGCTAGGGGGCGATGGACGGGCGCGGCGGGGCGTGGTGGCCCAGGCGCGCCACCTTTGCCTTAAAATTAAGACCTATCTAGTCAGAATAGGAGAAATCATCATGCAAACCTGGCAAATGCAAGAAGCCAAAGCGCACATGTCGGAGTTGATCCAGCGCGCAGGCCAGCTCGGGCCGCAGGAAATCACGGTTCACGGGCGCTCTGTGGCCGTGGTGTTGTCGCGTGAAGCGTTTGACCGTCTGGCCGGGGCCAGCGGGTCGCTGGTGGACTTCATGCGCAACTCGCCCCTTCATGGCTTGGACGATATCGTGTTCGAGCGCGACACCAGCCTGACACGCGAGATTTCGCTGTGAGCTATTTGCTCGACACCAACGTGTTGTCCGAGCTACGCCGCAAAGCGCCCAATCCGGCGGTGGTGGCGTGGTTTGCCAACCGCCCGGCCACCACGCTTTACATCAGCGTGCTGACCATCGGCGAATTGCGCAAAGGCGTTGAAATCCTTGCCGATCCCTCGCGCCGTCTGGCTTTGCTTGACTGGCTGGAAACAGATTTGCCACATTTTTTTATTGGCCGCGTCTTGCCGGTCGATTTGGTCGTCGCCGACCGTTGGGGCCGCTTGGTGACGCAAGCCGGGCGACCGCTGCCAGCCATCGACAGCCTGCTGGCCGCCACGGCGCTACAACACGGCCTGCGTCTGGTGACCCGCAATCAGCGCGATTTTGAGCTGCCAGGGCTGGAAGTCATCAACCCGTGGATTGCGGGCTGAGATGGGAGATTGAATCATGGTTAAAAAAATCGCCTCTTCCCCCGTGGATGCCGACGCGGTGGTGACTGAGTCCAGCGGCAACGTGTTCATCGACATGGGTTTTGCCCCCGGCGAGGCGGCAGTGATGGCGCTGCGGGCAGATTTGATTGCGCGCCTGCGCCTGATCGTTCAGGCCGAGGGCTGGACGCAGGCGCAGGCCGCCGAGCGCTTTGGCGTAGCGCAGTCGCGGGTGAGCGACTTGCTGCGCGGCAAGTGGCAAAAATTCAGCCTGGACATGCTCATCACGCTGGCCGCACGCGCCGGGCGCAAGGTTGAACTGGCGCTGGCGGCTTAAACCTCAATGCTCCCGCGCATGATTCCGCGTATGGCGCGGAAACTCAATCGTCAAGTCAGTGTCCCTGACCTTGACGCAGCAGGCCAAACGCGACTGGGCATCCAAACCCCAGGCGTTGTCGAGCTGGTCGTTTTCCTCGTCGTCGGGTTCTTTCAGCGAGGCGCCGCCCTGGCGCACATGCACATGGCAGGTGGCGCAGGCGGCCACCATCTCGCAGGCGTGCTCGATGGCCACGCCCGCGTCGAGCAGGCTCTGGCACAGCGAGGCGCCGCGCTTGACTTCCAGGTCGCGGCCCTCGGGGCACAGGTCGGGGTGAGGCAGCAGGTGAACTAAAGGCATGGGCGGCTCGTCTGGAAAGGGTTGGGGGGCGGGCGCGGCGGCGTCAGGCCAGCGTGTCCATCGTGCGTCCGGCCAGCGCCTTGCGGATCGAGGCGTTCATGCGCCGGGCGGCAAAGTCGTCGGTGACGGCGCCCAGGGCAACCGTCTTGATGCGCAGCTCTTCCACCGGCGCGTCGGTTTCCAGCATGTCGCCGACCATGAACATCGCGTGGTGAATGGCCTTGATCTCGTCGGGCGCCAACAGCGCGGCGTCTTCGGCTAGCGCCGTTTCAGTCGCATCCAGCATCCGGCGCGCATCGACTTGCGCTTCACGCAGGGCGCGCAGCAGCATGTCTTCCTTGGACGAGCCAATGGCGTCCTGCAGCATCGCCGAGATTTCGGTGTCGCCCAAGCCGTAGGACGGCTTGACTTCGATGTGCGCTTCGACGCCGCTGACCTGTTCGCGGGCCGTGACCGACAGCAGGCCGTCGGCGTCAATCTGAAAGCTGACGCGGATGTGAACCGCGCCCGCCATCGCGGGCGGAATGCCGCGCAGCTCAAAGCGCGCCAGCGAGCGGCAGTGGGCGACGGTCTCGCGCTCGCCCTGCAGCACATGCAGCGACATCGCGGTCTGGCCGTCTTTGAAGGTGGTGAATTCTTGGGCGCGGGCAATCGGTAGCGTCGAGTTGCGCGGGATGATTTTTTCCACCAGCCCGCCCATCGTCTCGATGCCGAGTGACAGCGGGCACACGTCAAGCAGCAGCCATTCGCTGCCGCTGGCGCCGTTGCCAGCCAGCACATTGGCCTGCAGCGCCGCGCCGATGGCGACGACCTGATCGGGGTCAATATCGACCAGCGGGTCGCGGCCAAAGAATTCACGTACCGCGTCGCGTGCCAGCGGCATGCGCGTCGAGCCGCCCACCAGCACGACGCCGGTGATGTCGTCAATGCCCAGCTTGGCGTCGCGCATGGCGCGCTTGGTGGCGCTCATGGTCTTGGCAATCAGCGGGGCGCCGAGTTCGGCAAACTGGCTACGGCTCAAAGTGCTTTCGATCACGCCGCCTTCGGCGCGGGTCAAAGACAGTGGCGCGCTGTCGTTGCTGGAGAGCACTTCTTTGGCTTTGCGGGCCGCCGCCAGCAGGCTGCGCTGCTGGGTCGGCGCCAGCGCGGCCAGGGTGTTGATGCCGTGCTGCGCGCAGAACCAGTCGGCAATCGCGTGGTCGAAATCGTCGCCGCCCAGGGCCGAGTCGCCGCCGGTGGCCAGCACTTCAAACACGCCTTTGGTCAGGCTCAGGATGGAAATGTCAAAGGTGCCGCCGCCTAGGTCGTAAATGGCAAACGTGCCTTCGGCGGCCTTGTCCAGCCCGTAGGCGATGGCGGCTGCCGTCGGTTCGTTCAGCAGGCGCAGCACGGTCAGACCGGCCAAGCGGGCCGCGTCTTTGGTGGCTTGGCGCTGGGCGTCGTCAAAGTAGGCGGGCACGGTGATGACGACACCGGCCAATGGGCCGCCCATCGTCGCTTCGGCGCGCTCGCGCAGCGCGGTCAGGATTTCAGCGGAAACCTGCACCGGCGAGCGTTCGCCCGCTACGGTGGAAATGCCGACCATGCCGCTGCCGTCGGTGAATTTGTAGGGCAGATTGGCGGCCTCTTTCAGGTCCGACAGGCTGCGGCCCATGAAACGCTTGACCGAGGCGATGGTGTTTTGCGGGTCGCTGGCCTGGTTGTCCTGCGCTTCGTGGCCCAGTTCGATGCCGCCGCCGGGCAAATAGCGCACGACGGAGGGCAGCAGCAGGGCGCCGTTTTCGTCGGGCAGGGCGCGGGCGACGGCGCTTTGCACGGTGGCGATCAGCGAGTTGGTGGTGCCCAGGTCGATGCCAGCGGCCAGACGGTGCTGGTGCGGTGCGGCGCTCTGACCGGGTTCGGCGATTTGCATCAGTGCCATGTTGGAGACCTCAGACTACACAAAAGTGGCGGGCCCGCAGGCCCGGAAGGTTCAAACCGCGAAGCTTTCGCCGCAGCCGCAATTGGCCTTGGCGTTCGGGTTGTTGAACTTGAAGCCTTCGTTCAGGCCTTCGCGGACGAAATCGAGTTCGGTGCCGCCGAGCATGGCCAAGCTGCGCGAATCAACAATGACTTTCATGCCATTGGACTCGAAGCACTGGTCGTCCTCGTTGAGCTTATCGACAAATTCCAGCGTGTAGGCAAAGCCCGAGCAGCCGCTGGTTTTGACGGCCAAGCGCAGGCCGATGCCGCCGCCGCGCTTGGCCAGGGATTTTTCGACATGGCGGGCTGCCGCTGGCGTCAGGGAGACACTCATGGCGTGACCTCTTTAGACTGAAAAAGAGCTGCCGCAGCCGCAGGTGGACTGGGCGTTGGGGTTGTGGATGACAAAGCGCGAGCCTTCCAGGCCGTCTTCAAAATCGACGCGGGCGCCGAGCACGTATTGCAGGCTCATCGCATCGACCACCAGCGAGACGCCTTCGGTGACGATTTGCGTGTCGTCTTCGGCCATCTGGTCGTCAAAGGCAAAACCGTAGGAGAAACCCGAGCAGCCGCCGCCGGTGACGTACAGGCGCAGCTTCAAGTTGGGGTTGCCCTCTTCCACGATCAGGTCTGCCACTTTGGCGGCGGCCTGCGGGGTAAATTCGAGCTGGCTGGGCATGACGCCAGGCAGGGTGGGCGTGGCGGTGGTCAAGGCTGCTTGCATTTTGAATTCCTTCCTTGGAGAAGCGGAACGGTGCTGGGGTTTAACTCAACGGGTGGATGAAGCGCAGATCGGTTGGTCCGTCACCACGGTGCCCGCACCGGAACCGGCGGGGTGGCGGGCGCGGAAATCGGCCACGGCGGCTTTGATGGCGTCTTCGGCCAGGATGGAGCAGTGGATCTTGACGGGCGGCAGGGCGAGTTCTTCGGCGATGTCGGCGTTTTTGATGGCCAGGGCTTCGTCGAGCGTGCGTCCGCGCACCCATTCGGTCACCAGCGAGCTGGATGCAATCGCCGAGCCGCAGCCGTAGGTTTTGAATTTGGCGTCCTCGATCACGCCGTCGGCGTTGACGCGGATTTGCAGCCGCATCACGTCGCCGCAGGCGGGCGCGCCCACCATGCCGGTGCCGACGCTGTCGTCGCCCGCCTCGAAGGCGCCGACGTTGCGTGGGTTCTCGTAGTGGTCAACCACCTTGTCGCTGTATGCCATAAAAATTCTCCGTAACGGGGTGAATGGATAGACGGGTTCAGTCCGAATTTAGTGCGCGGACCACTGAATGGTGCTCAGATCAACGCCGGCCTGCACCATGTCCCACAGCGGACTCATGGCGCGTAGCTTGGTCACCACTTGCGTGACCTGCGCAATCGTGAAATCAATGTCTTCGACGGTGGTGAAGCGGCCAATCGAAAAGCGCACTGAGCTGTGCGCCAGCTCGTCGCTGCGGCCCATCGCACGCAGCACGTAGCTGGGTTCGAGCGACGCCGAGGTGCAGGCCGAGCCGGACGACACGGCCACGCCCTTGATGCCCATCAGCAGCGATTCGCCTTCGACGTAGTTAAAACTGCAGTTGAGGTACTGCACGGCGCGGTTTTCTTCGTCGCCATTCAATACAACGGCTTCGAGCTTTTGAAAGCCAGCCCACAGGCGCTCGCGCAGTGCTTGAATGCGGGCGTTGTCGGCAGCCATGTTTTCGCGGGCCAGCCAGAAGGCTTCGCCCATACCGACGATCTGGTGCGTCGGCAGCGTGCCCGAACGCATGCCGCGTTCGTGACCGCCGCCGTGCATTTGCGCGTCGATGCGGATGCGTGGCTTGCGGCGCACATAAAGAGCGCCGACGCCCTTGGGGCCGTAAATTTTGTGGCCGGACAGCGACATCAAATCAATCGGCAACTGCTCCAGATCGATAGAAATCTTGCCAGCGGCCTGGGCGGCATCAACGTGCAGAATCACGCCCTTGGCGCGGCAGATCGCACCAATAGCGGCGATGTCCTGAATCACGCCGGTTTCGTTGTTGACGAACATCACCGAGGCCAGCACCGTATCGGGGCGAATCGCCGCTTCAAACACGGCCAGATCGAGCAGGCCGGTGGACAGCACCGGCAGCACGGTGACTTCGTAGCCCTCACGCTCCAGCTCGCGCATGCTGTCGAGCACGGCTTTGTGTTCGGTAGCCAGCGTGATCAGGTGCTTGCCCTTGCTCTTGTAAAAGTGCGCGGCGCCCTTGATGGCCAGATTGTTCGATTCGGTGGCGCCGGAGGTCCAGACGATTTCGCGTGGGTCGGCGTTGATCAGGGCGCAGACCTGCTCGCGGGCCAGCTCGACGGCCTCGTCGGCGGCCCAGCCGTAGGCGTGGGAGCGGCTGGCGGGGTTGCCGTAGATTTCTGTCAGGTAGGGGAGCATCTTGCTGGCCACACGGCGATCCACCGGGGTGGTGGCTGCGTAGTCGAGGTACACAGGTTGTGCGGCGCGGCTGGTGGCTTTGTCGCGACTGAGGTCCGTCATGGCTGGCTCCTGAGATATAGGGTGAGACAGCCTCCTTACCGCAATTTCAGTGCCATGCCGCTGGCGCCCTAAAACCGTAGTTTCCAAAGTTCTATTGTTGTTTTTGTGGGCGTGTGTCAAGCCTAGCCCGTATATTCTTGTCTTGTTTGTCGCAAACTTGGCAGAAATGCGTGGCTTGTCGGCCAGTTCGTGCAGTTTAAAGGTATGTTTCTTGCTAGGGTAAATACGGAGGCCATTGCGCTGTCGATGCGTCCCTTGACTGGCATCGAGCCGGCAACCGGGTCGCGGGATGGTTCAAGGCCGCAGTCCCTCAGATTGAAAAGGCGGTGTCCCATGGCGAATACACAAGCGAGCGAATCCCGCCGCGAACTCAATGCAGTTTATGAAGTCAGCAAGACGCTGGCAACTTCGCTGGATGTTGGCAAAACCTTTCGCGAAGCACTGAATTACCTGCTGCAAGCTTTTGACTGGCGCCGCGCCTTCGTGGTGACCAGCGAGACTGAAGGCAAGCTGCGTGGCCTGTGTTCGGTGGGCTTGACGCCCGACGAGCGCGAGCGCCTGCTGTTCCGCTCGGGCGAAGGCATTGTTGGGCGCGTTTATGCCAACGGCATCCAGGTGATGGTGCCTAACGTCAGCGCCGAGCCGTTGTTTCTCAACCGTACCGGCGGCGCGGACCAGTCGCCCGGCGTCAGCGTGGCCATGCTGGTCACGCCGATACGCGCTGACCGGCGCACCGTCGGCGTGCTGGCGGTGGATTGCCTGAATCCTGACGAGTTGCGGGGGTTTTCTGCCGACCTGCTGGTGCTCAAGATGGTGGCCACGCTGATGGGTCAGGCGCTGCTGCTGAACCGCAGCGTCAGCGCCGCCCACGACAGCCTGCAAGACGAAGTGCGGCGCATGCACAAGGTTTTGAAACCCAGCGGGCGGCAAATTGACCATGTTGTCGGCGTGTCCGCGCCGATGCAGGATGTGTTCGAGCAGGTGCATCAGGTCGCGCCCGCCCGCACCACGGTGCTGCTGCGCGGCGAAAGCGGCACTGGCAAGGAGATGATTGCCCGCGCCATCCACGGCCTGTCGCCGCGCAAGCGCGAAGCCTTTGTCGGCGTCAACTGCGCGGCGCTGACCGAGTCGCTGCTCGAAAGCGAGTTGTTCGGCCACGAGAAAGGCTCGTTCACCGGCGCTCAGGGCATGCGCAAAGGGCGTTTTGAAATGGCCCACGGCGGCACGTTGTTTCTGGACGAAATCGGCGACATTTCACCCGCCTTTCAGGCCAAGCTGCTGCGCGTGCTGCAGGAGCGCGAGTTCGAGCGCGTCGGCGGCTCCAGCCCGGTCAAGGTCGATGTGCGCCTGATTCTGGCCACCAACCGCAATCTGGAACGCATGGTGCAGGCGGGCGAGTTCCGCGCCGACTTGTATTACCGCATCAACGTGGTCAGCATTTTGCTGCCGCCGCTGCGCGAACGGCGCGAGGACATTCCGGCGATGGCCAAGCATTTCCTGGACCGTTTTAACCGCGAAAACGCTCGCGCCGTCCAGTTCAGCCCGGCCGCGATGCGGGTGATGAGCAGCTGCTACTGGCCTGGCAATGTGCGCGAGCTGGAGAACTGCGTCGAGCGCACTGCGACGATGACGCATGACGATCTGATCACCGACCTGGCCTTTCCCTGCCAGGGCAACCGCTGCTTGACCCAGGTGCTGCACCACATCGAGCGCGAGGACGCGGTGCGGCCCGGCCGCCTGGCCGACATTCCGATCCGGGAAATCCCGACCGGCCCACCGCGCGCCAACCCGGACGAGTCAGCGGTAGCAGATTCAGCGCCTGCTGCCACTCTGCCAACGCCGCCAGTTGCTGGCAGTGAGGAGCCGCAAGAGGCGGCCCCGCGCTCGGAAGACGGCAAGCCCGACGGTGAGCGCGAGCGGTTGATCTGGGCGATGGAGCGTTGCGGCTGGGTTCAGGCCAAAGCGGCACGCTTGTTGAAGATATCGCCGCGTCAGATGGGTTATGCGCTGCAAAAGTATGAAGTGGAAGTGCGCAAGTTCTGACTTTTTCCTATTGCCCTTGTTCGGCCAGTTGATGGCTTTTAAAAAGCTGTGCGGCGTGAGCGTCACCCACTGGCGTCATCGGCATCGAGTCTGGCGCTTGTTGCCTTTGTCGCATCACTGACAAGGCTTGTTAAAAATTGTGGGCCGTGTCGAATGTGGTACATCCGACAATTGTTTCAAGATCATTGATTTCAAAGGATTTTTCAGGTGGCATGGATTTAGCTAGAGAAGCCTCATGCGGCCATGGTCGGTCGCGAAAGGGTTCCCATGCCATCAAGCACGATGACCGGTTCGATGCCAGCAACGACGTATGTCAGCATTGGTCAGATCAAATCACTCCATGAAGCCCTCGAACTGCCGCAACCCGGCGGTGGTTGCGGCACCGAAGGCGGCGAAGGCAAGGCCAGTTGTGGCACTTCCGCTGGTCCTGACGACATGCCTCCCGAAATCTGGGACAAGGTCAAAAACCATCCCTGCTACTCCGAAGAAGCGCATCACCACTACGCCCGCATGCACGTCGCTGTCGCGCCTGCCTGCAACATTCAGTGCAACTACTGCAACCGTAAATACGACTGCTCCAACGAGTCGCGCCCCGGCGTCGTCAGCCAGAAACTGACGCCCGAGCAGGCGGTGAAAAAAGTCGTCGCCGTCGCCAGCGAGATTCCGCAGATGACGGTGCTCGGCGTGGCCGGTCCCGGCGATGCGCTGGCCAACCCGGCCAAGACCTTCGACACCTTCCGCATGCTGCAGGAGCAGGCGCCCGACATCAAGCTGTGCATTTCCACCAACGGCCTGGCCCTGCCGGACCTGGTCGATGAAATCTGCAAGTACAACGTCGATCACGTCACCATCACCATCAACATGGTCGATCCCAAGGTCGGCGAAAAAATCTACCCTTGGATTTTTTGGAACCACAAGCGCGTCACCGGCCTGGAAGCAGCCACCATCCTGCACGAGCGCCAGATGCTCGGGTTGGAAATGCTCACCGCACGCGGCGTGCTGACCAAGATCAACTCCGTGTTGATCCCCGGCATCAACGACGAGCACCTGATTGAAGTGAACCGCGAAGTCAAAAAACGCGGCGCCTTCCTGCACAACATCATGCCGCTGATCTCCGAAGCGGAGCACGGCACGGTGTTCGGCCTGACCGGCCAGCGTGGCCCAACGGCCTCCGAACTCAAAGCCGTGCAGGACGCCTGCATGGGCGGCGCCAATCTGATGCGCCACTGCCGCCAGTGCCGCGCTGACGCCGTCGGCCTGCTCGGTGAAGACCGCAGCGACGAGTTCACGATGGACAAGCTGGAACAGATGGAAGTCGTCTATGACCTGGGCAAGCGCAAGACTTACCAGGACAAGGTCGAAATCGAGCGCCAGGCCCAGCACAGCGCCAAGCAGGAGGCGCTCGCCGCCGCCAGCGCCATCAAGGTCTCCGAAGACCTGCAAGTCCTCGTCGCCGTGGCCACCAAAGGCGGCGGACGCGTCAACGAACACTTCGGCCACGTCACCGAATTCCAGGTGTTCCAGGTGTCGGCCAGCCAAGCACTGTTTGTCGGCCACCGCCGCGTTGATCAGTACTGCCAGGGCGGCGTCGGCGACGACGAGCAACTGCCATCGGTGGTGCGCGCCATCAACGACTGCCACGCCGTGCTGGTGGCCAAGATTGGCGCCTGCCCGAAAGACGACCTGACGGCGGCAGGCATCGAAGCCGTGGACCAGTACGTCGGCGAGTTCATCGAAAAAGCCGCCCTCGAATGGTTTAACGACTACCGCAGCCGCATTGCCAGCGGCGCCATCACCCACCAGGACCGTGGCGACGCGCAGATTCGCCAAGGTGCTTTCACCAGCGTGGCCGAAGCCGCCTGACCTTTTTTCTTGACCCCCAAACCTTAACCGGAGACCCACCATGCCCATGAAGATCATCGCTTCCACCTGCTCTGCCTGCTCTGCCTGCGAGCCTGAGTGCCCGAACGTCGCCATCCGCGAGAAAAACGGCACCTACATCATTGACCCGAAAAAATGCACCGACTGCGAAGGTCACTACGACGAGCCTCAGTGCGTCGCCGTGTGCCCGGTCGATGGTTGCATCGTTTCGGTCTAAAACAGCGCCAAAGGAACACCATGCTGCCCAACGTCACCATCACCCCCGCTGCGGCGAAGTTCATTAACCGTATCGTGCGCTTTTCCGGTCTGGGCGCGGGCGCAGGCCTGCGCCTGAGCGTCACCCCTGGCGGTTGCTCGGGCTACAGCTCCGAGTTCAGCGCCGAGGCGGCGCCTCAAGCGGGCGAGCAGGCGCTGGAAATCGACGGCATGCGCCTGTTCCTGGGCGCCGAAAGCCGCCTGATGCTCGACGGTCTGACCATCGACTTCACCGAAACCCCGACGCAGTCTGGCCTGGCCTTCATCAACCCGAACAAAGCGCCTTGCGCTTGCAGCAGCTCTGAAACCAGCGCCTCTGCACCGTCTGGCGTGACCAAGATCGAGATCAGCTCGATTGTCCGTTCGGCACCGATCCTGGCTTCCTGAAGCACCGGACCCAAGGAGTACAGCGTGGATGCAGCAAGCCTAGGCTTTGATGACAACCTGGCGGCTTTTGCCGACAGCGCCTTGGGCTACGGGCTCAGCCCGGAGGTCGAGGCCTTGATCAAACAGGCCGGGCTGCTGCGCCACCTGCCGGAGCAAGCCCTGCCGCTGCTGCAGCAGGCTGGAGCGGCCGCACCGCGCCACCCGGCGCCGGTGATTGCGCTGTACCGCTTTTATTTTTATGGCCATCAGCTGACGCTGGCCAGAGCCGCAGGCGAAGATGCGATGGCAATTGCCCGCAACGCGCTCGGCCCCAATTTTGGCGATGAAGTGCCCAGCGACGAGGCCGCCAGCGGCGACGCCGCCGTGCGCTTTTATCTGTTTACCCTCAAAGGTCTGGCCTACCTGAATCTGCGGCTGGACGATTTTGAAGAGGCGCGGCTGATGCTGCGCGAGCTGCGCCGCCTGGACCCGCAAGACCGCGTCGGCGGCGCGCTGCTGTCGCATGTGCTGGCCCGCCACGAAGCGGGCGACGAGGCCGACGCGCTGGCCGCTTACCCGGTGCGCGGCTGGAGCGGCGCGGGACCGGCGCTATGAACACGCTGGCCGACTCTGTCCAGCGACTCGCTGCAGGCTCACGCGCCCCGGCGGGCGATATTGATGCGCTGCACTGGCAGGGCGGGCCGATTGACTGCGCCGCCTGCGCTTGCGCCAGCCTGCGCGATCTGCCCGGCCAGCAGGGTTGCGAGCCCGGCCACGCCTGCCTCGAAGATGTTTATGCCCGGCGCATCGACCGCTTTTTTCGCTGGCACCCCGAGCTGGGTGACGAGCACCTGAGCCACCCCTATTTTGAAGTGCGCGCCATTGCCGCGCGCCACGCCAGCGTGTTTCGCCTGGTGGCGATGATCGACGACCCGGACGAAACCGTGCGCCTGCAAATCGCGCTGCGCCTGCCGCTGGCCCAGTTGACCAAGCTGAGCAACGACCCACACCGCGAAGTGCGCATCCGCGTCGCCCAGCGCCTGTCGCCCACGCTGCTGGCAACGATGCGGGACGACCCCGATTACGGTGTGCGCGAGCTCGTCGCCATGCGCCTGCCGCTGGCCATCCTGACGATTCTGGCGCGCGACCCCGACCGCGCCGTGCGCATGCGCGTGGCCCAGCGGCTCGAAATGCCCGCGCTGCTGCACATGGCCGACGACAGCGAAGCCGAAGTGCGCCGCATCGTCGCTCAGCGCCTGCCGACTGCGCTGCTGGTGCGTCTGGTGCGCGACGAGGACTGGCGCGTGCGCTGGGAAGTCGCCCAACGCGGCGATGCCAGCGTGCTGGCCGCGCTGCGCGACGACGAGGATTCAGAAGTGCGCCTGGCCGTGGCCGAACGGCGCTCACGTCAGATCAACGGATTAGGAGTCATTCATGGCTGATATCAATCGCGACGACAACGAAATTGAACTGGCTTTCCCCCCGCGTTTCAAGTACGGCGAGCGGGTGATTGCGCGCTCGGTGATCCGCAACGACGGCACTTACAACGGCCGCGACATCGGCGAGGTGCTGGTCGGCAAAGGCGAGATCGGCTACGTCATCAACATCAACACCTTCTTGCAGCAGTTTTATATTTACGCGGTCGATTTTGTCGAGTCCGGCCACCGCGTCGGCATGCGGGCCAAAGAGCTTTGCACGCTGGACAATTTGCCCGATGACGTTCTGGAGCAGCTCGGCGCCAAAGCCGGGGTGCTGCAGACGCTCGGATCTGCCAAGCCCACCAAGGAAACATCATGAACGCCATCGTCAACGCGAATTCCCTGCCCGGTCTTGAGCCCCGCGAGCCCGCTTATGCCTGGGGCCAGCGCGTGATTGCGCTGGACGATCTGGTCAACGACGGCAGCTACCCCGAGCGCCCGCTGGACGCGCTGCTGGCCGCTCGCGGCTCGGTCGGCGAGATTGTCAACGTCGGCCACGCGCAGGAATTGAACGAGCCGGTGTATCTGGTGCAGTTTGACGGCTGCGTCGTCGGCTGCCTGGAAATCGAACTGGCGCCCGCCCCGCACGGCCTGCTGCCCGAAACCGAGGACGGTGTGTGAACACCGCCCGGCCGTCCGATGGCGCCAGCGCCCTCGCGGGGGCCGGTATGCCTGAAGCTGCGGCGTTGCCCGTGACCAGCCCGGTCAGCGACTTGATGATTCACCGTCTGCAGCGTGCGCTGCGCGAGCGGGTGCGCTACCGCTACGTCGAGCCGCTGGTGCTGCGCGAGGGCGAGAGCTTTCGCATCCAGAGCCCGTGCTGTTCGCGCAACGTCGATCCCAGCGGCGGGCTGATCGACATCGCGCTGCTGACGCCCGGCCCGGCGGGCGCGACCAATGACTGGAGCCTGTCGGCCCGCGACCATGCCGCTGGCGTCTGGCGGGCGTGTCTGAGCGACGCGCCGCTGGAGCTGCTGCTCGATGCGCTGTGCGTCGATAGCGAGCGCCAGTTCTGGCCCTGACTAAACAGCCCGGAGCCGCCATGATTTACCTCGACCACAACGCCACCACGCCGCCTGCGCCGCAGGTGATTGCGGCCATGCTGCCGGTGCTGTCCAGCCTGTGGGCGAACAGCTCCTCGCAGCACGGCCCCGGCCAAGAGGCTAAGCGGGCGCTGGCCGCCGCCCGTGCCACGGTGGCCCGCGTGCTCGGCTGCAAGGCCACGGAAGTCATTTTTACCAGCGGCGCGACCGAAGCCAATCACCTCGCGGTGCGCGGCCTGCTGGCCAAAGCGCCGACTGGGCGCCAGCGCGTCATTTTCAGCAGCGTGGAGCATGCGGGCCACTTGAAACTGGCGCGGGCGCTGGCCGACAGCGGCGTGCAGGTCGATTACCTGCCGGTGCTGGCCGACGGCACGCTGGATTTACAAGCCGCCAAAACGCTGATCGGCCCCGATGTGGCGCTGGTCTCGCTGATGGCGGCGAACAACGAAACCGGCGCGCTGATGCCGGTGGCCGAAGTGGCCGAGCTGACAAAAGCGGCGGGCGCCCTGCTGCACGTCGATGCGACCCAGTTCATCGGCAAGCAGCCGTTTGAGTTTTCCAGCTGCGGCGCCGATGCGGTCTCGTTTTCCGGGCACAAATTGAACGGCCCCAAGGGCGTGGGCGCGCTGCTGCTGCGCCACGGCACGGCCTTGGCGCCCCAAACCCTGGGCAGCCAAGAGCGCGCCCGGCGCGGCGGCACGGAAAACCTCGCGGCCATCACCGGCCTGGCGGCGGCGCTGGAATTGCTCGGCGACGTGACGGTGGAAGCCGCCCGCGTCGCCCGCCTGCGCGACCAGCTCGAAGCTGGACTGATTCAAGCCTTGCCCGGCACTTTTGTTTGGTGCCAGAGCGTGCCGCGCCTGCCCGGCACCAGTTATTTGCGCTTTGGTCAGCTCTCCGTCGATGTCGTGTTGCAGCGGTTGGAGCGCCTGGGCGTGGCCGCCTCGTCGGGCGCCGCCTGCTCGTCGGGCGGCAGCGAGCCGTCGCATGTGCTGATCGCGATGG
>Ga0302273_1000380_pt1 | contig 19948 bp, 10 predicted proteins | sample III_Bog_N1_3_FD_198774 | JGI IMG/M metagenome (GOLD analysis project Ga0302273, IMG submission 198774) | Peat permafrost microbial communities from Stordalen Mire near Abisko, Sweden - III_Bog_N1_3 | ecosystem: Environmental > Terrestrial > Soil > Wetlands > Peat | place: Sweden: Abisko... | reverse complement strand
GCGCACCTGCGCTACATGAAGGCGGCGCAGCGCTGGCCGGACGAGGTGTCGGTGCACGCCAACCTCGCGGGGATCCGCTTGCGCATGGGATTGACGGAACGCGCCGAGTCCTCCCTGCAACGGGTACTTGAGTTGGACCCGAACAATCGCGACGCCTTGGTGGCCTGCCTGCGCATCGCATCCGAGCGCGGCGACGCCGAGTCGGCGGATCGGTTGCGCGGGCAGTTGGAGCGGGTCGAGTCGGCGGCGCTTCCGCAGGTCTCCTTCTGCATCATCACCAACGGCATGCGGCCGGCCAAGCTGGCCGCCGAGATCGCCTCAATCCGCAACCTCGCCGTTCCCGCCTTCGAGATCCTGGTGGGAGGCGAGCTGCTTGCGGGCTTCGACGACCCCGAGGTGGTCTTCGTGCCCTGCCAGGACGCGGCCCGCAACGGCCGTCTGGGGGAGATGCGCAATCGCCTGGTGGAACGGGCGCAAGCCGCCATCGTCGTCGTCGCGGACGACGACATGGTCTTCGCGCCGGACTTCTGGGCAGGACTCGAAGCCATGGAAGGCGACTTCGAGGTGGTCTGCCCGCGCCTGGTCAATCCCGACGGCACGCGCTATTGGGACTGGGCGGTGTACCGGGGCGACGGCCTGGACACGCACTACCTGCTCGACTACGACCGGGACGAGCCCGACGTCTACGTCACGGGCGGGCTGTGCGTGGCGCGCCGCGAGGTCCTGATGCGGGTGCGTTGGAACGAGGGCATCGGCTTCTACAAGGGCGAGGACGTGGAGTTCTCGGCCCGCCTGCACGCGGCAGGAGTGACGATCCGCTGCAATCCCGCCATGACCGTCCGCCACGACGACCCGCGCCATTCGCAGTTTTGGAAGGAGCCGCTGCTCCTGGACCGGGCGGTGGACATGGCGCGCCGCCACTACGCGAGCGGTCACCGGGAAGCCGCGCGCGCCTACCTCGTCAAGGCCCACAAGGCCTTGCCGGGATCGGGCTTCGATCCAACGCTTGCCCGCAAGCTGGCCGAATCGGTGGGGGACCGCGAGGTGCTGGCGGAGCTCGACGCGACTTCGCTCACGCCCTTGCCGGTCGTGGGTTTTGATCTGCGGACGCTCTCCGACGCCCAGTCGCACGGTCGCGGCATCGGGCACTACGCGCTCCATCACCTGGAGGCGGTGGCGAGGATCGCGAGCGGGCTGCGGATCGTGGCGGTCCATCCGGGCGATCGTCCGGATCCGGCCTGGGCTGCACGCTTGGATGGATACGGCATCGAATGGATGCCGGCATCCCGTTATGTTCCCGGTAGCTTCGACCTGCTGCACTGCCCCGATCCGATGGGCATGCAGGCCGACTACTTGTCGCCGCTGGCATTCTTCGACGAGCCGCGCCTGTCGGTCACCTTCCACGATCTCATCCCGCTGCGCTTCTACCGCGAGAGGATCGGGGTGAACTGGCCGTCCTACCTCAATCGCCTCGATCTCTGGAAGCGCTCCCCGGCGCATTTCCTGTGCAATTCGAGCCACACGGCGCAGGAGCTGCGGCAGGAATTCGGCATGCCCGAAAGCCGGGTGATGGCGGTGGGAGCGGGATTGAACCGCGAGAGCGCGTCCGGCCGCACGGTGGATCCGCAAGCCCTCCGCGCCCGTCTGGGCATCCAGGCGGACTACTGCCTCTACGTCGGGGCGATGGATCCGCACAAGAACTTCGAGGCCACCGTGCAGGCGGTGCTGGAGGCCAACAAGCGCCACCCGATGCAGCTGGTGGTCACCGGCCGTCCCAACGTGCAGGGCCAGAAGTGGATGGAGCTGCTCCAGCAGGCCGGGGTGCGGGACCGCATCGTCTTTGCCGGGTACCTCGAACGCGAGGAACTGGAGTCCCTCTACGCCGGTGCGTGTGCGCTGGTCTTCCTTTCCCGCATCGAGGGCTTCGGGTTTCCCGCGCTGGAGGCCATGGCCAACGGCTGCCCGGTGGTGTGCTCAAACGTGGCCTCCCTTCCCGAGGTGGTCGGTGACGCGGCGCTCCTGCACGATCCCGACGACCTGACGGGCGCCTGTGCCTCCATCCTGCGGCTGTGCCGCGAGCCGCAGCTGCGCGAGGAGCTGGTCCGCAAGGGACGCGAGCGCGCAGGGCTGTTCACCTGGGAGGACGTGGCGCAAAGGACGATTTCTGTCTGGAGACAGATCCTGTCGCAGCCCGCGCGCGAGACGGGACGGCAACCGCGCGTGCCGGTCGGGGTGGAATGGGCCTCGCCCGTGTTCGATCCCAGCGGCTACGCGAGCGAGTCGCGCGCCTTCCTGCTTGGCCTGGAGGCGGAGGGGATCGCCCCGGCCGTGAAGGCCACTGGGCGCCATTCCGAGATCTTTCGAAAGAACCTTCCCCGCGCGGAGCGGGTCGTCCTGCAGGCACAGCTCGATCGGCAGTGGGAGGGGCGCCGCACGGTGGTCATGAACATGCCGGCCGGCGGCTTCTCGCGGACCTCCGGGGCCCGGCACGTCGGGCGAACCACCTTCGAGACCGACGGCCTGCCGGTCGACTGGATCGCCAAGTGCAACGGGATGGACGAGATCTGGGTGCCCAGCCGCTTCAACCTGGAGACGTTCCGTTCGGCCGGGGTCACAGCTCCCATCCTGCGCGTCCCCGAAGGCGTGGACACGGACAGGTTCTGTCCGGGGCTTTTGCCGCTCGAGATCCCGGGCCCGGCGGCCGGGACCACCTTCCTCTCCGTCTTCGAATGGACCCACCGCAAGGGGTGGGACGTGCTCCTGAAGGCCTGGAGCGAGGCCTTCACGGCCGGGGACGACGTGCGCCTGGTGATCCGGGCCTATCCGGCCAACGCCATCGAAGGCGATCCGGGCGCCTGGGTGGAAGAACAGATAAACCAATTTCTGTCATCAATCGGATCTTCCCGCGAGGCCTGCGCGTCCATCGCGGTGCTGGGGCGGCAGATCGCCGAGGGCGACATGCCCCGGCTCTACGCGTCGGCGGACGTGTACCTGGCCCCCTCGCGCGGCGAAGGGTGGGGACGTCCCCACATGGAGGCCATGAGCTCGGGGCTTTTGACCATCGCGACCCGCTGGGGCGGGAACCTCGACTTCATGGACGACGGGAATTCCTGGCTGCTGGACATCGACAGCCTTGAGGCGATCGATGCCCGCGAGGAGTTCGAGTTCTACCGCGGGCAGAAGTGGGCCAAGCCCAGCGCCGAGCATCTGTCGGGACTGCTGCGCCGCGCCGCCGCCTCTCCCGACGGACGCAAGGCGATCGGCGCCAAGGCGCGCCGGGACATGGTGGAACGGTGGGATTGGAAGCGCATTGCTCCGATGGCCGCCCGGCGCCTGCGCGAGATCGAGGCGGGCATCGCCCCGTGCGACTCCGCCCTGCAGGACGGCGCGAAGGCTCCGCATCCCGAGGCGGGATCCGGCCTGTCGGTGGTCTGGAGCGGACCGCTCTTCAACCGCAGCGGCCATGCCCGCCAGGGGCGCGAGGCGGTGCTGGGACTGGATGCCGCCGGAGTGCGGGTCCGGATCGATCCGCAGGTCTCCGAGACCGCCTTCCTCAAGGAACTGGAAACGACTCCCGAGCTGATGGCCCGTTGGGACCGGCTGCTGGCGCCCGTGGTCAAGCCCGAGGTGCTGGTGTGCTGCGACCTTCCCTCCGACGGCAAGGGCGAGGTGGATGTCTATGCCGTGGCGCGCGCCAAGCACGTGCCCACCCGGGCTGCCGTGGCCTGGTGCACCTTCGAGACCGACCGTCTGCCGGCGGCATGGCTTCCCAAGCTGCAGGCCATGGACGAGGTCTGGGTCCCTTCTACCTTCAATCGCGAGGGCTTCGTGCGGGCCGGACTGGCGAGCGAGCGCATCCAGGTGATGCCCGAGGGCATCGATCCGGAGCCCTACCGCGACGCCCAGCCCTACCGCCTTCCCGAGACGGCCGGCTTCAGCTTCCTGTCGGTGTTCCAGTGGAGCCACCGCAAGGGTTGGGAGATCCTGCTGGGAGCCTGGGCCAAGGCCTTCACTCCCCAGGATGACGTCCAGCTGGTGCTGCGCTGCTCGGCCTTCACCAAGGGCGCGCGCAGCATCCCCGAGCAGGCCGAGGCGTTCCTGAAGTCCCAGGGCTTGAGCTGGGAGGCGATGGCTCCGGTCCTTCTGCTTGAGGATCCTTTGACGGACGCCCAGATGCCGGGCCTGTACGCGGCTTGCGACGTGTTCGTGCTCCCCACTCGGGGCGAAGGCTGGGGCCTGCCATACCTTGAGGCCATGGCGGCGGGGCGTCCCTGCATCGCCACCCGCTTCGGCGGCCAGACCGACTTCCTGAACGAGAGCAATGCCTGGCTCTTGGATCCGGGCGAGCTGGTGCCGCCTTCCGCGTCTGCGCTTTCGGAGAATCCCTTCCTAGCGAAGGACCACCGTTGGGCCGATCCTTCGGTCGAGGAGCTGGCCGCGCGCTTGCGCCATGCCTTCTCCCAGCGCGAGGAAGGACAGCGCCTCGGGCGTCAAGGACAGCAGGATGTGGCTACGTTGTGGAGTCACGAGGCGTGCGCGGGTCGCATCGCCCAGCGCCTTGCGGTCCTGTCCCGAAAGAAGGGAGCTTACATGTCGGTTCGTTGGGAAGGTTCCCAGTTCGTCCACCATTCGCTGGCCCACATCAATCGCGAGGTGTGCCTGGAACTGGCGCATCGCGGGCACGACCTGTCGCTCCTGCCCTGGGAGCCGGACGAGTTCCGTCCGGCCGCAGGGGAACGCCTGGAGCCGCTCCTGCAGCTGGTGCAGGCACCGCTGGAAAAGACGGCGGACGTGCACGTGCGGCACCAGTGGCCGCCGCGCCTGGAGGCACCCGAGGACGGGCGCTGGGTGGCCATCCAGCCGTGGGAATTCGGCCCGGTGCCCAAGGAATGGGTGAAGGCTTGGAAGGACGATCTCGACGAACTGTGGGTGCCGTCGCAGTTCGTGAAGGACGGTTATGTGGAATCGGGCATGTCGGCCGAGCGGATTGCGGTAATTCCCAACGGTGTGGATTCTGACAGATTCTGTCCGCAGGCCAAGCCGATGGAATTCCCTTCCAACAAGACCTTCCGATTCCTGTTCGTGGGGGGGACCATCTACCGCAAGGGCATCGACATCCTGCTCACGGCCTACGCCCGCGCCTTCCGCGACACCGACGACGTGTGCCTGGTGGTGAAGGACATGGGCGGCAAGACCTTCTACAAGGGACAGACCGCCGACGACCTGTTCGAGCGCTTCGGGTCGCACGCCGGCAATCCCGAGCTGATCGTGCTGGACGAGCCGCTGTCCGATGCCGAGCTTCCGGGCCTCTACACCGCCTGCGACTGCCTGGTCCATCCCTACCGGGGCGAAGGCTTCGGGATGCCCATCGCCGAGGCCATGTCCGCAGGACTTGCGGTGGTGGTCACCGACGGGGGGCCTGCCAAGGAATTCTGCTCCTCGGCCAATGCCTGGTTCGTCCCGGCCATCCGCAAAGACCTGCCCGGCCGTGCGGTCGGGCAGATGGAATGCGGCGGCCAGCCGTGGCTGTTCGAGCCCGATGTCCAGGAGCTGACCCGGATCCTCCGTGCGGCCTGGGAAAATCGCGCCCAGTGCAAGGCCAAGGGCGAAGCGGGGCGGCAGGCGATCGTGTCCGGCTACACCTGGAAGCACATGACCGATCGGGTGGAAGCGCGTTTGACGGAAATTGTCACTCGGCCGCAGCGCCGCAAGGCCTCGCTGCGGCCGGCGCGCAACATCCTCGATCCCAGCTTGCGCAATTCCCAGGCGGTGGGGGACGATCAGGAGCTGAACCTGCTTTTGATGCAGGTCGAACCGGCCATCGCCCGCGGCGATGTGGCGGAGGCCAGGGATCTGGTGGAAGAGGCCGTGGAGAAGTTCCCGGCGCACCCCCTGTCCTGGCTGACGCGAGCCATCCTGAACCGGGCGGGCGGCAAGTTCGCGGCGGCCTTGGCCGATGTGGAACGTTCGATCGCCTGCAAGGAGACTCCCGAGGCCTTGAGCGAGGGGATCGAGAACTACCTCAAGCTCAAGAAGCAGGGCGATGCCGAGCGACTCCTGACGCGCTTGGAGCGTGAGCACCCCTCATGGTGCCTGGTGGCGCGCAGTGGGGGATTGGGGCGCGAATGGATCGGAGACACCGTGAAGCGGCACGGGGCACCGCTCATTAAGCGCAAGAAAGCCAAGAAGTGACCTGAAAGGCTTTATCCGCAGGAGCTTGTGCTTCTGCGGGCGCCGCCGGACGGAAACGAAAAAAGCCCATCCACCGAAGTGGATGGGCTTTTCGAATCGATGATGCTTAGATCAGACCGAGAGCGGCAGCAGGGCCGTTCTTGGAGATCGTGCGCAGACCGCTGGCACTGACCTTGACGACCACAAAGCGACCAAGCTCAGGGACGAAGATCTTCTTCTTCTGGATGTTGGCACGCTGAGTCATCTTGCTCTTGTTGTGTGCGTGCGAAACGATGTTGCCCACCAGACGGTTCTTGCCGGTAACAACGCACTTGTGGCTCATAAGGTTCACTCCCGCTTAAAGACAGAAGCGCGAAGTTACATACACAACGAGATCCTGTAAAGGGCAGTGTGCCGCAAAAACAGTTCGGATATTTTATCCCTTGCCAAGCTTCGTTTTTGCCCTACATTTCCTGTCTCCATGAACTTGCTTTTTTGGTCCCTTATAATTCTGCACGTGATCCTGTGCTTGGTCCTTATCCTTCTGGTCCTCATCCAGAATGACAAGGCTGGCGGGTTGTCCTCTGCCTTTGGTGGCGCAGGCTCCAGTCAGGCATTCACGTCAGCTGGGGCTGCGACGTTCGTGGGCAAGCTGACCAAGTGGTGGGCTGGCGCTCTGTTGGCCGTGGTTGTGATCATCAACTTGATCATCAGCCATGGCGGAATGGCCCAGACGCACTCGTCCAAGGTGAAAGAAGCCTTGGAAACGGGTGGTGCCGCCAAGATTCTTCGTGACGCTGGCGCTCCTGAAGTGCCTGGTGCCTCCAAGATTCCTGGTCTGCCGCAAGGCAACTGAAAAATTTGAGCGGACGTGGTGGAATTGGTAGACACGCTACTTTGAGGTGGTAGTGGGGCGACCCGTGGGAGTTCAAGTCTCCCCGTCCGCATCATAGAGCCCTCGTTCTTCGGAACGAGGGCTTTTCTTTTGAATTTCTCTTGGCATCTGTATACCTTCCCGAGGTGCACTCCGTGATCCTGGGCGTGGCCCTTTTCGCTTCCGCAGCGTTTTCTGCCGGCTCCGATTCCTCCTATGTGGTGGATTCGGTCGAAGTGGTGCGGCACAATGCCTTGGAAGGCAGCCGTTCCTTGGTCTCCGCCGACAGCAGCCTCTACCGCTGGTTGCAGGACAATCTCCACTGGATGAGCACCGATGCCGCCATCCGAGGTTTGCTGATCACGGCTCCTGGCGACAGTGCGGACGCCTTGCGTATTTCGGAGACGGCGCGTCTGCTGCGCACTCAGCGTTTCCTGGCCGATGCCTCGGTCACGGAACGGCAGGATTCCACCGGCAAGCACATCCTGCGAGCAGAGACTTGGGATCAGTGGAGTCTGAGCCTGCCGTTGAGCATTTCGCGCTCGGGCGGCAAGGTGTCGTGGATTGTCGGTGTCAGCGAGGCGAACCTTCTAGGTTCTGGGCAGCAGGTCGGTGGATACTATTCCTCAACTCCAATCCGCACCTCCTGGCTGCTCAACTATGCCAGCAACAATTTCGCGATGACCTCGGGCCGTTTGGCCTTCGCGGCGGCCAACAACTCCGACGGCTTCTCGGGCAGCTTCGAGATCGGCAAGCCTTTGCGCTCGCGCTACGACGCCTGGGGCGTGATGATCTCCGGGGCGCGCAGCAGCTACACGCGCATCGTGGACGTGCCCTCGGATTTGCGCGACCAACTCCAGGTGCAGGATCCGACCGGTTGGCCCAAGGGGGAGGCGCAGTGGTTCCTGCAGCCGCATTCGCTGCGCGAGAACCTGCGGCTGACCTTGACTGTCGGGGGGGGGCAGGACGTCCGGATCCTGGGCAGTTTGATCGGCGAGTGGTATCAGGACACGGTAGGAAGGACCAGCTATCAACCGGCAGGAGGCCTTGCTCCTTCGCTGCTGCGCCGGATGCAAGGCGACGCGGCGTTGCGGGACTGGGCCGATCCGCGCCCTTCGCGCAAGGACATGCGCTTTGGCGGTTCGCTGCAGGTCAAGAACGTCAGGTATTGGAGCGCGCACAACTTCCAGAACCTCAAATGGACGGAAGATGTTCCGTTGGGCTGGATGCTGGAATCCACCTACCTGATCAATCAGCAAAGCGATGGCGATCGCAAGTCTGCGGCCTGGCTCAAACAGGCGGGCAGCTGGAGCCTTCTGCCGTATCGCGATTGGTATCTGGCGGCCGGAGGCGCCGCCGAGTGGTTTGCCGGTGGCGAGACCGGACCCGATCAAGGCGCTGGCACCGGCAAGGTGGAAGTGCGCTGGTTCCCGAGGAAGAACTGGCAGACCTTGGCCGCAGGCAGCATGGACGCCGCCTTCTTCCAGAAAGAGGCTTGGGCACAATACACCCTCGGGGAAGACAACGGCCTGCCCGGCTATTCCGCCAGCGAACTGGTGGGCAAGAGCCGCATGCTCCTGACGGTGGAGGAACGCTGGACCCCGCCGCTGGAGGCCTTCACGGTGGTGCCTGCTTTGGCGGTCTTTGCCGGAACCGGCCAGATCTCGAGCACGCCCGTTCCCTGGGAGGGGCAAGGCTGGAAGTCCGGATTCGGCTTCGGCTTGCGCATTGGCATGTCGCGCAGCATCGATGGCGTGGTGAATCATCTGTCGGTGGCTCGGCCATGGGGAGGCGCGTCGGCCTTTTCGCTGGATCCTTGGGTGGTGAGCTTTGGATCTCGGCAGAGCCTCTGAGCTCTCAGACATCTAGTTTGCGAACATGAAGATCATGATCTCTGCGCTGGTCGGAGCCTTGGCGGTCGGAACCGGTGCCTTCGGGGCGCATGCGCTCAAGGCGCGATTGACACCCGATATGCTGTCGATCTGGAACACGGCAGCCCATTACCAGTTGGTGCATGCCGTCGTCCTGCTGGCCATTGCGCTATATGCCCAGGCGACGGGAAGGGAGCACCCGCTGCCCTGGTTCTTGCTTCTGGCCGGTGTTGTGCTGTTCAGCGGATCCCTGTACGCGCTGTCCCTGAGCGGGATTCGTGGACTGGGCGCGGTCACGCCGCTGGGAGGCGTGCTGCTCTTGGCCGGCTGGGTCGCCATCGGGGTCTCGTTGCGATCGCAAATCTGAAGGGAAGCCTGACTGAGGTTTCTTTCTTTGGAGCATGCATCCTGACTCGTTCTCATTGGAGCCGATCGGCATCCTGCGCACCTGCTTTCCAGAAAAGCTCGGCATTCCGCGCCAGCCGGGTCTGGTGCCGTTGGCCCGGGGCGTCCTGAGATTTTCCTCCAGCCAACCTCCTGCGGTCTGGAGAGACTGTCTGCGCGGGCTTTCCGACTTCTCCCACGTCTGGGTCACCTTCCTCTTCGATCGCGCCATCGAGCAAGGTTGGAAACCCTGTGTGCGGCCTCCCCGTCTGGACGGCAAGGAGAAGATGGGCGTCTTTGCCACCCGTTCCCCGCACCGTCCCAATTTCCTGGGACTGTCGCTTTGTAAGCTGGATGCGGTGGACCTGGACACGCCTTCGGTGCACGTGGGAGGGGTGGATCTGCTGGACGGCACGGCCGTGGTCGACCTGCGCCCATACCATCCCCAGAACGACGTTCCCACCGGACCGGTGCAGGATGGATGGATCTCGCGGGCTGCAGTTCCCGGCGTGGCGGTGGAGATGGAATCGGCAGCTCAGGAACAGCTACATCATTTCCTTTCGCTTCCATCGGAGCCAAGCATGCCCAGCTATGATTTCGACGAGGCGAAGGAGCTGATTCGGCAGGTCGTTGGCATGGATCCGCGTCCGGCGCATCTGCGGGGCCAGGATGGGGAATGGTACTTGCGACTGCTCAATTTCGATGTGCGGGTGCGAGTCGCGGGCGGTTGCGCAAAGGTCTACGAACTGCGCCCTTGAGTGCGGTGCCGCCAGACGGGTGGTGAGTCTTTGCACCGGGCAGAAATGTATGGTAGCCTCAAGACAGCATGTCGACCCTCGCAATGAACACCAAGCCGCGGATCCTGGTGGTGGACGATCAGGACATCGTCCGCTACACCATGGACGTGGTCCTGACCCAGCAGGGCTATCGGGTCCTGGAGGCCTCCAGCGTGCCCGAAGCGGTGGAGGTCTTGGCGGCCCATCATCCGGACCTGGTGCTGTTGGATCTGACGATGCCGGGAGGTGATGGCATCGTGTTGCTGCGGCAGATGCGGCAAAGTGCGCTGTACAAAGAAACTCCGGTCATCATCCTCACGGCCCATTCCGATCGCAACTTCGTGGTTGAGGCGCTCAAGCTCGGAGTGAGGGATTATGTGATCAAGGTCGGCTTCCTGATCGACGACCTGCTGGCTCGGGTCCGCCAGCGTCTGGAAGAATCGGGGGTGCTGCCGGCCACGCCGCGAGCGTCGCCCGTCGCGGATGGCCAGTCCTGGAAGCCACCCAATCCGATGGACCTGGGCGCCTTCCTAGAAGGGTTGTCGGGCAAGAGCTTTCCGACTGTCTGCGCTCGCCTGAGCGAGGCCAGCAGTTCCTCTCTGGCAAGCCTTGCGGAAGTGGAAGGGTTGATCCGCATGGATCCTGTCCTTGCTGCCAAGGTGATGGGGCGCACCCAGGAGTTGCTGTCCCGGCCAAGGTCACTGCCCAAGTTGGGCGAGGCCTTGAAGATGCTGGGTTGGATCCAGTTGCGGGATCTGTTGCAGGCGCAGGAACGCTTCGACACCTCAGGGGCCTTGCCGGAGGATTCTCTGCGAGCTTGGGCCCATGCCTGCTTTTGCTCCTGCTGGATGGAGCGGTTCTGTCCGGAACAGCCGGCGGCCGCCATGATCGGACTTCTCCATGACCTGCCGGAGATCCTCCTCATGGAGAAAATGCCTCCCGAGGATTGGGTCGCCTTGCGGGAATCGGCGAGTTCGCGCAGCAAGACCATGGCGGGAGCCATCGAGGAGCTATTCGGGATTCCTTACGGCGAGTTCGTCAACGCGGTCTTCCAGAGACTTCAGCTGCCGCGTGCCATTGCCGATCCGATCCTCGAATACACCAATGCCTACATGAGTTCCTCTCCGATTCCTGCGACCCGCGAGGCGATGAAGCTTTCGCAGGCCAACCAGTGGGCGCATGCCTTCCAATTGGCCTCGACTCAAGGGGTGGCCGTCCATCTTCCCGTCCGGGAGGAGATCGAGCCTCGATTGCGGGTCGACGATGCCGCCGAGATGGCATTGATCTCGGACGATTCGTGGGGCTTGGCCCGCAGCATCTCCGAAGGCTTGACGGTCGGGGCCAGTGCGTGGCGCTTTCCGATGCCGCTGGCTCGTCCGCGGCTGGTGCTGATGCGGGAATCCTGGGTGTCCCCGCACACGCCGCTGGAGCACCTGCTGGGAGAGCTGGGTGTTCTGGTCACGGATCCGCAGGAGTCCTTGCAGGATTACGACTGGGATGCCATGGTGTATCTTGGCGATTTTCCCAAGCGGGCGTTTCCTGCCGGATTTCCGTATCCGAAGCCGCTCCTGGTGCTGCATCGCCTGGCCAAAGAGCGCTGCGAGCTTCCTTCCGCCAAGCGCCTGGAAGCCATGCGCATGCCGTCGCCGCTCTCGCGCCTCACCAGGATGCTTGCCAGTTTCGAGTGAGGCAAAGAATGCCCGGGTTGATTAACTTGCGCCCATGCTACCTGAGCCTCCAGTCATCCGAGAGTGTCCGCATTGCCACATGGCGCTGCTGTTTCCGCGCTTCAACCAAGGGAGCCTTCGCCAAGCCAGCGTTTGGACCGACGGACGTCTGACCGGTCCGTGGATTCCCGACGAGCTCCAACTGGTGGGGTGTCCGTTTTGCGGGGAGAGCTTCTGGACTCGACAGAGCCAGGAACTGGGGATCGCCACTGATTCGATGGCGCAGCAGAACTGGCCCGAGGCGCGTCTTGCCGATGAGCTGGACGCGGCGGGGATCCTTGCCGCCATTGTCAAGGGGCACGGGGACACGCCTCGCAAGGAGCGCTACCTGCGCATGCACGCCTGGTGGCGCGATGGGGACCGCCGCCGCGAGGGGGTGGCCAAGGAACTGGAGACCTCTCCGCTGGACGAGGCCATGCTGGCCAACCTGCGGCGGCTGTACGGGCTATTGGACGAAGAATCCAGCGACGATCGCCTCATGAAGGCCGAGATCGCCCGCCAGCTGGGGCGTTTCGATGAGGCACAGCACCTCCTGAAGTACGACTTCGCGCAGGACGACCATCTGGCTGCGGCAGCCCGGATCTCTGAACTGGCTCGTTGCAAAGAGCGCCTGGTGGCGCGGGTGGAGTATCCGCTGGGTCCCGAAACCTGAGCTATTCGACCCGCTCCGCCTTGATGCCCAGGCCCTCAAGCTTGCCCAGCAGGTTCTCGTAGCCTCGGTCCAGGTGCTCTAGTCCGGTGAGGGTGCTGGTGCCTTGGGCGCAGAGCGCGGCGATGACCAAGGTGATGCCGGCCCGGATGTCGAAGATGTCCAGGCTCTCCTGGATGGAGGTCAGCGGTGTCGGTCCTTGGACGATGGCGCTGTGCGGGTGCCTGCGGCCGCGGAAGCGGCACGGCAGCTCGCCCAGGCACTTGTCGAAGACGGAGATGTTGGCGCCCAGCTTGACCAGTTCGCGGGTGTAGCCGAAGCGGTCCTCGTAGACGGTCTCGTGCACCACCGAAGTGCCGCTGCACTGGGTCAAAAGCAGTGTGAACGGCTGTTGCCAGTCGGTCATGAAGCCGGGATGTGTATCGGTCTCCAGGTCGATGCCCTTGAGCGAGCCCGGGCCGTTCGGGGCGAAGAAGACGATGCCGTTTTCCAGCACTTCATAGTCTGCTCCCAGACGGCGGATGGCATTGAGGAAAGTGATCATGTGCTCTTGTCGCGCGTTGCGGCAGAAAATACGTCCGCCGGTGGCCAAGGCCATGCAGGCGTAGCTCGCTGCCTCCATGCGGTCAGGAAGGATCTCGTGGCTTGCGCCCTTGAGCCGTTCCACGCCGTCGATGGCTATGGTGCGGTTGGTGCCCAGCTCGATGATCGCGCCCATATTCTGGAGCATCATGATGATGTCCAGGATCTCTGGTTCCGTGGCGGCATTCTCGATGACGGTGCGCCCCTTTGCGAGCACTCCTGCCAGCAGGATGTTCTCGGTGGCTCCCACGCTGGGGTAGGGCAGGTGGATGCGGGTTCCGTGCAAGCCGCTGTTGGCCTCGGCCAGGAAGGCGTTTTGGCCTTCCTCGATCTTCGCGCCCATGGCGCGCAGCGCATCCAGGTGGTAGTTCACTGGGCGCGGGCCGATGCGATCACCACCAACGATAGGAAGCACGGCGCGTCCGACGCGGTGCAGCAGAGGAGGCAACGCCAGCACCGAGATGCGGTTGGCGCGCGAGAGGCCCAAGGCATCGTCGCGGCAAAGGGTCGGCGTGTGCAGTCTCAGGGTGCGATCCTGCATGGTGACCGTGCTGCCTAGGCGCTCGCACAGCTCTTTGACGATGTCGATCTCTTCGATGCGTGGGAAATTCTGGAGGACAACCGGTTCATCGGTCAGGAGAGAAGCCACCATCATCTTGGATGCGGCGTTCTTGGCTCCTGAGATGACGACTTCCCCTTCGACCTTCTGCGGACCTGTGATGCGAAGTTGCATAGTCTTGCCAATGTAAGTCCGTGTCACGGCTGTCCAAAGGAGGGGAGAGGCTTTGATGCTTCCGTCTTGGTGGGCGACCCTGTCGATGGCCGGAAAAGTTCAAAAAAAGTGAGTGCCGACCTTGACGGAGCCCCGCTTTCGGCGCACCTTTGCTTTCCCTTCACGGCGATGGGGGTCGGAAACGGCCAGCGAGAGGCGAAAGCCACTCGAATCGCAGTAAGGGGAGAGCTCATTAATGAGTTCAATCTTTGAAAAGACTGTACGCCGTTTAGGCGAGAAGAGTGAAGTAAAGAATTCAAGTGTTCTGGATGCGGGCGCTGTTGGGCGCTTGATCGGAGTGATCTGATCGAGTGTTTGATGGTGTTTGATCGAGTGGACTAGAATGAGAAGGGCTCATGGTGGATGCCTAGGCACCACCAGGCGATGAAGGACGCGGCAAGCTGCGATAAGCTTCGGGGAGGCGCAAACAGCCATTGATCCGGAGGTTTCCGAATGGGGCAACCCACTGGTAGCGATACCAGTACACTCAGATGAATACATAGTCTGAGTGAGCGAACGGGGGGAAGTGAAACATCTCAGTACCCCTAGGAGTAGAAATCAACCGAGATTCCCTGAGTAGTGGCGAGCGAAAGGGGACCAGCCCAAACCGACAAGCTTGCTTGTCGGGGTTGTAGGGCCGTACATTGTGAAGTCAAAAAAGTTGGGGTTAGTCGGATTGGCATGGAAAGGCCAGGCATAGAGGGTAATACCCCCGTAGACGAAAACCTAGACTCTTCCGTACGGTACCTGAGTAAGGCGGGGCACGAGAAACCTTGTCTGAATCCGGGAAGACCACTTTCCAAGGCTAAATACTCGGTGGTGACCGATAGTGAACGAGTACCGTGAGGGAAAGGTGAAAAGTACCCAGAGATGGGAGTGAAATAGTACCTGAAACCGTGAGCCTACAAACTATCGAAGGGGGGTATATCCTCCTGACGGTGTACCTTTTGTTTAATGAGCCAGCGAGTTAGTCGTATGTAGCGAGGTTAAGGACTTCAGGTCTGGAGCCGTAGGGAAACCGAGTCTTAATAGGGCGTTGAGTTACATGCGCTAGACGCGAAGCCTTGTGATCTACCCATGATCAGGCTGAAGCGGTGGTAACACACCGTGGAGGGCCGAACCTTATCAGGTTGAAAACTGACTGGATGAATTGTGGGTGGGGGTGAAAGGCCAATCAAACTGGGTGATAGCTCGTTCTCTCCGAAATATATCTAGGTATAGCGTCCGATTCGAATGGCGGGGGTAGAGCACTGATTGGACTAGCGGGCATACCAGCTTAGCAAACCCAAACAAACTCCGAATACCGCACATTTGATAGTCGGGCAGTCAGTCTGCGTGGGATAAGCTTCGCAGGCGAGAGGGGAACAACCCGGATCATCAGCTAAGGTCCCCAAGTAAATGCTAAGTGTAAAAGGATGTGGGATTACTCAGACAACCAGGAGGTTGGCTTAGAAGCAGCCATCCTTTAAAGAAAGCGTAATAGCTCACTGGTCAAGTGATCCTGCGCCGAAAATTTCGTGGGTCTAAGCATTTCACCGAAGCTGTGGATGTGACATTGTCACGTGGTAGGAGAGCGTTCCGTAGGCCTGAGAAGGTGATCTGTGAGGGTTGCTGGAGGTATCGGAAATGAGAATGCTGGCATGAGTAGCGATAATGCGGGTGAAAAACCCGCACACCGTAAACCCAAGGATTCCTGGGCAAGGCTAATCCTCCCAGGGTTAGTCGGATCCTAAGGCGAGGCCGAACGGCGTAGCCGATGGAAAGCTGGTTAATATTCCAGCACCGACTCTTGTTTCGATGGAGTGACGGAGTGAATAAGGCAAGCAGACTGATGGATTGTCTGTTTGGGAGCGTAGGAGGTTCGGTAGGCAAATCCGCCGAGCACTACTCCGAGACTCTTGAGGAAGTGCGTTGCTTGCAACAAACCAACTTGCCCGAAGAACTTCCAAGAAAAACTTCTAAGGCTAGGCAAGAGTTGTCCGTACCGTAAACCGACGCAGGTGGGTGAGGCGAATAGCCTAAGGTGCTTGAGAGAACCATGGTGAAGGAACTCGGCAAATTGACTCCGTAACTTCGGGATAAGGAGTGCCAGAGTGAGTGTAAGCGTACAGCTGAAGCTTACCCTGGTCGCAGAGAATAGGCAGAAGCGACTGTTTACCAAAAACACAGGACTGTGCTAAGCCGCAAGGCGCTGTATACAGTCTGACACGTGCCCGGTGCCGGAAGGTTAACAGGAGATGTCAGCGCAAGCGAAGCATTGAATCGAAGCCCCGGTAAACGGCGGCCGTAACTATAACGGTCCTAAGGTAGCGAAATTCCTTGTCAGGTAAGTTCTGACCTGCACGAATCGTGTAACGACTTCTGCGCTGTCTCAACCATGGACTCAGCGAAATTGTAGTGCCGGTGAAGATGCCGGCTACCCGCATCTGGACAGAAAGACCCTATGAACCTTTACTGCAACTTGACATTGATTTTTGGCTGTACTTGTGTAGGATAGGTGGGAGGCTTTGAAGTAGTGCCGCCAGGCATTATGGAGCCATCGTTGAAATACCACCCTGGTGCTGACGGAAATCTAACCGGAGCCATATATCTGGCTTTGAGACAGTGTCTGGTGGGCAGTTTGACTGGGGCGGTCGCCTCCTAAAGTGTAACGGAGGCATCCAAAGGTCTTCTCAGCGTGGTCGGCAATCACGCGTCGAGTGTAAAGGCATAAGAAGGCTTGACTGTAAGACCGACAGGTCGAGCAGGTACGAAAGTAGGGCTTAGTGATCCCGCGGTTTAGCGTGGAATTGCCGTTGCTCAATGGATAAAAGGTACTCTAGGGATAACAGGCTGATCTCCCCCAAGCGTCCATAGCGACGGGGAGGTTTGGCACCTCGATGTCGGCTCATCGCATCCTGGGGCTGGAGAAGGTCCCAAGGGTTTGGCTGTTCGCCAATTAAAGCGGTACGTGAGCTGGGTTCAGAACGTCGTGAGACAGTTCGGTCCCTATCCGATGTGGGCGCAGGAAGCTTGATGGAACTTGACCCTAGTACGAGAGGACCGGGTTGAACGTACCTCTGGTGTGCCAGTTGTTCCGCCAGGAGCATCGCTGGGTAGCTATGTACGGACGAGAGAAACGCTGAAAGCATCTAAGCGTGAAACTCCGCCAAAGATGAGGCTTCCCTGAAGGGGCGTTCGAGACAAGGACGTCGATAGGTCATAGATGTAAGCACAGCAATGTGTTGAGTCGAGTGATACTAATCCCCCGTTTGTCTATTCCACTCGATCAGAACCACACCATCCTACATCTAGGCAAACGCCTAGCCGATGGACTGATCGAGAATCCAACTTGTTTGCTATCCGGAATGCATGAATTCTTCACTCTTCTCGTCTCGACTGCGATGCGGTCAATGATTTGCGGTGGCGTTAGCGTGGAGGCCACACCTGTTCCCATCCCGAACACAGAAGTTAAGATCCACAGCGCCAATGGTACTAGGGCTATAAGATCCCTGGGAGAGTAGGTCGCCGCCGCATCCCCTACAAAGCAAACAACCCTCCGGGATAACTCCCGGAGGGTTTCGTGCGTTTGGGACTTTCTGCGGTTACTATTGATGTTCGGAGGTGTGCAATGGCTCGTGGTGCTGGTGGAAGTCGGGGAGGCGTCGGGAGCTTCTTCCTGGGTTTGGCAATGCTGGTCGGGGGAGTGTATCTGCTTCTGCAGAGCATCACGGTCAGCAACGGTTTTTCGCTCGGATACGGGTATTACCACATGGGGTCGTTTCCGGTCACGGGCGGAATGATCCTGCTGCCTGCGCTGCTGGGTGTTGCGATGATCTTCTGGAATGCCCGCAATTATCTGGGCTGGCTACTGTTCGTGGGTTCGCTCGGGGCGATGGTCTTTGGAGTCGTTGCCAGCCTGCAGTTCCATCTGCGCAGCATGAGCCTGTTCGATCTCCTGATCATCCTGGTGATGGTCTTTGGTGGAGCTGGCCTGTTCCTGCGATCCTTGCGGGACTGAGAACGGCTGATCAGGCCTTCAGGTCCAAGCGACGCGGGTTGGCGGCGGGGATGACCGCGCTCGACGGCTGCAGGGTCTGTACGGATGTCGAAGGGATTAGCTGAAGGGCTTTCAGGCGATCTTCCAGCTCCGGTAGATGCTGGCGGATCAAGTCGGAGGCACTGCCTTCCTTGGCCTGCAGCTTCACGACAAGGTGCTTGTCCTGGAGTTCCAGCCGCGCATCCACGTGACCTAGCGCCGGAGGTTGCAAGGTGATCTCGACGCAGTGCCTAGCCTGTCCATCGCCTTGACGGGACTTGCGCCGGTCGACGACCCGCAAGGTGCCCTCGTTCCACTGCCCGGCCTGCGGCTGGATCCATGGAAGGGTGACGTGTCCTTGGGGATCCTGCTGGGCCCTCAGGTCCATGGCGACGAGGCTGCCGGCCAGTTCGCGCAGCTCCGGCTTCAATGCGTCGTCGGAAAGGAACCGCGACAGGTCCTTGGCCAGGGACAGGGCGAGCTCGTCCTCGGGGGCGCCTGTTCCGCGCCCCAAGGGGAATAGCGCGTGCTGAGATAATTTTGACAGATTCTGTTTTATCCAGGCATGCACGGCGGTGGGGGACTGCGGGGCGTCCTGCAACTGCTGGGCAAGTCGCTGCAACCCTGCCGCATCCAGTGGAGGCTGCTGGAGCGTGCGGCTCGCGGCCTCGGGCGAAGCTAGTAGGATCTCGCCGGGGCGGCTCCAGGCGTCCAGGGCCATTAGGAGTTGGCGGGTCTCGATCTCACGAACGGTTCCGGGTGCGATGTGATCGCCGTCATGCGTTGCGGACAGGTGCTCGCAGAGCTCCTTGGCCAGCGATTCGACCTCGAGGCAAAGCTCCGGTTGGGATGCCTCCAACGCTTCGGGAACCAGTCGCTGCAGGGCGCTGCGGATGCCTTCGGGAGTCAAGGGAACCCGAGCTGGAAGAGGATATGCGTCCGTTTCTGGGGGTGCTGCGGCTGGCGTCAGCCATTGGTTGCCGTCTTGCGGCCAGAGTTTCCACAGCCCTTGATTGCCGCTGAGCCCTGGCGGACCTTGCAACCGGACATTCTGTCCTCCCAGACGGGCGGTGTAATCGGGACCCGCTCCGGAGGTGATCTCCAGGAACAGCAAACCTTCCTGCTGTGGTGTGTTCTTGAGACTGTCGGTTTGCAGCAGCAGGGGGCGTTGGAATGCTGAGGTGTTGTCGCTTTGCTTCGGATCTTTGAGAGCGGATTGGCGCCAAAGCTCCAATGCATCTAGCAGACCTGCAGACTTGCCGCCCAGCTGCGCGCGCAGATCATCCAAGCCCTTTGCATCGAGCGCATTGGCTGCGGCTAGCATCGACAGGATCTCCTGCTTCAGTGCCTCGGGCAAGCTGCTGGGAGAAGTGACTGGGCTCCAAGTTCCGTCGCTGCCGCGAGCCAGCACCAGCGGGGTTCCGGTTGGCGTGGACGGGTCGCCAGGGGTGTTCAGGAGTTCTCCTGCGACATCCACCATCAGTCCTTTGCCATCGGGCCCGGGGCCCACGGCGCGACCCCGCAAAAAGGATTCCGAAGGGGATGCCGGATTCCGCTCGGATCGGACGGGGCGGGCATCCATTCAGGTGCCTTACAGCGCTTGCCGGAGCTTGAGGATCAGGGACACCTGGTCTTGCGGCAGTCGCAAGCGGCGGGCGATCTCGGCAGGAGTGTGACCGCGCTTGGAAAGTGACAGGATCATGTCCTGCATCGCCGAAGGCTCGACGGCCGAGGAGGGCGGTGTGGTGCGCGTGTTTTCCCAGGACGAGGCGGCAAAGGTGGGATCCACGGTCCTGCGAGGCAGTGTAGGCTCTTCGGCGGGGCGTGCAGGCTGCAGCGGCGGCGGCATGCGAGGGCTCTGGACGTTCGGGCTGGGATCGGGCTGGAACGAAGCGGTGGGATCGGTGGATCCACTGGGTGCGTCCCAGGGTGCCAGCGATTCGCGCAAGGTGCGTGGTTTGGGAAAGGATACGGCTTCGCGGGCGATCTTGGGCTTTCGCATCAAAAGCCACAGGAAGACTCCCAGGAACAGGGCGGCGGCTCCAGCGATACCCCAGATCCAGCCCGTGAGCTGGTGCAGGAATCCCACCACAGGAGTGAGAGCCGTGGTGGTCGGTTGGGTAG
>Ga0302273_1000377_pt1 | contig 19997 bp, 16 predicted proteins | sample III_Bog_N1_3_FD_198774 | JGI IMG/M metagenome (GOLD analysis project Ga0302273, IMG submission 198774) | Peat permafrost microbial communities from Stordalen Mire near Abisko, Sweden - III_Bog_N1_3 | ecosystem: Environmental > Terrestrial > Soil > Wetlands > Peat | place: Sweden: Abisko... | reverse complement strand
AATTTTATTCAGAATCAATAAGTAGAGCATATCCCCCACTCTATATTGTATAGATGTAGTCAAAGAAGACATACACATATTTATGTTAGTTACATAGATTTATAGATAGTATTTAGTAGTTTGTGTAGGGCTGGCCGTGAGGTTCGCCCTACTTTTTTATGTGGAAACAAATTTTCATGAAGTATCACATAGCCATTGCAGAATCAACAAAACTATCGTTATCTTATTTTAGAAACATTGATACTTAAAAAGAGTTTTTCGCAGCCACTTGAAGAAAACCGTTTTTTAGTATAACATATATGTCATTTCGTGTTAATAAAAAACAAAACATAGACATGATTGATACACTTTTAAATTAAATATGATATATTTGCGTAAGATTCTAGAAATCAACAAGAATCGTTATAATTTGTACATACCAAACACCTCTAGTCTCGTAATATTATTGTAAAATAATATTAAATATAATTAGATTATAATAGAGATTTTATAAATCTAAATCAATAAAAAAACAAAAGGCACAAACTGTTTAAGTATAATTAATCTGTCAACCTCAAATAATTGTATTTAGTAACTGAATACATATATGATGAAAAAATAAAATCAGTTATAATTTAAACATTCAACGATTATGAAAACAATAAAAATTAAAAAAGTATTGATTGCAATGGATTACGATGAAACATCACAAAAAGTGGCAGAACAAGGTTTCTCAATGGCACAAGCGATGAATGCTGAAGTAATATTATTGCATGTTATTTACGAACAACCGGTTTATTATTCCGAATATTCATACATGCATGAATTGCACGTTGATTATACGGGTAATTTAGAAGATTCAGCTCAGAGATTTCTTGATAAAACAAAAAAACACCTTGGAGATGATAAGATTCAGATTGTAATGAAACTTGGAGAAATTGCCTCTACTATTTTGAGTACGGCAAAAGATTTGAATGCAGATATTATTGTTATAGGTTCTCACAGTCGCAAATGGTTGGAAAACATCATGATGGGAAGTCAGGCTGCAGATGTATTAAAGAAAACCACTATACCACTTTACATTATTCCCACAAAAAAACAGGAATGATTCTATTCTCAAAATAAGACCTTTACAACAGAAACGTAATGTGCTTTTTCGTTTTAAGAACATAAAAAGAAAATATAATGGAAGATAATCCTTTAAAAAGTTAGAAGTTTTGGGTCAGTCAATCTGGCTTGACTATAATCGGACCAAATACAGTCAATACCATTCCACTTCAAACACTCGAAGCTTATCGCGATCATGGTGAACCGGTGTCCTTATTAAAGGAGAACGTAGAACAAGCTTCATGGGTTTTATCCGAATTGTCTGAAGTTGGCATTGATTTTAATGAAGTCACAAAAAAATGGAAGATGATGGTGTTCAAAAATTCATCATATCATATGATCAATTAATTAAAGCTTTAATTATGAAATCGGTAGTCTGATTAGGCTCCATATACTATAACAAAATGGATAATTCAAATATATGTAGATAATAACTAAATAATTTAAATATGGAAACTAAAAACAAACCCTTATCGCATGACCTTCTGCAAAAGATGAATGCCTATTGGCGTGCTGCCAACTATCTATCGGTGGGACAAATCTATCTGTATGACAACCCACTATTAAAGGAACCTTTGAAGATGGAACATGTGAAACCACTTGTCGTTGGACATTGGGGTACAACGCCAGGGCAGAACTTCATATATGTACATTTGAACCGAATCATAAAGAAATATGATCTGGACATGATTTACATTGCCGGACCTGGTCATGGCGGGCCTGCTATTGTAGGCAACGTTTACCTCGAAGGCACCTGGAGCAAAGTTTATCCTAACGTCACTCAGGACGAAGCAGGGCTTAAAAAACTATTCAAGCAATTCTCTTTTCCGGGCGGAATTTCCAGCCATGTAGCGCCCACAACTCCGGGATCAATTCATGAAGGGGGTGAGTTGGGATATTCGCTCAGTCATGCCTTTGGAGCTGCATTCGACAATCCGGATCTGATTGTTGCCTGCGTTATTGGCGATGGCGAAGCTGAAACCGGACCTCTGGCCACTTCATGGCAGTCAAACAAGTTTCTCAACCCCATAAACGATGGCGCCGTTTTACCTATCTTGCATCTAAATGGTTATAAGATTAACAATCCAACCGTACTGGCACGTGTAGAGCACGAGGAATTGGAACAATTTTTAAGCGGTAACGGATGGACTCCTTACTTTGTGGAAGGAGATGACCCGGAAACGATGCACCAACTCATGGCCGATACTATGGAAAAGGTCATCGAGAATATCCGTGAAATTCAAAAAAATGCGCGAAACAATAAAGACAATACCCGACCTCGTTGGCCAATGATCGTTCTGAGATCTCCTAAGGGCTGGACCGGACCGAAAGTTGTTGACGGACTACAAATAGAGGGGACATCCCGGTCACACCAAGTGCCACTTCTAGTTGATTCCAAGCATCCTGGTCATCTCCAACTACTTGAAAACTGGATGAAGAGTTATAAACCGGAAGAACTGTTCGATAAGGAAGGACGTCTCATTCCCGAATTGGCTGAATTGGCGCCAAAGGGCGATCGGCGGATGGGTGCAAACCCCCACGCCAATGGCGGTATTCTACTACACGACCTGATAATGCCTGATTTTCATAAACATGCGTTAAAAGTACCTTCTCCGGGTGCTATTAACGGTCAGGATACGCTCGTGCTTGGTAAATTTCTGCGCGATGTGGCGAAGCTAAATCAGGATCAGCACAATTTCCGGATCTTCGGCCCTGACGAGACACAGTCGAATCTTCTTGGTGCAGTATTTGAAGTTACCAATCGCCAGTGGGACGACCGGGTAGAAGAAAAAATTGATGAATTCCTCGCTCCTGCCGGGCAAGTGATGGATTCGATGCTCAGTGAACACCAATGCGAAGGTTGGCTGGAGGGTTATCTGCTCACAGGTAGGCATGGACTTTTTAACAGTTATGAGGCTTTTATTCGCATCATTGACTCCATGTTCAGCCAGCACGCCAAGTGGTTGAAAGTTACCAAAGAATTGCCATGGCGACGGGAAATATCATCCCTGAATTATCTACTCGCCTCCCATGTGTGGCAGCAGGATCATAATGGCTTTACGCATCAGGACCCCGGATTCCTCGACCATGTTATCAACAAGAAAGCTGATATTGTGCGTGTTTACCTTCCGCCCGATGCCAATTGTTTGTTGTCAGTATTTGATCATTGCCTTCGCAGTCGGGATTATGTCAATGTAGTGGTTGCCGGAAAACATCCGCTTCCCCAATGGTTAACCATGGAGGAGGCAGTAGTGCATTGTACGAAAGGAATTGGCATCTGGCAATGGGCCAGCAACGACCAGGGCACTGAGCCTGACGTGGTAATGGCTTGTTGCGGAGATACACCAACGCTTGAAATACTGGCAGCGGTTTCTATTTTGCGACAACATCTGCCTGATTTAAAAATCAGAGTCATCAATGTCGTCGATTTGATGAAACTGCAATCGGCAAGCGAACACCCACACGGTCTCAACGAAGCAGATTACAATTCGCTCTTTACAAAAGATAAGCACATCATCTTTGGTTTTCATGGATATCCATCTCTGATACACCAGTTAACGTATCGCAGGACTAATCAGAACCTGCACGTTCGTGGCTACAAGGAAGAGGGTACAATTACAACGCCATTTGACATGAGGGTGCAGAATGATCTGGATCGTTTTCATCTGGTACAGGATGTTATTGACAGGCTACCGGAGTTGGGTAATAAAGGGGACTATCTGAAGCAGATGATGCAGGACAAGCTTATAGAACACAAAATGTATATCAATGAACATGGCGAAGATTTGCCGGAAATACTTAACTGGAAATGGAATCAGAAAAAAATATAGAAAAAGGAAAGGCCCGACAAACATCTGAAATGATGCGCATTGGTGTCGCTGCTGACCATGGTGGTTTTAAGTTGAAGGTACAACTTGCTTTAGCTCTTAGAAATTCCGGTTATGAAGTAGATGACTTTGGCGCTAACGAATTGGTTTTGGATGATGACTATCCTGATTTTGTAATTCCATTAGCCAAGGCCGTGGCTAATGGTGATGTTGCTAGGGGCTTGGCAATCTGTGCGAGTGGCGTTGGGGCATGCATTGCTGCCAATAAAGTGACTGGTGTGCGTGCCGCATTAATCACTGATTCATTTTCAGCTCATCAAGGAGTAGAAGATGACAACATGAATGTGATGTGTCTCGGAGCTCAAATTACCGGATATAACTTAGCGTTGGAATTGGCATTGACTTTCTTAAATGCTCGTTTCAACATTGATGAAAGATTCATTCGTCGACTTTCAAAAATTTCCGTTTTGGAAAACGGAAATAATAATAATTATAACAAATCAATATAAATACAAAAGAACTAATAAATGCCCTATTAATTATGATACTATCAGAAATAAAAATTCAGAAACTAACTGACACCGCTAAAGCGATGGTTGCCGACAACAAAGGTTTGCTGGCGATGGACGAAAGTTATCCTACCTGTAATAAACGATTTGCAAAACTGGGAATTCCAGAAACAGCAGAACTCAGACGTGACTATCGTGAAATGATTGTCACAGCTGCCGGATTGAATGAAAGTATAAGTGGAGCCATCTTGTTCGACGAAACAGTTCATCAGCAGTTAAAAGATGGAAGTTCGTTTATCAAAGTTCTGACCGACAATCGAATTATTCCCGGAATTAAAGTAGATGGTGGAACTGTACTTATGGCAGGGCATCCCGGAGAAAAGATCACCGAAGGTTTGGATAAATTACGTGACCGGCTCGAAGAATATTCAAAAATGGGACTTCGCTTTGCCAAGTGGCGCGCTGTGATAACTATTGGCAAAGGGATTCCGACACAAGCATGTATCGAAGCAAATGCGCATGCATTGGCCCGTTATGCTGCATTATGCCAGGAAGCAGGAATTGTTCCGATTGTAGAGCCGGAAGTGCTTATGGATGGAGATCATACAATGGAACGTTGTTTTGAAGTGACCGAACAAGTGCTGCACACGGTTTTCAATCAACTTTATACACAAGGGATAATACTCGAAGGAATGATATTAAAACCGAACATGATAGTCCCAGGATTGGATTGTCCTACCCAAGAACCGGTTGATGAGGTAGCAAATGCAACAATAAAATGTCTTTTAAATACTGTTCCGGCAGCAGTTTCAGGGATTGCCTTTCTGTCAGGAGGGCAATCTCCTGAGTTGGCTTCAGCTCGTTTGAATGCCATGAATGTTCAGTTTAAGTCTAAACTACCCTGGGAAGTATCATTTTCGTTTGGTCGTGCTATCCAGCAACCTGCTCTAGAAATTTGGCACGGAGAAGACGCAAATATATTGGCAGCACAACAGGCTCTTTATCATCGTGCAAATTGCAACCGTGCTGCTCGTCGAGGAGAATATATTGATAAAATGGGAAGGATATAAAGATGACAGAAAGAAACACATCAGTAACTGAACTCCCAGCGTAGAGATCATAGGAAGCACATTCCTCAGAGGTTCGGCAACTTCATCTCAGAAAACTGAGTTAAGAACAAAAACAAAATATACAGTAAATCAATGTTCTACACGTTATAATATCAGATTAGTTTGAAAAGCAGATTCTCTCCAACCTTCCACATGATGAAAGTTTAAAGAACTTGTCCTTACTTCCAACTTGTGGTACACAATTCTACCAAGTCAATGGAGGTTGGGTTAAATTATATTCCGAAGATTTCAACAAAGATGAAAAAAAGAAAATCATGGATGCATTGAGAAATGCACTTAATACTGTTGGTTTCAGCCTAGAAAAAGTTTGGGATACGCTAAACATCGAAATTAATGAGATGATTTTTATTGGTGATGCAATATTTCCTGAAGGAAATGACTATCCGCCCAAAGAAGCCGGAGTAGCGTCAATCATGTTAAAAAATCCGGAAGGATCGAAACGGGTGATCGAAGCGATTATTGCTTGTTTGAGTTCTATTTGATAAATAAGAAACAAAAGGAAGACAAATTATGAGTGGATTAAAACTGCAACGAATGGGAGTGATTATGGAACCGGAAGCTGGAAATTCAATGGAAGTGGAAGGAACATTAAATCCGGCTGCTGTTCGTGGTCCCGATGGTAAACTGTACCTTTTCCCACGAATCGTTGCAAAAGGAAATTATTCCCGAATTGGCATTGCCCGGGTTCTTTTTAATGACTCAGGTGATCCTTGCGGGGTTGAACGGCTCAGAATAGCATTGGAACCTAAAGCTGAATATGAACTTAGGGATGATGGCGGCAGTGGTTGTGAAGATCCCAGGGTAACCTATGTTGAACCACTCAAACGCTATATAATGAGTTATACGGCGAATTCTAATATCGGGCCACGAATAGCCTTTGCAGTTTCGGAGGATTTGATTCATTGGAAACGACTTGGACTTGCAGCCTTTGAATCATTTATCGGAATTGATTTTGCTCACGTTGACAACAAAGATGCCTGCCTCTTCCCCATTGCAATCACAAGTCATTCCGGCAAGATGCAAATGGCCATTATTCACCGGCCACTTTTTCCGGATACCTGTTCCGAAGAAACAGCCAGAATGACAGATTCCAGAAAAATAGATATTTATCATGAAAGTATGTGGATATCCTACTGTCCAATGCCTGAAGAAGGTCAGGATTTACATGAACTTGGTTTATTTAATTCACATCTTCGGCTTGCTGCACCTGTCTCATCCTGGGAGCGGCTTAAAATTGGAGGTGGCACTCCGCCTATTCTTACAAAACATGGTTGGCTGATAATTTACCATGGGGTGAGTGAAGTCGACAATCTGAAAAGCAATGAACGTCAACTGTGTTATTCAGCCGGAGTAATGATTTTATCCGAAAAACATCCGAGTTTTATACATTATCGTTCAATACATCCGGTTCTAAAGCCGGTAATGCATGAAGAACAGAATGGAATAGTACCAAACATTGTATTTCCTACCGGCATTGACCGGCGTGATGATCTTGGAATGCCGAATCGCTTCGATGTGTATTATGGAATGGCGGACAAAAGGATTGGTGTGGCACGACTTGATTTACCGGATATCTTACCGTCGGAAGGAGTCTCCGATTCACCGGATAAAAATGAATGAATAATATAACTTTTGCTGATGAGCCCAAATATTCTATAATACTTCCTTCTATTTAATGTAATTCAGGATAAGTAGAGGACGTCTATCACATTTACCGCACCCCCTACAATTTGTCTCTACTGATTAGCCTCTGGCAATCAAAAGATTAAGACTAAAAGTGGAGACAAACTTTTATATAAAAGCGGGTATAACTCCGCCAATAGGTGACAACTCTAATCTATATTTTTCTTTTCAGGAATGAGTAAGGAGGCTCCGATACTCAATACCAACACTGTTACAATAAACACTAGAGACCAAATGGTATCTATGTCTACATACTCATGAATGAGAAGCTTCAAACCTATAAACAACAACAGCAGACAAACACCCGGTTTCAAATAACGGAAATGATCTGCCACTCCAGCCAAGAGGAAGAACATGGCACGCAGTCCCAGTATCGCAAAGATATTGGAGAAAAAGACAACATAGGGGTCGAGTGAAACAGAGAACACGGCAGGAATGCTGTCAAAGGCAAAAATAAGATCGCTGAACTCTATGAATATCACTGTAACAAAAAGGGGGGTCATATAGAGGTGGCCTCCCTGATGCCTCTTCACTACCTCAAGTTGTTTATCAGCAGTCTTTTTTGCATGTAAGAAGAAACTATCACCATGGAAACGGGGAAATAAACGGAAATGCTTTGAGAGGAACTTTACTACAGGATGATGGGTAACATCTATCTGCTCCTGCTTGTTGCGCTCCACAAACATCTTGATACCACTATACACTAGGAAGACACCAAACACGAGTAATATCCAATCGAACTTGGCGATGATGGTTGCGCCGGCAAAGATGAACACAAAACGCATCACAATAGCACCTAAGATACCCCAGTTGAGTACACGCTGATACTCCATCTTACTCACGCCAAAAGAAGTGAAGATCATCATCATCACAAAGAGATTGTCTACTGAGAGGGTCTTCTCAATGAGATAACCGGCGATATAGGATATTGTCATATAATGACGGTATTGAGTCAGTCCACCCTCGAAATCGTTTGGATCGAGTTTTAGATGGGAGGCATACCGACTGCTTACCTGCTGGAGTTCCTGAAAGTTGGTAATGCCATGTACCAGATCGCCATGAAACCAGAGAAACGCAGAAAAGCCTAAAGCAAGTGTTATCCACACGGCCGTCCATGCCCCGGCCTCTTTCATTGATATTTCGTGAGCTTTTTTGTCAATTACTAACATATCGAGAAGCAGGATGCCCACGATGAATGTGATAAAACACGCAAAGAATATGATTTCTGTTGTATGCATAATAATAAAAAATGTGGTACAAAGATACAATTTTTTTTTCGCAATCCGATACCCTTAATTCTATTAAATGTAAATCATTTCATCCATTTATATTCTATTAACCAAAATAGTATCAATCTTGGCATGGTCAACATCCACGATCTCGAAACAGAATCTCTTCCAGTTGAAATGTTCACCCCGTTTTGGTATATGACGAAATTGGTTGATACAAAGTCCTGCTACGGTATTGAAATCTTCGTCCACCATTTTATCTTCATCATCGAAGTAGGTAAGGAAGTTTAGCATTGTACAACTTCCGTCAACCAGCCATCCATCACCATTATCACGCTTGATGATCTGTGGCTCCTCATGTTCTTCGGGCATGGAACCGAACAGTCCTTCAATGATATCCTTCAGGGTGACAATGCCTATACAGGTTCCAAACTCGTCAACGACAATACCACGACTGACATGAGCTTCTTTCATGAGTTCCATCACCTTATACACTTTGGTGTTCTCATAAAAATAAGTGGGTTCGGTCAGGATATTCCGTATGTTGAAATCAGGACAGTTCAAATAGAGTACCAGCTGCTTCAGAGCGGCAACACCTAGCAGTTTATCAAGATTGCCATCTGCCACAGGATAGAAATCGAAGAGTGATTCCGACAAGATCTTACTCACCTCTCCTACATTCATGCTAACATCAAGCCAGACGAGATCGTTCCGCTGTGTCATAATAGAATCGACATTCAAGTCCCCCATCATAAACACACGCTCCACAAGATCCTGTTCCACGGGTTGCACCACTCCATTCTCTGCACCCTCCTGTACGATGGATTTGATTTCCTCCTCCGTCACTTTCGTCTTTCCATCCTTCAATCCCATCAGTTTAAATAGCATCGAAGTGCTTCTTGAAAGTAATAGGACGAACGGAGACACAATCTTGGAAAGCAGATTCATGGGCCGAGACATTATTTTGGCTATCTTCTCCGCCATGGACATACCGATGCGTTTTGGTAAAAGCTCACCAAAAACGAGAGTAAGATAAGTTACGATGATGACAATGGCTGTCTGTGCGATGGTCATGGCATATCCCGTAGGAACACCGATATTCTCGAGCCAATGGGATAGTGGGGTGGCAATAGTCACTCCGGAGAAGATGCCCGTTAAGATTCCAATAAGGGTAATGCCTATCTGTACTGTGGATAAGAATTTGTCCGGCTGCTCAGCCATATCAAGGGCTTTCTTTGCACCCTTGTCTCCATTTTTTGCATCAGAAGAAAGTCGTGATTTACGTGCATATATCAGTGCGATCTCAGACATGGAGAATAATCCGTTGAGAAGGATAAGTGCCAGGATAATTAACATTTCATTCATAAATTATTCATTTCGCTTATTCATTTCGCTACAAAGATAAAGAAATCTATTGATATTTAATTCGTTTCGGAATAAGAAAATAGGAAAAAACAGATAAATATGCCTAATGGAATTCTCCCCTATCCAAGAAAGACAAACGATTGCATTGAATTTAAGATGAAATAAAGTCACTTGGAATAATAACGTATAAATTATTGTTGTAACTTAGCATCGAATTTAATAATATAAAGACATGAAACGAATTTCAATTACCTTATTGTCACTGATCATGCCATTACTGATGATGGCACAGGGATGGCCTGCAAATTATCAGGGAGTGATGCTACAGGGATTCTATTGGGACTCATATAGTGCGTCACAATGGACAAATCTACAGTCACAGGCTGACGAATTGTCTGAATACTTCAATCTGGTTTGGATTCCACAGAGTGCCTACTGCGGAGGGACATCTATGGGATATGACGACCAGTACTGGTTCTCTAACTACAACAGTTCCTTCGGCACAGAAGCACAACTGCGCTCGCTTATATCAACGTTTAAGAATAAAAGCATCGGAACAATTGCAGACGTCGTGATCAATCACCGCAAGAATATCAGTACCTGGGTGGATTTCCCCGCCGAGACTTATGACGGGACGACATATCAGCTAATGTCAACGGATATCTGTGCCGATGATGACGGTGGAGCCACTAAGACATGGGCAACAGCTAACGGATATACGCTAAGCCCGAATAACGATTCAGGTGAGGGATGGAGCGGCATGCGTGATCTCGACCATTACAGCACAAATGTACAGACGAACGTAAAGGCATACCTCAACATGCTTCTCAATGATCTGGGCTATGCAGGTTTCCGATATGATATGGTCAAGGGATATGCGGGAAAATTCACAGGCATCTACAACAGCGACGCGAACCCTACTTATTCGGTCGGTGAATACTGGGACGGCAATGCCGGGACTGTCACTACATGGCTTAACTCTACGAAAGTGAACGGCAAGATAGAAAGTGCTGCTTTCGACTTCCCATTTAGATATACCGTACGCGATGCCATCAACAACAACGACTGGTCAAGACTGGCAAATGTAAGTGTCATGAGCGATGCAAACTATCGCCAATATGCAGTGACATTCGTTGAGAATCATGATACGGAATATCGTTCATCATCTTCGCAACAGGATCCTATCAAAAAAGATACGCTGGCTGCGAATGCTTTTCTCATCGCCATGCCCGGAACTCCTTGTATCTTCTTAAAACACTGGACTGACTGTAAACAGGATATCAAGGCGATGATAGACGCAAGGAAGATGGCCGGAATCTCTAACACGAGCACCTACACGAACTTCCGTAAGAATACAGCTTACTACTGTAACGATGTGGTGGGAAGCAATTGCGACCTGCTGGTGGCGGTGGGTAACACCTCTGCAATGACAGAGCCAACGTCATCCCAGTGGACAAAAATTCTCAGTGGCTACCACTATGCTTACTATCTGCCGAATACCGCCGAGGTGGCTTGGGCAGACAGAGCTTCAGGTGAATACAACAAGACTGTTGACGTGACATTCACCGCGGTTTCAGCCTCGGCCGATGCAAAACTAGTTTACACCACTGATGGTCGTACTCCTACAGCTACTAACGGTATGCAGGTGGCTAGTGGAACAAAGGTCACAATTTCAAGTTCATCAACGCTGAAGGTGGGTCTGTTGACAAATGGTGTTGTAAGCAAGGTGATGACAAGAGACTACACGATTGTAAACTTCAATCCGACCACGGCCACCGTGTACGTGCGGGCAGACTGGCCAACGACATACTTCTATGCCTGGGATGATAAAGGCACTCTGCTTGGAGGATGGCCTGGAACAACGATTACAGATGTGACAAGCGTTGGAGGCGTTACATGGTATTACCGTTCTTTCCCGATCAACACCTCCTCTTACAAATTCAATATTATCTTCGACAAAGGCAGTAATACCGCACAGACGATAGACATCACGAACATCAGTAGTGATAAATACTATGTGCTTTCAACGACGACAGACAGCAATGGAAAATACACGGTCGCTGATGTATCAGACACATACACCGGCATAACTCTGCCAACGTATAGCAACAGCAATAAGATAGTGAAAGTGTATGACGCAGAAGGAAGATTACTACGTATCCTACCGTCAGGCACATCAACCAAAGACGCCACAAATGGTTTATCAAGAGGGTTATATATCGTAAACGATAAGAAAATAGCATTATAACCAGAAGAAGGAACAGTAGAAAAAACAAAGAGATACACTATGAAAATAAAACTCGCACTTATATTTCTCTATTCTGTTGTCAGTCTGATGACATCAGCACAGAATATTTTTGTATGCTCCGCAGGAGGAGGTATCATCCCTTATAATGCGAAGTCTATAGGAGACATTGCGTTCACCGCCAATGGTTCGAATCTTGCAATCAGCGATAATACATACTCCGCAGCTACCATCGACAGCATCACCCTTGCTGCACCGTCGACGATGAAATATGTGGGAGGAGACATTTCCAGACTGACCCAGTTTGAAGATGCCAATGCCGTATATAAGGACAGCCTGGGTAACACCGTGAAGCCGCTTACATTCTTCAGACAACAGGGATGGAACGCTATCCGCATCCGACTTTTCGTGAATCCTACGGCTATTAACGAAGGGGTCTGTCAGACGCTCGACTACGTTGCAAAACTGGGGAAACGCATTAAAGATGCGGGATATATGTTTATGCTTGATTTCCATTATTCCGACTATTGGGCAGACCCGGGTAAACAGACCATTCCTGTAGCATGGCAGGTTAATAAGTCGGCTTCCGTCTTGGGGGATTCTCTCTATAACTACACAAAGCATTGCCTGCAATATCTCACAGAGAATGGGGCGACGCCCGACTTTATTCAAACAGGGAATGAGATCACATACGGAATGCTGTGGGATGTGGGAAAGGTACAGCCATACAGTGCAAGCAACTGGGATGTGTTCACAAGCATGCTGAAAAAAGCGATCTCAGCCTGCCGTGAAGTATGTCCGAAAGCAAAAGTGATCATACACACAGAACGTAGCGGCGTTTCGGAGGCAACGATCAATTATTACACGCTCTTGAAACAATACAATGTGGACTACGACATCATCGGACTCAGTTACTATCCGTTCTACCACGGTTTCTTCCCGGCACTCAATACTACATTGACGGACGTAGAATCATCATTCCCGGACAAGAAAATAATGATTGTGGAGTTCGGATATTATCATGCTTACTATAAAGGTGACTATAACTACACAACGACCTACCCTGCCACGAATGCAGGGCAGAAAGCCATCACAAAGGATATGATAACTCTATTGCTGAAACATAAGAATGTGAACGGTCTGTTCTGGTGGTACCCGGAGGAGAATTCCGCTCTGAACAACTGGCTCAACTACGGTCTTTTTGACTGCTACAACAGTAATAAAGCACTTCCTGCATTCTATGAGATGAAGAACTTCAGATGAGATAAAATTAATCAGATTCGTTCCGATGATCAATCTGAATGCATCACTCTATGACGCATGGGGATATGGAAAATTAACCAATCCGGCAAATGGTATTAATGTCATTGTAAAATAAGATTCTCATCTTAAGATAAAACAGTGAAGGGAGTGTCTCAAAATTGACACACCCCCTTCGTTTTACAGTCACCTCCTCCTACGAAGAGAATGAGCTGCCTGTTATCACACCGAGCACAGCTGTTGCGATCGTAATCACAATCTTCAGGATCGTGCTCCAGGTGGAGCTTGGAATCTTACTCATCATTTGTTCCTCCATCAGATGTAACAAGTCAACATCCAAAGGTGAAAAAGTAAAGAGCCGCAGGCTACTCTTCTTCACCTGCGGCTCCATCTCTTCATCTATATCCGATTAAGGATTAGTAGTCTTCTCTGCTACAACAGCGTTCTTAGGAGCTTCTGTTACCGTTGCACCCTCAAGGAATTTCTTGCTGCGGGTGCCGTTGCCGTCGGTAGAACCCTCCGGTTGGAAGTTCACGCGAAGGCCTTTCACGTTTTTGGCTACAGAGTAGTCTTTCACCGTTGCACACCCTGTGCCTTTGATTCCGATCTTGAAGCTGCCGAAGCCGTTGAGCTTCACACGAGCCGACTGCTGAAGCTGGTCGGTCATCGTCTCTACAAGCTCTGAGAGCACTGCGAGGATATCACTCTTCTTCACCGTACAGTTACGCTGCATGATTTCAGCCAGACCGTTTGTGTCGATCACGTTCATCACCACCGAGCGGCCGAACCACTTCCCTTTTGTTGTACTTGTCAAACGCTTATCCTGAGATAATTTGTAAAATATTGGCATGTTACATCATTTTTAAATTAAACACTCATGGATTACTCGCTTCGCCCACTCACGGTTTCGGTCGTACGCCCGGCTTCGCCGAGGCTTCGCTTTGTCCATGGCTCAGGACTTTCCTGAACACGTTTGCAATAAGAGTGCTACATCTCTTCATTGCATCGGCAAAGGTACGGCAATATTTCATACGAAGCAAGGGATTTAGGTGGAGCAGTAATCCAAAATAAAAATATGACCAAGCTACAGAAGTTTAGCGACAACCTTTAAGTATTAGCCTTTCATCACAAATAAAACGATAAAGACTTTATACTTTTATAAGAACAACTCAATGTTCTTTTATAGTTTTTTATTAAAAATGCAAGATTTCTTCAAAAGATAGGGCTTTTAGTACTTTTTTAAGACAGGAAAAACAAGTTTCTCTTTTTTATTATACGTAAATGATTTAAAACTATTATCTTTGCCGTAGTATAAATATAGAAGCAATACATTATACTAATGTAGTTACAATACATACAGAAACAATTATGGCAAATTCAACTCAGATATTAGCATTAATAAATAGCCATTTGGATGGAGATGATGAGCAATTTAAGAAAATTGCGCTACAGATTGCAGCAATAGAGGCAAAGTCTGGTCATTCTGTTTTGTCGCGAGCCATTACTGATGCTATCAAGCAGAAAAAAAATATTAATATTGCACCACGATCATTTTTTGCATTGAATAATGATTTTTCTGATTTAGTTTTAGAAGTAAATGATTCTTATCGTTTGAGTGATATTATAACTACGGAAACAATTTATTCTAAGATCCGAAGAATTCTAACAGAATATAATAAAAGAGAATTGCTCTATCAAAACAGCCTTGTTAATAGAAGCAAAATTCTTCTAACAGGACCTTCTGGAACAGGTAAGACAATGACCGCTTCAATTCTTTCGAATGAATTGCATATACCATTATTTGTTGTCAGACTAGAACGAATCATCACAAAATTTATGGGCGAAACAAGTCTTAAACTTAGCAAGGTTTTTGATTTAATATCATCAATGAGAGGCGTATATCTTTTTGATGAGTTCGATGCTATTGGTTCTCAAAGAGGAATGAGTAATGAAGTTGGTGAAATGCGACGTATTCTTAACAGTTTCTTACAGATGCTTGAAAGAGAGAATTCTGATAGTATAATAGTAGCTGCCACAAATTGTCCTGAAATTCTTGATAAAGCTTTGTTCCGTCGTTTTGACGATGTCATAGAATATACTTACCCGACAAAAGAAGAGCGGTTAGAACTAGTTAAAAAGAATCTGGGTACTTTTATAGATCCTAGTTTTGATTTATTGAAAGCAAGCATGCTTATAGAACGTTTAAGCCATTCAGAAATAACATCTGTATGTAAAGATACTCTTAAAGAATCATTACTGAGTGGAAAGAATATTTCGTTTGAAATGTTTAATGCTGCTTCTAATCAAAGAAATAATATTCAGAAAGAGGCTTAATACATAATGGAAAACCATGATCATATAGTTCTTCAACACAACTCATACGAGTCTGAAGAATACAAATGTAAAGGAGGCGGAAAAACCGTAATCCCTCAGCGGGATGCTGAAGCTCATGCAGCTTTATTATCAGAACTTTATACTCGAGCTAAAGAGGCTTACGAAAAATATCTGTCCCAATTACCAAAGGACGTAAGTGCTGCTAATGGAGTCTATATGAAAATGACTGTTGATACAGCAGCCAAGGCTCTCGACTCTCTAAACACATCACATGGTGCAAAATTGATGAATTTCCAAAATACAGAAAATGTAGATTCAAATATTAAAGATGCTACTTTGTTTATTCCCAAGAGTAATAAAACATGGTTTCAAAGCAAAATAAGTCAATATTCAGTAACACCGATTGAAGAGCATAAAAGGAAAAACGAGGCTCTTGTTAATTCTATCGAAACTATATCAGCAATAGATCTGTCTTCTTTTTTTGTGAATAAAGATGATTACGAATTTACGACAAACAATGTTTCGAATGAGTATGAAATGTGGATTGCTTCTGATGATGCTAATCAGGAAGAAATAGATGCTAAACTTGGTAGTCTTGGAGTTACTTACGGAAACAGAGTGCTAGTTTTTGATTCCATCATTGTATTTCTGATAAAGGCAACAAAAGATCAACTCTTACAGATTATCGCAAGTATTGATTTTATTTCTGAATTTAGGAAATATCATCGCCCTTCAGCACTTATCGGCGGCTCGAGCTGGAGTGATGAGGAAGACTACAACAGTCTTATACATGATACTATTCCTGTAGCTGATGGCCAATTATCGCGTATCGGTGTGTTAGACACTGGCGTTAATAACGCTCATCCTCTTATATCGCCATTTTTATCTAATGAGAGATGTCTGTCTGCTATAGTTTCCGGAAATACTCGCGATACTAAAAATCATGGTACAGCCATGGCTAGTCTTTCGTTGTATGGAGATTTTACAGACGTTATTTACAATCCACATCCAGATCCAATTGAAAGTGATTTGGTTTCAGTAAGGATATTACCGGATGATGATGACGGTCAATATACCAATGAGATGTATGCCGTAATTACTGAAGATGGTATTTCCCAAGCAAGAGACAATTACTCACAAGTTTTGTGTTCTGCAGTTACATCAAAAAAAGAATGTACTGATGGTACAGCAAGTGCTACTTCTGCGGCTATCGATCAAACACTGTACAATAATGGTAAGGCAGACTCTATGTTGTTAATTTCTGCAGGTAATACTGTTGATACACAGAATCTGTCATATCCTGATTACTTGTATTTGAGCAATGTCCTTGATCCTGCACAATCGTGGAATGCACTCACTGTGGGTGCTTATACTAAAAAAGTTCTCATATCAGACCAAGAATATGAAAATGCTAAGATAGTAGCTCCGAAAGGAGGTTTATGTCCATATACAAGTACATCCCAACTATGGGGACAAGCTATTATTAAGCCTGAGATTTTAATGGAAGGTGGAAATGCTATACTTGAAAATGGTTCTTTATCCGACCATGAAGATATCATGCCAATAGGAGCTGATAGTCATCCTGATATTCATAAATTTATTGGCTTTAATGCAACAAGTTCGGCAACTGCCTTAGCAGCCCATCTCGCAGGACAAATAAAGTATAAATATCCAGCATTATCGCCTTTAGCCATTCGAGCTTTAATGGTTCATTCAGCAGAGTGGACACCGGAAATGATTAATCTGTCAACAGAAAATGGCAAACTCAATAAAGATCTTCTATTGCACACTTGTGGATATGGTGTTCCAAATCCTAATAAAGCAAAATTATCGTCTGATAGTTATGCTACATTCATTGCCGAAGATGATATCCAACCATTTACCTTATCAGAAAAATCTTCTGAGCCGAAATTTTCCAAGTTAAATATATATAGACTTCCCTGGCCTGAGACTATCTTGCAAGAGATGAAAGATATAAACGTAAAATTAAAGATTACATTGTCTTACTATATTGATCCATGTCCAGGAGCAAAAGGTAGATTGATTAAGTATTCATATCAATCCGTTAGATTGTATTTTGAGGTTAATCGGCCAGAGGATACATATGAGAAGTTTAGACGAAGAGTTAGTGGATTGGGTAAAGAGAAGCGCACAGATAATGATTCTGCAAAATGGAATATTGGTATTCAGCGAAGAAATCAAGGTTCAATTATTTCTGATAGTTTTGAAAAGACGGCCTCAGAAATGGCAGCATGCAAATATATATCTATTTCTCCTTCAGGTGGATGGTATAGACATAGAAAAAGTAAAGTTGACGTCGTTATAAAGTATGCACTTATAGTTTCACTAGAAACACCAGGACAAGATATCTATACAGAAATAGTACAAAAGGTAGGTATTGTCAATACGCTTGAGATTGATACAGAGGTGTAGACCGTATTTATGAGATGTGTCATCAGCAGAATTTTCAAATTATCGATAAAGACTGTAATATTAGAAATTTACAAAATTATTAGATTTTTTGTTTGACACTATCCGAACAAGTCCCACTCCTCCACCTTCACCTCTTCATACCGTTTGATATTCTTCTCCGTGACACGAATCTCTTTACACAGCATTTTCTCAGGCTCCCTGCATATATAGACTTTCGGAATATTGCGGGAAACATTGAACGTGTCCGGTTTGAAGGGTATTTCCTTGATATAGGGATAGAAGCAGCCGGCACCCCGCACACATATTTTATAGCCACGCATGATGTACGACATCAAGACCTTGTCGTAGATGGCCTGACGCTCGTATACATTCTCATACACGTTGTGGTAGCCTGCCTTGTCCAAGGCCGCCTCAAAGGCCTCTTCACTCAGAAAGCCTTTCAGTTTCACCCACGCCACCCACATCCCGTTGTATAACGGACAGGGGCCTGCGTAGGGTTTCATTTCGTATTCTATCATCTGGTAGTTATACTTTTTGTTGTTTGTCATGGGGGCAGTAGCTTCTTCTCTCCTACTTATATTCCTCCCTCCTCAGTTCGATATCCTCAAACAGGGGTTTCCTGCCATTACGGGAGTATGGCGTGAAGTGGCAGACATAGCCCGAGATGTCTGTTCGCTCATCAAAGTCGTCGGGGGAAATGACGCCCTGACCTTTCACCTCGAGTTTGAAACGGCCGATGCCGTCGAGATCCACCACCTCGCCTTGCCGGAGATGATGGAGCAGGAACTCTGACAGTTCGGTGAGGGCGGCGAGAAGGTCGCTCTTCTTCAAGGAGCAGCTTTTGGGAATCTCCTTCAGGAGGTCTTCGGTAGTCACGGTCACCGTGTGCACGGCCTTCGGAAACCAGAGACCGTCATATTCACGGGAGGAATTCTTTAATCTTGTCATTCTGAACTTGAACATTGGTTTTTGTTTTTTTGTCATTGTCGTCACCGGTACGGGGATAAATCGTTTATAATAAACAACTTATTGGTTATTTAGGGAGAGCCGCACTGTCACATTTTGTCATGGTGTCGTCACAGCAGAGTTTCTGATGACGTAGTATTCTGAGCCGGTGCGGCTGTGTTTGTGCTTGAAGCTCATTCGTTTGAGCATCTTGCCCACTTTCTTGAACGTGGCGTCGTCTTCCCTGATGCTGCGGTTACGGAGGTGCATCTCGTGGATGATCCTCGAGAGGGGCATGTTCTCGCCGTTCTCTGAACCCTTCGGCTTGTGGAAGAGTTCCAGAAAGATCTCCTTGTTGCTGTCAAACTGCTCAAACTCACGGTTGCTGCGTTGGATATCCGCTTCATCATCACCGGTGAACCACGTGCGCTCACCGTCGTTGATCTCATCCTTGAGCTGGGCAAAGAGCTGTGCGTAGTCGATCGGGGTTCTGGTATCGATGATGCCTTCGGTGCGGATGCAGAGATAACGGCGGGAACCCGACGGGTCGGTCAACGGCGTAGGCTCATTGGTCGTGGCGATAAACGCGGAGAGTCGGGGGGTCTCACGGATATTCGCGGAATAGAGCTGACGGAGCATTGAGGAGGTCTTCTGTAAGATCAGCTTCAGAAAGGCCTGCTGGCGTTTCGTGATCGAGTCGAACTCATCGATATTGATCAGGGCGAATCGGGAAAGGGAGCGCTCGGCATCGTTCTTGTTGGCAAAGTCTATTCTGTCGGTGTAATACATCCTCAGACTTTCGGGAAGGAGGAGTTTGCAGAATGTGGATTTGCCGTCGCCTTGTGCACCGATCAACAAGGGCACGAGGGCGTTACCGTGGATTTTGTTCTGGCCCATCCACTGGCTCACCATCGACAGAAGCCACGTATGGAAGTACTTCGGCCAGCTCT
>Ga0302273_1000372_pt1 | contig 20125 bp, 11 predicted proteins | sample III_Bog_N1_3_FD_198774 | JGI IMG/M metagenome (GOLD analysis project Ga0302273, IMG submission 198774) | Peat permafrost microbial communities from Stordalen Mire near Abisko, Sweden - III_Bog_N1_3 | ecosystem: Environmental > Terrestrial > Soil > Wetlands > Peat | place: Sweden: Abisko... | reverse complement strand
ACGTGGAAGCTCTGCAAGTGGCGTTATATTCACTGGTAGCTCAAACTTTAATACGTTCTCAGATAATACTGTCGTCAATAATGGGTCATCGGGCATTATCGTGACCGGTTCCACAAATAACACGATTACGGGCAATGCAGTAAGTTCAAATGTGTACGGCGTTACGCTCACCGCTGTCGCTCTCTACAATACAGTAACTGGCAATATGATCACTGCAAATCAGCAAGGTATCTATATAAATGGCACGGGTGGCGCTTCGACCAATAATACCGCGAGTGGCAATAATATACAGGGAAACACTGTCTACGGCATCGACATCGACACCGCAAATAACAATGCAGTAAATGGCAACACCATCACAGATTCTGGTACCGCTAACAACAACGCCATTTACCTCAATGTTGCGGACGGCAACTCAATCACGAGCAACCTCATCACCGATGCATCCAGTGCAAGTTCAAACTACGCAATTAACATCAACGATAGCGGCTCGGACACGAACTACCTATCAGATAACCGATTCTCAAGCACGCTCGCTAGCTCTACGATACGCGACCTCGGTACAGGTACCACCTACGCCAACCAGGCTAGCGCAGAAAATGGTGCGCAGCTTACGAACCGTACCGCAAATAATGCCACCGCCTTCATGGTCCAGAACGCCTCTGGCACAAGTATCCTCGCCGTCGATACGACCGGCAGTGGAAAAGTGCTCGTATCTGGTGCCCTCGACACAACCACCGCGACAACACTCACCATTGGAGCTGCAACTGCAAGTGCAATCACTATAGGAAGTGGCTCTATCACCACAACTATCGCTGGCAATACTGGTGTAACTCTGAATGGTACAACCGGTACAACAATGGTGTGTCGAAATGCAACAGGCTTACTCAGCTCATGTGATGCAACCTACCTGACGCCGACCGCGACTAACTTTATCCAGAACCAAAATGCCGCAGCGCAGACGACTGCGAACTTCTGGATTAGTGGCACAGGTCAGGCAGCGACATTGAGCGCAGCTACTGTAAATACCGGTACGATCGACACTCAAAGCTCAGGCGTACTCACCATCGGAAGCACGAATACCACAGGTATCAGCCTTGCCAAGGATACGACAATCGCAGCAAGCAAGAGCCTGACTGTAACCGGTAGCGGCACGCGCCCTGCAGCACCAACTGAGGGCATGATCTACTACGATACGACAACCAAGCAGCTAATCGTATACTCGAATGGCAAATGGCAAGCAGACCGCAGCACAAGCACGAAGATTGTCGCAGCATCTGGCGCATCACAGGCGCTGAAAGATGGGGCAGATTACGTCGCAACGGGTACTGGTGACCAAGGCGTTATCAATACCGCACTTACCGCTGCTGCCGGCGGAAAGGTGTACCTCACAGAGGGAACGTATACTATCGCTGCCGCGATATCAGTACCAAATAATACGACACTTGCGGGAGCGGGACGTGGCACAATCATCACCGTAGCAAATAGCTTCAGTACGAGTATCAACGCCATCACCAATACAACGACCGGTGGAAATGGTACGGGCATTGTTATTCAAGATTTGAGGCTAGAGGGAAACTCTACCAACCAAACCGCAGGAACAATGCACGGCATCTACTTCAATGGTGTTGGTTCGGGCACTGGCTCCGGCGCAGTGCAGGGTGGCAAGATTGCAAATGTATGGACGAATAACTGGCGCAACTCTGGCATGTACCTACAAGCTGGCGGCAACAATACCATTACTAGCAGCGTCTCCCAGGGTAACACCGAGTACGGTATCGCTACTTCGGCAAGCTCAAACAACACCTTCACCAGCAATACTACCCAAGGAAATACGATAGCGGGCATCTATCTCGCCACCGGCTCTGGAAATACGATTTCAGGTAATACCGCACAGGGCAACGCAACCGGTATCTCCCTCAATACGAGCCTAAATAACACCATATCCGGCAATACTACCCAAGGAAATAGTAGTTACGGTATCTCATTCTCAGGAGTCACGGGCAGCACTGTCACTGGGAACACTACCCAAGGCAACACAAGCTATGGACTCTATATTGCAACGAGCTCCGACAACACGATTACGAGTAACAACATCCAAGCAAACGCGAGCATTGGCCTCTATCTTAACACCTCAAGCACCAACACCGTTTCGGCAAACAGACTTCTCGATAACGGTGGCGCCACGGTGAATAACGCCATCTATCTCAGTGCCTCAGATAGCAACACGATTACCAGCAACAGCATTACGGATACCTCAGCGACAACCAACAATTACGCAATCAATATCGTTAACGCGACGTCTGATACAAATTATCTTGGCGGCAACTCTCTTGGCGGAGGCAGTATCAATGATGCGGGAACTGGCACAGTCTACGGTGGCCAGGTCAATAGTTCGACGAACTTCGTCATACAGCCTGCTGGGACTGTAGAGCTTCTCAAAAACACCAACGTGACTGGCACTCTCACAGCAAGCACTTCAGTACTCTCGCCCATCGTTGACCGAGCAACTCCTGGAAACCTTCAAATCGGGACAAACGCAACTAACTCAACCACAATAACCATTGGTAGTGCGGCTGTGACGACGACAATTGCAGGCAATACCTCAGTCACACTCAACGCAGCAACCGGTACAGGTATGGTCTGTCGAAATACGGGTAACGGTATCCTTAGCGTGTGTGATGCGACGTACCTGACGCCAACCGCAACTAACTTCATCCTAAACGGCAGTACGTTACAGACGGGTGCCTTCAACATTAGTGGAACAGGACAAGCAGCAACATTACAAGCAACCAACCTTGTTGGCACCACTCTCGATACCGCGACTGGTGTTGCGTTAAATATTGGTGCAACTGGAGCGCCAGTTACGACAGCAATCAGCTTAAACCAAAATGTGACCGTGGCAAGCACGAAGACACTGAGAATTGCTGGCGATACTCGAACGAACATCGCTGCAATCGCCGCTCCAACGGAAGGCATGATGACATACGACACCACCAACCACCAGATGCTCCAGTGGAACGGCACTAAGTGGGTCAATGAGGGCAGCGAATACTACCTCGTCGCCGCAAACAACAGTAGCCAGGCAGACAAAGATGCTGCTGATTACATCGCAACTGGTACAGCTGATCAAACGCCTATCCAGAATGCCCTCGACCGAGCCGATCCTGCATCCCTGACGGCGGGTGCCCGAAAGAGCGGCAAGGTGTACCTATTTGCCGGTACCTATACAATCAACGGCACTATCAATGTGCCAAATAACACAACTCTTGCGGGCGCAGGTACGGGTACGCTCATCACGATTCCAAATAGCATCAACGCCACCTTCACCGCTATTGCCAATGTCACTTCAGGAGGTAATGGTACGGGTGTCGTCGTTCAAGACCTGAAACTTGACGGCAACAAGGCAGGACAAACCGCGGGAGCGTACGGCATGTACGGTATCCAGTTCACGGGCGTTGGATCGGGCACCCTTCCTGGTGGAAAAATCCTGAACGTCACATCGAATAACTGGTACGGCAATAGTACTCCAGCATGGACAAGTGCGGGAATATTCCTAAACGCTGGCTCACGTAATACCGTGAGTGGTGCCGTGACGCAAAGTAATACGAATAATGGTATTACACTTGCCAATGGCTCAACCTACAATACCATCACCAATATTGACTCAGAACTTAACGCATACGGCATCTATCTCACGTCCAACAACAATACCGTTACTAGTAGCACTCTCTCGCAAAATACCGGAAACGGTATGTACGTAACAAGTGCGCAGAATACGATTAGTGGCAATATCATCACCGGCAACGTCAACACGAACCTCTGGCTCTATGGAGCAACCTCCAATACAATTTCAGGCAACCAAATAGTAGGAGGTGGCAACAATGAAGGTATCGACATTACAAATGCCTCAACCTACAACATAGTTTCTTCCAATACGGTACAGACAAACAAGCTCGGCGGTATCCAGATTGGGTCACTTTCGACCAACAATACAATCACCGGCAACAAGATCCATGATAACGGCCAAGGAGTACTAAATAAGGTAATCTTCGTCGTCAACTCGAACTCAAACACGATTACAAATAACACCATCACCGACACCGCCGCTACCACGAATAACCCTATCAATATCGACTCTAACTCTGCAAACACATATCTCTCGGGCAATTACTTCAGCTCTACTCCTGGAACTGGAACAATTGCTGATGCAAGTACGACAACCGTCTACGTCGGCCAGCCAAAAGCTGAAGGAGGTGGACAGCAAACAAACCGAACCCTGAACGACGCAGCGGCCTTCACCTTCCAGAAGGCGGATGGTACAAATGTATTGGCGGTGGATACGACGAACAGCAAGGTGCTCATTGCCGGTACGCTCGACACGACAACCTCCACAACACTCAATATCGGTAACGTGACGGCGAGTGCCATCAGCATCGGCAAAGCTGGTATCATGACGACGATTGCTGGTGATACGAGTGTGACATTGAACGCAACGACAGGTACTGGTATGGTCTGCCGTAATACTGCCAACGGTATCCTCAGTGCGTGTGACGCGACGTACTTGACGCCGACAGCAACTAACTTCATCCAAAACGGTAGTACATTACAGACGGGTAACTTCAACATTAGTGGTACGGGTCAGGCGGTAACACTCACCGCTGGTACCGTCAACGCGACAACGAGCCTCGTCACCGCAAGTATCGATACCGCAACTGGCGTCGCACTCACTATCGGCGGCACGACCGCAAGTAGTGTCGATATCGGCAAGGCTGCTGGTGTCGTCAACCTCAAGGCAAACTCGACACTCGTCGGTGTTGCTGCTGCAACTGGCAACATTACGTTCCAGGGTGCAACTCAAACCATTGCGACAAATCCGGGAAATCAGTTTATCCTCAAGGGTTCAACCGGTAGTACGACCGGCGCGGGTGGCCAGCTCACGCTCCAAGGTGGCGACGGTGGCACGACGAGTGGCGCGGCTGGCGGAAATGTGTACATCACGGGTGGAACGGGCACTGGCACTGGCGCAAGTGGTGTTGTCGTCATCACCACGCCAACATTCTCGACCGTCACAAATGACACAAACTGTTTCGCTACTGGAGCCATTGTCGCGGGTACCACAAATGGTGCGGGTGCGGGAATTAATGGATGTACTATTACGAATGCATCTGTCAACGGCTCGTCGGCCGTACTCGTTGGTTTCTCGACAAGTGCCCAGACTGCCACGCTCCCTGCTCCTGTTCCTGCGACAGCCGGTCGTGTCGTCTACGTGACCGCTTCGAACCTCACTCAAGACTTTACACTTCTCGTAAACGGTGGTGGTCAGGGCAACCAAATTGCAATGCGTAAGAACACCACCGCCACGATGATCTGGAACGGTACCGCCTGGACCGCAGCTGGCGCCTCTAGCTCTACCACGATGCAAGCCGCCTATGACAACACGCTCCAGAGCGCCGGTGGAGCCGAGTTGGTCGTCAGTAAGACGAGCGCGACAAATGGTCTCACCATTCGCGACAGCACGACCGCATCGGTCAACGGTGCCCTCCTCACCGTCCAGTCAAACTCGGCGGCAAATCTCTTCTCAGTCAACAGCAACGTCACCGAATATGCGACTGACGCGGGTGCTGAAGTTGGTGGTGCAGGTGGTGGTACTTCGGACAATACGTTCCCAGCAAGCACCTGGGCGACTGTTGCGAGCCCCGTCAGCACAATCAGCCGCTACACCACCGCGGGTGATAACATCGCAACTGGTCAAGGCTCTGTCTCAGTTACGACTCCCGCAACCGCAAATGCTGGTGTGATGGATAAGCTGTCGACTGCACTTACCGCGAATATGACCTATAACGTTTCGTTCAGTACCCGACTCTCAAGTGGTACCTTCACGGACATGTCAGTCGCCTACTCGATAGACGGCACGACAACCTCACCAGTTACCTGCGTATCCAACCCTGCTCTCCAAACCTCAAGAACGAGCATTTGGACGAAGGTAAACTGTACATTCCAGGCACCGACAAGTGGTGTTAACGCAAACAACGCCATCCTTATTCGTCAAGTAAGCGGCGTCGCGCGTACCTTCTACGTCGACAACCTGAGCGTGACAATCGCTGCCAACTTCAACTACGCCGCAGACCCAGGCGTTGACGACTTAGCGATGGCAAACTGGACCGCCGCAGGCACTGCTACCGTGGCTCAGAATCCTAATGATGGTAACGACGCCAGCAGTAGCGCCCAAGCTACCACAAGCACCGCTAACTCTGGTGTGCGCAATAAGCTTTCGATTAACCCACTTCTCAGCACACTCTACCGTGTCTCCGTCTACACCAAGCTCAACTCAGGCGCCGCACTGACCGACTTCAAAGTACGCTACACACCAAATGGTGGTGCAAACTTCGTCGACTGTGTCGACTACAACACGCAGACTGTTGGTGCTGGCTGGGCACAGATCAACTGTTACGTGAAGACGGACGCCACCGCATTGGGCACCCCGTACGTCTACTTCTTGCAGACAGCCGCCTCAGCACGCGTCTTCTCGGTTGACACGTTCTCGATGACACTCGCCTCAAGCTCTACACCAAACGTGCAGATTGGTAGTGGCAGCAATGGTGGCCCAACCACACTCTTTACGCTTGATAAGGGTGCAAGCGCGCCAATCGCCGCAAACAACGATGCATTACTCGGCAGCATGTACTACGATACGACGCTCGGTAAGCTCCAGTGTTACGAGGCTGATGGCTGGGGTGCCTGTGGCTCAAGCCCAGACAATATCATCACGATTAGCCCAGAATATACCAACGCCGTCATGCATGGCACTGGCATCGGTACGATGACATCTGATTTCTGTACAAGCTATGCGGGCCTTCATATCAATGATGGTAACAGCGGTCAACCTACTGTCTGTGGTACAAATGAAACGTACAACTTCTACAGATGGACATCACCACAACCAAGTGTGAGCCCGCAAACATATAGTATCTACGTCACGTATCAGTTGCCGACGACGTTCAAGTCATTCGCATCAGGCCAGACATCACTCATGGCAAAGACTGATAGTACAAACTCAACCGTCACCTACCAAATCTATCGCAATAACTCATCGACTGGCTTGACCGCCTGTGGTGCCGTAGTCAATGTCTCAACTGGTGTGAAAACTACTTGGCAAACTGTCGCGGCAGCCGGTGCATCAGATCCATCGACCTGCTCATTTGCTGCAAGTGACAGTATCGTCTTCAAGATCAACGTAACCGCAAGTGCAAATGCAAACGCGTACGTCGGTAACCTCGGATTTACCTATAGCAACAAGTAGGTTCTCCCGTATTTACATCTTTCGCTATCTATTGTGTTTATGCTAAAATATCGTCATGGGGCACTCTCTGTTTGATTAGGGGTGCACGTGAGGGATGAAGAAGACAAACAAATGGTATTACCATCGTCGGGGTTCGAGAAGGTTCGCGATTCGCAAGGACCTATTCACTAAGCTGGGCGAACGCTGTCGTAAGCTTTGGCATCGTTTCCTCGGTCTTAAGTTGAGATACCGCGTGCTCATCGTCCTCGCCGTCCTTATATTTGCCGACTTCATGGCGATTATCCAGCCTTTCTTGATTGAGAAATCCTACGCGCTCGGAAGTGCCGAGAGCTTGCTCGAAGATAAGACGCAGGCGATGGCGAATAAAATCTCGTACGACCAAAAGGCCGGTACGTATACCTTCAAGGGCGGCGCATCGACAAGCACTGAAGCACTCCAAAATGGCAATACAGCCATCACCTCAGTTGTCCACAAAGACGCCAGCAAGGGCATGACGGTTACTGATACAATCAATTCTGTCAGCTTCTCGATGACCCCGAAGTTCCGTGTCGATGACGGTCGACAAGACAGCAACCGTGTCGTCTATCCATTAACGAATGGCAATACCGGCTGGCTCGTCTATACGATGGAGGGAACGGGAGTCAAAGAAGACATCTTACTTAATAAATCCGACGGTGATGATGCGACATTCACCTATTCGCTCGACCTCGGTGACAATCTAGCCGCCCGGGTCGAATCCGATGGCAGTATTGGTATCTATGGCAATACACTGCTGAGTGGTACCGTCTCGACTGGTAGTGATGCTGATGCGGCACTTCTCGCGAAAGCGCGCAAAAACGCCGCGAAAACCACCTTCCTCTTCGGCATCCCGAAGCCAGAGATTCTAGAAGCCGGCAAAAAGATCAGCAAAGTGACTGCAAAGTTCGAGCTTAGTGGTTCTGCCCTCACCCTTCATGTCAGCAATCTCAAGGCTGGTCGCTACCCCCTCACAATCGACCCGAGCATCTACGTCGTCACTGCACAGCAATTTATGGCCGGCAACAACGAAACCAACGTAAACTTCGACGTGGCAAATAAGCTGATCAAGAAAGGCCGTACGACGGGTGCACGCTTCGATTCATGGACTACCACATCAAGCCTCCCTACTGGTGAATGGGGCAGCGCATCCGTTGGTGCGGGCGGTTACCTTTATACAATCGGCGGCACAACATTCACTGGGCAGACGTACAGCAGCCAGGGTAGCGATACCTACACTGTACCAGCTGGCGTCACAAGCCTCACAGTAAGAATGTGGGGTGGCGGTGGCGGTGGCGGTGGCGGTGCAGCGACGAACCTCGGTGGCGCAGGTGGCGGCAGTGGCTATGTCATAGAGACAATTACTGTCACCCCTGGAGAGGTTTTGAACGTATACGTAGGTGGTGGTGGCGCAGGCGGTACCTACAATAGTGGTGGCAACGCAGCAGGTGGTGGTGGTGGTGGTGGTGGCTACTCAAGTCTCTATCGAAGTGCAACTGCGCTCGCGATTGCAGCAGGTGGTGGCGGTGGTGGTGGCGCCCGTAACGCGACAATTGGTGCAGCAGGCGGCGCAGGTGGTGGTACAAGTGGTATTATTGGCGCAACCGTCTCGGGTGGTGGCGCAGGTGGTCCTGGCCTTGCTGGTAGTGGTGGTGGCGCAGGTTCAGGCACCAATACTGCAGTTGCGGGTACTTCATTGACGGGTGGCGCGGGTGCCGATGGACGTAGTAGCAACTCAACCGATGGTACCGGTGCGGTGGCGGGATTGGCCTCAGCGGGCCGTGGTGGCCTCGCAAATGCAAGCGGTAACACTTACGCAGCCGGTGGCGGTGGCGGTGCGGGCCTCTTCGGTGGCGGTGGCGGTGGTGGCTCTGCAAACACGAACGGCCAATCTGGTGGTGGTGGTGGTGGTGGCTCAAGCTATACTGTACCTGGAGCAACAGGCGTCACGAATTCTGCCGGTAGTGGCATAAACCCTGGCAATGCAACAGATTCTTATCGTTTGGGTGCTGGGGATGGCGGTGCGGGTGGCGCATCGCTTCACGCGGGTGCTACTGGAGATAACGGTATCGTGATCATTTCTTATGGCACGGGTACGTTGCCCTCTCAAGCTGTCAACTGGGCCCAACTTGACACTGGCAGCGGTACGATTAACAGCGCAAACCCTGGCAGTGGTCCATGCAGTGGTTGGTGTACAACCAGTGCCTACAACCTCCCCGGTAACCGCAGCAACTTCTCACTCGTCGCCTACAATGGCTTTCTCTACGCAATGGGCGGCCTCGATGAAACCGGCGCTCGCCAGAGTACGGTCTATATCGCTAAGCTCGGCGCCAACGGTGAGCCGCAACTCTGGCATCCGAGCAATGCCGATAAGTCTACCTGGGTCTATTGGTATCCAGATACGGGCCTCAGTAGTACAAGATCCTCGTTTGGCGCAGTCGCCTACAACAACCGTATGTATGTTGTCGGTGGACTCTCACTCGGAGGTACTGGCACTCCCGTGAACACTACGCAAATCGCCGACATTAATCCAAATGGCACACTCGGCTCATGGTCAACCTCGACCGCACTCGGATCTCCTACCTACGGGCATAACGTCCAGGTCTATAACGATCGACTCTATGTCATCGGCGGGTCAAACAGTATCGGTGGCGCGCCATCAACAGTGATATCCTACAACAAAATCAATAGTAGCGGCAGCCTCAACAGCTGGCAGACTACCACACCGATGAGCAATGGCCGCATGCAGACAGGTGGTAATTTCTCCGTCATATGGGGCGCGTACATCTACGTCTCTGGAGGCTGTGGCGCCGTCAACGGCTCGGGTTACTGTACGAGCATTCGTAATGATACGCAAGTTGCAAGCATCAATACTGACGGCAGTGTCGATGTGTGGAATACTGTCGGTAATGTGACTGATCAACGGATGTCACACAGTCTATTCGCCTGGCGTGACCGCATCTACGAAGTGGGTGGTTGCTCAAGCCAAAATACGACAAGTGGTGATTGCACGGGTATACTTGATACGATCAACTATGGAACGATTAACCCGGACGGAGAAGCGAGCACCGTGGCCGATTCCGTCCAGAGCGGCACGGCGCCATGCTCAGGGGCAAACCCAGAAACGTGTAACCTCCCTGGCGTTTCCATAATCGGTAACGTCCTCACGGGCAGTGCAATCATGAATGGATACCTCTACATATGGGGTGGTTGTTCGAACGTAGATCCTGGTTGCTCGAGCGTATCGCGTGGAGTCATATATACCTCAATCGGCAGCGATGGCTCCCTGACGAAGCCCGCCTCTTGTGGTACATGGACAGCTGTCGACTCGTATTGCTACAATACGACTTCTCTTTCAGTTGGCTTTGCCGCTCCAGGTACTGCGGTCGCAAACGGGTATATTTACTCCGTCGGTGGCTTTACGGCCACTGGAATGCTCGGTAATATTTATTATGCTACCCCGTTAGCTGATGGCTCAATCAGTGCATGGGCGACTCCAGTAGGCCTCACATCAATTGGCGCAACGAGCGTATCGTATGCGTACACATTTGCGCGCGCAAACCCCTCGCAGGCCAGCACTATTCCAAATAATCTCTATATAATCGGAGGTTGTATTGGAGCCACAGGTGTGGGCTGTCCTTCCGTTGGTGGATATACTGACAAGGTCTACAAATGCAATCTCAGCCCGACAGGTGTACCTTCTGCCTGTGTCTGGAATACTCAACTACAAATTGGTATTGTGCCGGGCGCGACGACGGCTGGCTTGGGTGCTATGGCGGGCACTATCTACGCAAATTACATCTACCTTATGGGTGGTCTTGCCGAGGGCGCAACCGACCTCAAGACGACTCGGTACGCCAAGATAAATGACAGCAATAACATCGTGGCCGCAAATGGAAGTGGATGGTATGAATCGCCGAATCAGACATTCTACGGACGACGACGTGGATCTGGATTCGGTTACAACGGCTATCTCTACGTCGTAGGTGGGTATGATGGATCAGGCGGCGGCGGTGGAGTCCTGGCAGATATTGAGTTTGCAAAGATTAACGTCAGCGACGGCACTATTGGCTCGTGGGCGGTGTCGACAGTCAGCATCAACCAGCGCTGGGGACTTACTTTGACTGTATCCAATTCCTTCGCCTATGTCATCGGCGGGTGTATCAGTGGTGCTGCTCCGACCTGTGACGCTGCGGGGCAAACTAACTCGGTTCAAACATTCCAGGTCTATAACAATGACAGTGGCGCGCCGGCTTTGTATAGTACCTCCGCGAATACCTACGGGACAAATCCAAACCGTAGCGGAGTCAGTAGTGTTGTTCTCAATGGCTACATCTACGCGGCAGGAGGCTGCACGGGTATCGTCGACTGCATGAATCCCGTGTCGACAGTGTCATATGCGCCCCTCGATGTCTACGGTAATGTCGGCTCATGGACTGATACGAGCGCTTCACTCCCCGCCGTTCGCGCCTGGGGTAAGCTCCTGACTGCAGGAGGCAGTCTCTACTATGTCGGTGGTCAAGATGACTATGGCACAAGTCAAACTACCGTCTATTGGGGTACGCCGTCGAGCGGCAACGTATCCACCTGGAACACGGCCACCAATGGCCTACCCGCCTCGCGTACTGAGTTTGGCGCTACCGTCTGGAACAATAGGCTCTATGTCGTCGGCGGTAATACAGGTTCAAGTAACACGATTATCTACAATACCGCAGGCACAAATACGTTCGTCGTACCGACAGGCGTGACCTCAATGACCGTCGAAGCTTGGGGCGCGGGCGGTGGAGGCGGTAACGGCAATAGTAGTACGGGCACCGGTGGCGCCGGTGGTGGTGGTGGGTACGCCCAATCAACGCTCACCGTCACTCCTGGTGAATCGTTAACTGTGAACGTAGGTACAGGTGGCGCAAAGGCCGCGGCTGCCAGTAATGGTGGTAACGGTGGTGGCTTCTCGGCACTCCTGCGAAGCGCTACCTACCTCATCCAAGCCGGTGGTGGTGGTGGTGGTGGTGGCTCTATGGGCGCTAACACCAACAACGGTGGTGCCGGTGGTGCCGGTGGTGGGGCAAGTGGCATAATTGGTGCTGTCGGAGCTGGTACTGCGACATTGGGCGGACCGGGCGGACCAGGCACGGCCGCAGCCGGTGGTGCCGGTGGTCTGATTGGCTCATCCGGAGCAGCTGGATTTAGTGGTACAAATAACCTCGGTGGAGATGCCGGTGGTTCGGGCGCAACGTGTGCGACCGTCGTGTCGACTCGTGGTGGCAATGGCGGTACTGGCGCAGGCGGTAAGGGTGGCACTGCCACGACCTGTGTCGGTGGCGGTGGTGGTGGTGGTGGACGTCTTGGTGGTGGTGGTGGTGGTGGCGCAACAAATGTCGCGAGCCGTGGCTCTGGTGGTGGTGGTGGTGGTAGCGACTACGTGACAGGTACGACAAATACCGAGACCGCTGGTAGTGGTATAAACCCCGGCAACAACGCTGATGTACTCCATGTTGGTACGGCCGGCGCTGGTGGTACGGGCTCGACGAGCACCGCAAGTACGGCCGGTAGTGCTGGTGAACTAATCATCACCTACAATACAAATGTCGACTCAAATACCGTCTACGTCAGCCCTCAGCTCAATAGTGGGGGTAATATCACCACGGCGTGGTCTTCGAGTAGCACAGCCTTTAGTGTTGCGCGAAGTGGCGCTACGGTCATCGCCTACGCAAACAACCTCTACCTACTTGGCGGCTACGATGGAGCAAATTACCTCAATGATACGCAGTATGCACAGATAGATAATGGCGTGGCTGTCCCCGCCAATGCTGGCCTCATCACGGGGGCCTGGACTGATTCCGAGAGTCTTCCAGCGCCTATGGCAAATGGCGACGGATTCGCAGTCAATGGGTATATTTACCTCATAGGCGGCCGCTCAGCCGACACAGCGTGTGCCTCGTCGACACTCGTCGCACCAATTAGTGCCAATACGACTATCGACAGTGGCAATGACCCGACCGGCGTGGGTGTGTGGTATGAAACAAACCAGCGCTACACAGGAGCCCGCTACGGTAATGCGGCCGTCTACAACGATGGTAAAGCCTACGTCATCGGCGGAGGCTGTGGTGTACAGACTACCTATGCGTCACCTGTCACGCAACAAACAGCCCTGCTTACCCAGCCACAGGTCGCCAAATATTCCATCATGTTCGACACCGACTCAGATGTCTACCCAAACCAGTGGCTCCTCAATGGCCTCGACAACTCTATCGGTGCGCGCTGGCAGCTCAAGTACCAGTCCATGACTAACCCGACTTCTACCGGACCAAACGGCACCGGCAAAAACTGTTCGACAGCCGTCATGGGTACGTGGGGCCAGACGACTAACTTCGGTAACGTCACCCTGATGCAGCCGGGTGTCTACAACGCGCTTGATAGTGGTGGCACCAATACCAACTGTGCGCGTTACTACTACTTCAGTATCTCGATCGACAGCTCGCAGGCCTTCGGCTACCCCGATGATGTCACGCGCGGACCGACCATCACCGACCTTTCCCTTAACTTCACCGCTGACCCCGCCAAACGCCTGATGCACGGCCGCACCTTCGTCGGTGGTTTGCAAATGCCCGATGATACGCCATACTATACCCACTAGGATACTCATGACCCAGACATTTACCCCGCGCGCCACAGAGCGCACAGAACCCACAGTAGAGAAACCGACACCGAAGAAAGAGAAGGTGACGGTAACTACTTCTGTATGGCAAACCTGGAAGCCGCGTCTCCTTAAGGCCGCTCAGTGGACGTTACGCCAGGTGAAGCGCCTCTGGAAGCTTGTCATCCGTTACATCAATGGCCTTTCGCGCACCCAACGGCTCCAGCATGCAGGGATCCTCCTCGGAAGTATCGTCCTCCTCTTCGTCTTCAGCCAGATATTCTCTCGTCATAGCATAGCTCCATCACAAACCACCCAGACAGCGTCGGGCACCGCCGAACTCCCCAAGGAGTCACCAACCTTCACTACTATCCTGCCATCAGGGAAATCAGCTAGTGACTACGGTGGCTGGACGCGCATCAGCCCATCAGACCGTAATGCGGTCTATGCCTACACCGATAAACTCAATGATGTCTCTATTATCATCAGCGAACAGCCCGTACCGGATAGCTTCAAGTCTGATCCAAGTGGCTCGGTTCAGAAGCTTGCCGAAGGATACAGCGCCAACCGTACCTTCGATGTCGATGGCACGACAGTCTATATCGGCAAATCCGCCAAAGGCCCTCAGTCGCTCATCTTCACCAAGCGCGATCTCCTCGTCCTTATCAAGTCATCAGAGACCATCACCGACGACCGCTGGAAGACTTATATCAAGTCCTTACGATAACTACCTCAGTGATTAACTGAGGTAGTTATGCATGTTTATTTGTGTAATCTATACACTAATGCTTGTCGTTGTAGTCTTTGATCGTCTTAGCGACTTTGCCGTCGTCCTTGAGATTTTCGAAGAACAATACTTGATCTCGGCTGATCACCATTGCGTCTTTTGGACCGTGGATCTCGTTGCCGAGCTTGATCAACTGCATGTCGGTGTTGCTTGAAGCGCTTGACTGCACTGTCGTGCTAGACGATGACGTCTGGATGTAGAATACATCGGTCAACTTCATGTACTTATCGTCGACGAGCTGAAGTTTACCGAAGTAGACCTGTCCGCTTGTCAAGAATACTGCTTGGTAGTTACCGCCATCGATTTGGCCGGCTGCGCCACCGCGTAGTACGAAGAACCATAGTAGTCCGCCTACGACAGCAATCGCCGCAACAGCAACGATGAGCCACTTGATGAGGCCACGTTTCTTCTTTGGTGAATCATGACGTCCTACACGTGGAGTAACTCCAGCGACAGGTGTCGCAGTCGTCTCAGCTGACGTTTCTTTTCGTTCTGGTGCAATTGTCGGTCGTGCGGGACCGGAAGCAAACCTATCCATATACCTTTACCCTTGTCTCCTCTGACTTAATACTTGCCATTATTATAGCATAAGGGGATTATGTCAATCAATCACCTGAAGCATATCTTTGCCATATCCCCACTTCGCCTTATAGGCGCAGGTAACCTCGACAGGCCACGAACCGACAGGCCGGCTTGATTCGACTGTCCATGTCCATGACACGACACCATACTCATCGGCGTCCTTTGGGATAAGCCCACCATCATGACTTATCTTATCCTTATCACCCGTAAGACTATACGTCACCTGTATACTACACGCGGCCTTTGGCCGCGTCTTGATGCTGATAGATGAGTTGCCTCCTTGTTTCACTGGGGTGGTAAGTGTCTGTATGGCCACCCCAACTGGTACATTCTCGTCTACGACCGGTACCGTCACCGTCTTGGTCGCTACCGCGGCTGTCGACGTCGAGGCTTGCTCAATTGGGTGTATCTTAGCCATATACCAAACATAGACTAGCCCGACGAGGGTACCCACGATGATTATACTAAGAGAAACTCCGATAATCAGACGGAGCAGGCGACGTCGACGACGACGCTCATTGACGCGGTAGGTAGACCCGACACCTTTAAGCTTTCTCAACATAGTTATATACTCTCCAACCAGTATACCATAAGGGGTTAGCAAGCCGATTATGCTATACTATCGGCATGGATGAAGCGACACTCAATCAACTACTCGAAAGCGCAAAAAGCAGCGGAACTGCGACAGGACTTCCAGACATTAATGCCATTATGGCGTCGCTCGCACCCTACATGATTGCGATGACCGTCGTATCGGTACTCGTCATGATTCTCTACATTTTCAGTGTCATCGGCAAATGGCGCGCCAACAAAGCCATGCTCGATATCCGAAAACTTCTCATCGAGATGAATGAGCGCGACAAAGCGCGATCTGGTGTTACTGCGCTTCGTGCCGTATCTGATGCACACACTACATCGCCAGATCAGACGCCCGTCGTCACCCGACCTTAGTTCATCGTGACAATACTGCCTCGAACTGCTCAGTATCTACTTCAAATCCCTCAGTCGCCGTGTTCCCCAATACGGTTGCGATGTATTTATAACGCTCCTCAGTTGATAGTCCCTCTATCTCGCCTACTGCTCGTGCGGTGAGCTCAAATCGTACGTGTCGTAGCAGTCGATCTGCTTCAGACTGACGCTCTGGTGCGTAGGCAAGTTCTTCTACGCGTTGACTCAAATCCGTGAGGTGTCCTTGGAGTTGACCGTCTGTCATCATGAGATCTGACTTCAGTGTATCTTTCAGCCCTTTGATTGATAGTTGCTCTGCCATAATGGCACCTCTTGTGTTTCTGCCGTACTTAATTCCGACGGCGTTAGGATTTGTTGTATCGTGGCTCGGAGAGAAGGATTCGAACCCCCATTTCTTGCTTCAAAGGCAAGCGACTTGACCGGCTTGGTCTATCTCCGAATATACCTATGGCTTCTCTTGAAACGAAAAACCGCCCTCTGGTGGGGGCGGCATCTGGTCGTTTGTTGCTACAAAACGCTAAACGGCCGCCCCGGGGACGTGCGTGAGTGTTTGCATTTGACGACAGATAGCCATGCCCCCAGTTATACACGAGGGGCATGGCTCTGTAAAGTTATTTGGTGAAAAATCTAAACGGTTTACGATAGCGTAGCGACAAATGCATCAAGTGTTGCCTTGATTTTGCCGTCGACACTCTCTTGGTCGACTATGTCGCCTTCGATGCTGATATCTTTCATGAACTGCAACTGAGTAAAAGGCTCGACGAGCTTTGCCTTGAGCACGGCTTCGAAGCTGACGCGAAGTGCGGCTTGCGAGCGAGATGGTTCGTACCAGCCGTAGCCGATAAACGCAACAGGCTTGTCGACCCACTCTTTGTAGATCCAGTCGATGGCATTCTTCTGAATTGCCGTGACATTACCGTTATACTCTGGGGTCAGTAAGATGACACCATCGGCATCAGCGACCAATTTCGTCCACGCCTGTACGTTCGCGTCTGTGGCGACGAATGCCTCCTGTGATGGCGGCAGTGGTGCATCAAAGAATGGGAGCGCGAGTGTGGCGACATCGACAACTTCTGTCTCAATACCTTCGTGTGCTGTAAGTGCTGCCTGCACGACTGGTGCGACCTTGTGTGACACGCTGTTTGGTCGTGCGCTTCCCGTGACAATAATAACTCGACTCATGATATATATCTCCTTACCCTCTCGGGTATTGTTTATAGTTTATTGATATCGATACCGACTGATTTGAGCAACTTGCGGTCAAGCTTGTACTGCTTCGCCACGCCGTCTTTGCTCTCGATCAACACGCCCGCTTCGACAAGCTTGTGGAAGTGATGGCTTATCGTCGGTTGCGCGAGCTTCGTGAGTGAAGTGCACGAGCTGACCACGTCGCAACCAGCTACCGCATGTCGCTCACTTGCAACTGCTTTCGCCATTCCAAGCCGCACGTCGTCGCCGAGTGCTCTGAGTATAGTTACGGAAGTATCTGATTTCATTACAGTACCTATTATATCGAAATATTTAAATATATCAATACTTATTATTTCGAACTTGTCGTACTTGCTGTCGTGGTGGTCGCCTTTGGTGCGATAACAGTGGCAACGTAAGCCTGAATCGCCGAATAATCCCCTATACCTGCGCTCGGTATGAGCGTCGATCCGTAGGTCGCATCGCGATAATTCGCGAGTAGCAGGCTCTCGTCAGTACCACGAATCGTCACCGTATCATTCGCGGCCACCTTCTGGCTCAAATCGTAGAGTCGACGCAATTGGCCTGCCGTGAGATTTGTCTGCACGTTACTCGCAAGACTCTCAATCAAGCTCTTGAGTGTAGAAATATTGCTGAAGACATTTGATGACTTCACTTTCGCAAGGAGCGCCAATGCAATCTTTCGTTGATTTTCTCCTCGATCGAAATCACCTCCCGATAAGCCATACGCGAGACGACCATCATAGGTCGGATCATTACGACAACGGGCCAGGAGGAGCGCTTGCTCACCCGTCAGATGCTGTACGCCATTGGCGATACTAAATCCAATCATCGGATCATAGATGCCACGTGAATCATCTGCCTCGATGTCGATGTCGATGCCACCAACCGCATCAATCATTTCTTTAAATGCGCTGTAATTAATAAGCACCTGATGGTTGATCGTCAGTCCCGTCACTTGCTCGACTACCTCTTGCAACGTATTCATACCTCCATACGTGTACGCGGCATTAATCTTCATATAGCTACCATTGACGCTGACAAAAAGGTCACGCGGGACACTGATCAACGACAGTCGATTTTCACTGAGATTATAACTTGCGACTATGATACTATCGGTCAGTTGCGCACCACCATGGCCTGCGTCATCAGCCGAATTGCCTGCGATGAGTAAGTTCACGACGCCCGTCGATTCTCCGTCCAATGCTTCAGCCTTCAGGAGGTCAACTACTGTGCCACTCTTGGTCACCTTTTTGATAAGCGCGTCGGCGTGATTGTAGGTCGAATAGGCAAATACACCGCCAGCTGCGACGAGCAACACCGCGAGGACAATCAATCCGCGTTTCCATAACGCGAGCCTACGAAGCCATTTCATACAGCTTACTGTATCGAGAGAGACTTAAGAAAAGCTGAAGCCACTATCGACTTAGAGCGCCGTCACATAAGTCCGTGCCTGTGGCCAAATGTAGCGAATCATCCGCTTGCCGCGAGCACTTGGTCGCACCCATAGTTGATGGTAGCTATCTGTCACAACCAGCAGCCCTTTGCGCTTGAGTGATGCTACGATTGCCAGCGCATATCGTCGCGATATGCCCAGTTGGCGCGACAATGAAGGGAGGTCATCTTCGCCATCTTCATGTACTTGCTGTAATACGAGTGCTTCGGTTGTCGTGAGGTCGATAATTTGCTGTGTCATGTTGGCGCTCCTTTTTCGTAATCTGTTTATGGCATTACTATACTAGGCAAATCTTTAAGTTTGCTTAGAAAATATCCCCGATTATGTCGGGGATATTTATCTGTCTTGCCACGTTTAGTTCGACGAAGAACTACTCGTTTGATCAGTTCCGGAACTACCACTCGGTATCGAAGGATTCAGCATAATTGAAGTTGCCGTCTTAGCTGTTGTGTCATCAGCGCTCGATGACGAACTAGTGCTGTCGCTGTCAGACTGAATAATCACGCTATCACCAACCACGATATTACTGACGGCGGAAGTACTTCCGTTGTCGGTCACTGTCGTGCTACTCGTAATCGTGTAGGTGACAGTAGTGCTACGTCGCGTATCCTTGACAGTAATACTATCAGCACTGATCGCCGTCACCGTACCCATCGTCCCGCCACGCATGCCGAAGCCACCCATCTGCTGGCCATTACTACCTAGTGCACCAGTGTTGGCGGTAGTAGATGATCCTTTGCCGATTTGTATACCCGCAACAATGCCGCCGATGACGCCGACTACTAGTGCGGCAATGATTGCCGCCCACCAGCCTCCATTGTTTATATGTACTTCATTGCTATGTTCGCTCATACCCTACTCTCTCTTTCCTATAAGATCTAGTCTCAAACGCTCGCGCGTTATTGCGCGATACGAATCATGAGAACGTACTGTAATAGAGATTCCTTTGAGACAGCTTAAAGAAACTGCGTTCTGACGAGCGCAACAAATAACATCGATGACTACCTACGCGCGACGACGACGTGTAGTCGGCGTCTGATAATCTTCAAGATACATCTTTACGGCTGTGACGATGATAATCATAAGAATTGGCCCATACACTACACCCATAAGCCCAAATACCGAGATACCACCAAATGCCGCAAGCATCGTTAGCCCTGGCGAAAG
>Ga0302273_1000366_pt1 | contig 20412 bp, 21 predicted proteins | sample III_Bog_N1_3_FD_198774 | JGI IMG/M metagenome (GOLD analysis project Ga0302273, IMG submission 198774) | Peat permafrost microbial communities from Stordalen Mire near Abisko, Sweden - III_Bog_N1_3 | ecosystem: Environmental > Terrestrial > Soil > Wetlands > Peat | place: Sweden: Abisko... | reverse complement strand
GGGCTGGCCGCCGGCGAGGCCGAGCTGCTGGCCGTCGCCCTCGTCGTGCTCGCCCTCAAGGGTGTGGTGGTGCCGTGGGTGCTCGAGCGCGGGGTCCGCACCGGCGGGCCAGACCGGGAGGACGCGCCGCGGCTCAACCCCACGGCCGGGTTGGTCGCCGTGGCCGGGCTGACGACCGTGGCGTACCTGGTCAGCCGGCCGATCACCGCGGCCCTCGTCGGGCCCGCCGCCGCCGGGCACGCCAGCCGCACCGTCCTCGCCGTGCCGATCGGGCTGGTGCTGGTGCTCGTCGGGCTGCTGCTGATGACCACCCGGCGCCGTGCGGTGTCGCAGCTGGTCGGCTTCGTGGTGCTGGACAACGGGATCGCCGCCGTGGCGTTCCTCACCGCTGCCGGGGTGCCGCTGCTGGTCGAGCTCGGCGTCTCGTTCGAGCTGCTGCTCATCGTGCTGATCCTCGCGGTGCTCACCGGCCGCATCCGGGGCGTGGCCGGCCCCCTGGCCCTGGACACCATGACGGAGCTGAGGGACTGATGCGCGCCCTGCTGCTCCTCCCGCCGGTCTCGGCCGCGCTGCTCGGCGCGGCGACCGCGCTGCTGCCCTCGCGCGCCCTCGCGCGGCTGTCCGGGCTGGTGGCGAGCCTCGTCCTACTCGGCACCGGGATCGCCCTGCTCGCGGTGCGCGGGCCCGCCGTCACGCTGGCCGGCGGACTGCTGCGCGCCGACGCCCTCTCGGCGTTCCTGCTCGCGCTCATCGGCGCGGTCGGCCTGACCGCCACCTGGGGCGGACTCGCCCCGGCCGGCGACGGACCGGTGACCGCCGCCGAGCGCCGCTACGGCGCCCTGGTGTGCGTCTTCCTCGGCGCGATGTCGCTCGCGGTGATCACCGACAACCTCGGCGTGCTGTGGATCGCCGTCGAGGCGACGACGATCACCACCGCCTTCCTCGTCGGGCACCACGGCACCCGCCGGTCCCTGGAGGCGGCGTGGAAGTACGTCATCCTCGGCTCCGTCGGGGTCGCGATCGCCCTGCTCGGCACGGTGCTGCTGTACGCGGCCAGCCGCAGCGCCGGCCAGGCGACGCTGTCCTGGTCCGCGCTCGCCGGCGGCGGGATCCCGCTGGACCCCGGGCTGGTCAAGGTCGCCACCGGCCTGGCGATCCTCGGCTTCGCGACGAAGGCCGGGCTCGCCCCGATGCACTCGTGGCTACCGGACGCCCACTCGCAGGCGCCCGCACCGGTGTCGGGCCTGATGTCCGGGGTGCTGCTGGCCGTGGCGTTCTACGCGATCCTGCGGATCCAGGCGATCGCCGACCCGGTGCTCGGCGCCGGGTTCTCACGCGGGCTGCTGCTCACCGCCGGGCTGGGCTCGCTGCTGGTGGCCGCCGCGCTGATCCTGCGCCAGCGCGACTACAAGCGGCTGCTCGCCTACTCGAGCATCGAGCACATGGGCCTGCTGGCCATCGGCGCCGCGGTGGGCGGCCCGCTGGCGCTGGCCGCCGTGCTGGTGCACGCCCTCGGCCACGGCCTGGCGAAGGCGACGCTGTTCGTCGTCTCCGGGCGGATGCTGGCCGCGGAGGGCTCCAGCCGCATCGCTGACGTGCGCGCGCTGCTGGCCCGCCGACCCGCCATGGCGGTGCCGTTCGTGCTGGGGATGGGCGCGCTGCTCGGCTTCCCGCCGTTCGCGCTGTTCTTCTCGGAGACCGCGATCGTGCTCGCCGGCTGGCGGGCGGGGCTCGGCTGGGCGATGGGCCTGACCCTGGTGCTGCTGCTCGTCGTGTTCGCCGGGCTCACGCGGGCCACCCTCGCGATGGTGCTCGGACCCGCGGACGAGTCGTCGGGCGGGCTCGCGGGCGGGTCGGCCGGCGCGGGTTCGAGTACGGGCACGAGCGCCGGTGCGAGTGCGGGGACGACCGTCCGCGCCGGTGCCGGGCCGATGCTGCCCCTGGTCCTGGCGCTGACCGCCACCGCCCTCGTCGGGTTCCTCGCCACGCCGCTCGGCGATGCGATCGCCCGGGCCGTGCAGGTGCTGTCGTGACCGCCCGCGACGAGCTGCCGGCCGCCGCAGCCGCGTTGCTCGCCGCCGGGCACCGGCTCGCGCTCGTCGCCGCGCACGACGACGGGCCCGAAGGCTTCCGCGTCGTCTATAGCTTCGCGCGGCCCGGCGAGCGCACCGAACTCGTCGTCCCGGTGCCTCGCGACGACCCGCAGGTCCCGTCCCTGGCCGCGCTGTCGTTCCCGGCGGGCAGGTTCGAGCGCGCGATCCGCGACCAGTTCGGCATCGAGCCCACCGGCCACCCCCGGCCCCGCCGCCTGGTGCACCACGCGCACTGGCCCGACGGCTGGTACCCGATGCGCCGCGACGCGGGGCCCACGCCCGACTTCCGGCCGGACGTCAGCCGGTTCGACTTCGTCCCCGTGGAGGGCGCGGGGGTGTACGAGATCCCGGTCGGACCGGTGCACGCCGGGATGATCGAGCCGGGGCACTTCCGGTTCTCGGTGGTCGGGGAGACCATCGTGCGGATGAAGGCGCGGCTGTGGTTCGTCCACCGCGGCATGGAGAAGCTCCTCGAGGGTCGCACCCCCGGGCACGGGATGGAGCTGGCTGAGCGGATCAGCGGGGACACCGCCGTCGGGCACGGCCTCGCGTTCGCGATGGCCGTCGAGGAGGCGCTCGGGCTCGACGTGCCCGAGGAGGACCGCCTGGTGCGCGCGCTGCTGCTCGAGCTCGAGCGGCTGCACAACCATGTGGCCGACCTCGGCGCGATGGCCAACGACGTCGGGTTCGGGATCATCCACGTCCACACGCAGCGGCTGCGCGAGTCGCTGCTGCGCCAGCACCGGACGCTGACCGGCCACCGGCTGCTGCGCGGTGGCGTCGGCATCGGTGGCGCCCGCCTGCTCGCGACGCCGGACCTGGCGCTGCTGCGCAGCGTGGAGGCCGAGACCGCCGAGCTGGTGGCGCTCGCCCTGGACAGCTCCGTGGTGCTCGACCGGTTCACCGGCACGGCGGTGCTGCACCGCGAGGAGGCGCTGGCGATGGGCGCGCTCGGCTACGTGGCGCGCGCCTCGGGCGTGGACGTCGACGCGCGCCGGGACCACCCGTTCATCGACCTCGGCCCGGGCCTGCAGGTGTGCACGGCCGAGGCCGGCGACGTGCTGGCGCGGTTCACCGTGCGCGCGGCCGAGGTCGGCGTGTCCGTCACCCTGATCGCCGACCTCGTCGGCCGGCTGGGCGGCCGGCTGGGCACCGGCACGGGCTGCGTCGCGCCCGGCGAGCTCCTGCCGTCGGACGAGCCTTCGCCGTCCGCCGGGCCTGGTCGGTCCGACGAGTCCGGTCTGTCCGACGAGCCGGCACCGTCCGCCAAGCCCGCGCCGCAGGCGTCGGGGACCGCGTTCGTCGAGGCGTGGCGCGGCACCGCGTGCCACCGCGTCGAGCTCGACGCGACCGGCCGGATCAGCCGGGCGGCCATCGTCGACCCGTCGTTCTTCACCTGGCCCGCGCTCCCGGTGGCGCTGGCGGACACGATCGTCCCCGACTTCCCCCTGGCCAACAAGAGCTTCAACCAGTCCTACGCCGGCAACGACCTGTAGGCCTCACGCCCGGCTCAGGGCAGCGGCACCGGCACGTCCAGGCCGCCCTCTCGCGTGAGGCGACGACCCATCTGCACGAGCGACGGCTGGGCGACGAACCCGCCGGCGAACAGCCCCTGTCCCTTACCGAACAGCGGCGACCGTTCGACGAGGTCGGCCGGGGCGTAGCCGAACAGGGACCCCAGCTCGGCCAGGTCGTGCGGAGAGCTCATCCGCAGCAGGGCGAGGTTGTCACACTGCGACAAGGCGTTCGGGTGGACCTTCGACGGCCGCTGGGTCGACAGGAGCAACCACAGCCCGTACTTGCGGCCCTCCGCGGCGATCTGGACGATCCGCGCGGTCAGGGCGCGCTCGAGCGGCGTGATCGGGTCCGGTGGGCAGAGGTTGTGCGCCTCGTCGATGACGATGAGGACCGGCGCCCGCTCGTAGCGGTGCGCCCAGAGGTGGTCGAGCATGCTCAGCGCAGCGGCCAACGGCTCGTCCGGGTGATCGAACCCGCCGAGGTCCATCACCAGGGCCCGGGGCCGGGTGGCGTAGACGTCCTCAGCGGTCTCGGAACCCTTCGCCCACAGGTCCCATTCGAGCACGCCGAGGTTCTCGATCCGCAGGGCGAGGAGTTGACGAGCCGGGTCCGGCGACGCCTTGAGCGTCGCGAGGAGGTGCTCGTCCTGGACGGCCCCGACCTCGCGCTCGAACTGCAGCAGGACGTTGTACTCCCCGGGGTCCGTGACGGGGTCGAGGCGCAGGACTGCCGCCTTCGTCCGGAGGTCGAGGTCGACATACCGCACCCTCAGCTGCTGGCCGTCGTCGCGCGAGCTGTGCAGCACCCGGGTGTGCTGCTCGCGCAGCAGCGCAACCTGCGCCTCGTCGGCGCCCTCGACCGTCTCGCCGATGCCGACGAAGTCCGCGTTGGGATCCATCACCAGGATCGGCAGGCGGGTGTGGATCAACAGCTGTTCGAGCACCACGCCGAGGGCGTAGGTCTTGCCCGATCCGCTCTGCCCGCACCAGAAGGTGTGGCGGTTGAAGCGCTCCGCGATGAGGTGCGCGTCGGTGCCGTCCGCCGTCCCGATCCTGAGGTTGACCATTCTCGGGATGCTAGCCGCGATCGCTCCCCGGGTGGCTGGTGGTCGGCAGACGCGCGGAGGGGGCGTGCGCTCAATCGCCGGCGAGCTCGGCCAGCACCTTCGCCACCCTGCGGTCGCGGGTCGCGGCGGACTTGGCGGCTTCCACGGCCAGCACGTGCGCCCGCTGATGGCTGTACGACAGCCGGGCCCACGCCTCGGCGGCGGAAGGGTCGCGGTGCAGCGCCTCGGCGAGTGCAGCGGGAACCTCGACCACGCGAGGGGCGTCGTCGACGGCCAGCGCCACCTCGATCTCGTCGCCCGCACCGCGCCCCGTCGCCGCCCGCGTCTCGGCGTTGAAGGAGAGCAGGAACCTGCCGCCCATGGACGCGATCGTGCTGCGGTAGGTGTAGCCCCCGTCGACCGTGACGACCACCGGCACGCGCTTGCCCCGGCCGAAGCCCAGCACCACGTCCTCGGGCACGACGATGCCGACGTTGTTCCCACCGCTCGCCCACAGGGTCGTGCGGAACGTCGCCGTGGGGTTGGCTTCGCCGGAAAGCATCAGGCCTCCTCGACAGGGGATCGATGCGGGTACTGACCGGCGCCGGCCAGCGGACTCATCGGCCCGCGAGTGGACGCGAGTGGACCGACACCCGCCGAGCGCCTCGAGGCGTGGTGACACCTCGTTACGCGAGTGATATGTTGTTACTGCGCCCGATCGGACGGGCTGCCCCCAGAAGGAGTCCACGCGTGAGCGCGAAGATCGCCGGGCCAGGTGCGCAACCGCGACCCCGCCGTGAGCGCACCCGCCTGGCCACCGTGGAAGAGATCAAGGCGACGGCGTTCCGTCTCATGCGCGAGCAGGGCAGCACCGACGTGCGTTTCGCCGACATCGCCCGCGCCATGGGCGTGACCGGCCCTGCCCTCTATCGCTACTTCGACGGCCGGGACGAGCTCCTCACGGCCCTGATGGCCGACGGATACGACACCCTCGGCCGCTGCATCGCCGAGGCGCGCACGGGCGTCCCGGATGCCGACCTGGGGGGGCGCTTGCTCGCTCTCGCACGGGCGTTCCGCGACTGGGCCCGCGCCGAGCCGTACCAGTTTGCTCTGGTGTTCGGCATGCCGGTCCCGGGCTACGCCGCACCGAGCACGGCCCTCACCGTGGCAGCCGACGGCGCGATCGACCAGCTCGCCAACCTGTTCGTCGACGCGTCCGGGCGAGGTGTGCTGCGACCACCGCTGATCCGCGAGGTGTCCGTCCCGTCGGTCGACTGGCAGGCAATCACGCCCCTCGCCCTGGGTGTGCTGATCCCGCCGGAGAGCCTCCAGGCGATGCTGCAGCTCTGGGCGATGCTCCTGGGCTTCGCGTCGCTGGAGGTCTACGGCCAGCTCGACTGGATGAGTCCCGAAGCGCGCGACGGGCTCTTCCTCAGCCATGTCCGGCTCGCCGCCGAGGTCGCCGGGCTTCCGGCGCCGCCACCCTGAGCCTGAGATCCGCCGGTGTCCTTGTCGATGGGGAGAAGAAGATGATCCTGGCTGTCGCGTCCGTCAGGTCTCGCGCCGCAGGTGGTGGCGCGAAGTACGGCACATGCCGATCTCGCACGGCGAGGCACTCGAGCACGGACGTTCGCGGGCCGTTGCGCGGGAGCGTGAGCTCGTGACCGCGGCGATCGTCGTGCGTGGTCTCGTCAAGACGTTCGGTCAGACGCGTGCCCTGGACGGGCTCGACCTGATCGTAGAGGCAGGCGAGGTCCACGGCTTCCTGGGGCCAAACGGCGCCGGCAAGACGACGACGATCCGGGTGCTGCTCGGACTGCTGCGGGCAGATGCGGGGCACGTGGAGCTGTTGGGCGGTGATCCGTGGCGCGACGCCGTCGAGCTCCATCGTCGGCTGGCGTACGTGCCCGGTGACGTCAGTCTGTGGCCCAAGCTCAGCGGGGGCGAGGTGATCGACGTCTTCGGTCGGCTGCGCGGCGACCTGGACCCCGCTCGCCGCGACGAGCTCCTCGAGCGCTTCGAGCTCGACCCGACGAAGAGGGCTCGCACCTACTCCAAGGGCAACCGGCAGAAGGTGGGCCTGGTGGCAGCCTTGGCCTCCCGCGCCGAGCTGCTGATCCTCGACGAGCCGACGTCGGGCCTCGACCCGCTGATGGAGTCGGTCTTCCAGGACTGCATCAGCGAGGTCAAGGCAGAGGGCCGAACGGTGCTGCTGTCCAGCCACATCCTGGCCGAGGTCGAGGCGCTGTGCGACCGGGTCAGCATCATCCGTGCAGGTCGCACGCGACGAAGCGGGACGCTCGACGAGCTCAGGCACCTGGCCCGCACGTCGATCTCCGCGCAGACCAAGCGTCCCGCCGGGGCCCTGACCGGCCTGCCCGGCGTCCACGGCCTCGTGATCGATGGGACACGCGTCCGCTTCGACGTCGACACCGATCACCTCGACGACGCCGTGCGCCTGCTCGGCGAACTGGGCCTGCGCAGCCTGAACTGCCACCCACCCACGCTCGAGGAGCTGTTCCTGGGGCAGTACCGCGACGAGCCCGCCGGCGACGGGGTCAGCGTCGAGCCCGATCGCGAGACCGTGCCGTGACGACGACGATCACGGGCCTGACGGGCGCCACCACGCTGACGCGATTCGTCGTGCGCCGGGACCGGGTGCGGATCGTGGTCTGGGTCGCTGGGATCGCCCTCCTGATGACCCTGATGGCGGCGAGCGTCAAAGGGCTGTTCCCCACCCAGGCCGCCCTTGACCAGGCGGCCGTCGCGTCCCAGGGGAACGCCGCCGCCATCGCGTTCAACGGTCCCGATCAGGGCCTGGACACCCTCGGCGGAGAAGTGGCGTTCCAGGCCGGAGCGATGGGCCTGGTGGTCGTGGCCCTGATGAGCATGCTGATGATCGGCAGGCTCACCCGCGGGGAGGAAGAGTCCGGCCGCCTGGAGATGTTGCGCTCGTTGCCGGTCGGAAGCCAGGCACCCACCACCGCCGCCGCCCTCATCGTGGCCGCCATGAACCTGGCCGTCGGCGTTCTGGTGACGCTCGCCCTGCTCAGTGCGCATCTCCCGCTGGCCGGATCGGTCGTCTTCGGGGTCTCCTTCACCCTGACCGGGTTGCTGTTCGCCGGCGTGGCTCTGGTGGCAGCACAGGTCACCGAGAACACCCGGGTGGTGTACGGCATCACCGGGGCAGTGCTGGGCGCGTCGTTCGTGCTGCGCGCCATGGGCGACATCGGCGACGGCACCCTGTCGTGGTTCTCGCCGCTCGGGTGGGCGCAGAAGACGCGCCCGTTCGCAGGTGAACGGTGGTGGCCCTTCGTGCCACTGCTCGTGATGACCGCTGCGCTGATCGTGGCCAACGGCGCACTGGCCGCCAGGCGAGATCTTGGCGGCGGCCTGGTGCCACCCAGGCCAGGTTCACCACGATCCTCACGCGCCCTCGGGCACCCCCTTGGCCTTGCCCTTCGACTCCAGCGGGGCAGCCTCATCGGGTGGAGCATCGGGCTCTTCTTCGCCGGCCTGGCCTACGGCGGGATCACCAACAGCGTCGACAGCTTCGTCCGCGACAACAAGGCCCTCGCCGACATGCTGGCGCCGGAAGGGGCGGCCAGCCTCGCCGACTCCTACCTCGCCACGTCCTTCGGAATCCTGGCGCTCATCGGCACGGGCTTCGCCGTCCAGTCAGCCCTCCGGCTGCGGACCGAGGAGACCTCCCTGCACGCCGAGCCGGTCTTGGCGACCCCGCTGGCCCGTTGGCGATGGGCGACGAGTCACCTCACGGTGGCCGTCGGCGGGAGTGTGATCGTGCTCGTCGTCGCCGGGCTCGCTGTCGGGGTGGGTTACGGCGCCGGTGGCGGCGATCTCACCCGCCTGCCCGGCTTGATCGGCGCGGCCTTGGTCTACGCGCCCGCCCTGTGGCTGCTGGTGGGCATCGCCGTCGCACTCGTCGGGCTGGCCCCGCGCGCAGCAGGAGCAACATGGGCTGTCCTCGCCGGGTGCTTCGTGGTCGGCCTGCTCGGCAAGGTTCTGAAGCTGCCGGGGTGGGTGATGACCGCCTCTCCGTTCCAGCACGTGCCCAGACTCCCCGCCACCACCCTCAGCCTCCTGCCGCTCATCGTTCTCACCGCGATCGCCGCCGGCCTCACCGTGGCTGGCCTCGTCGGGCTTGGACGGCGAGACATCGGGTGAAGGATGCCGTGGCCGCCGTACCCATTCCCGGGGCGGTGCCGTTCTCGGCATCGGCCACGTCCTGAGATGTCGCGCTGACCAGCCGCTGACCTGCGGCAATACACGCGGACACTTCATCTGCCAACCCGGCTCCGGCCGCCCCGATCGTGATCACGCGGATTCTCACCAGTGACTCGACGGGTACCGCGGTGTACTTCGACGAGAACGGCAACCCCATGAGCGCCTCGACGCAGGTGCACCATCCGGCCTTCCAGGACCGCGTGGTCGCGGGGTCCCGCGCCTGCTGGCCACCGTGTGAGCCTGATCTGAGATCGTCAGGCCGCGGACCAACACGTCGGTGCCCGCCTCCAGGAGCGCCCACTGCTGCGACGGGCGTCGATCGCGCGACGCACGCAACTCGCTGACCGCGACCGTCATTGACGCCGTCGGGTTCGGCCGCGGTGGAGGATGCGGTCCGTGACGAGCTTCATGGACGGGCCTTGGGGCCGTCGGCGCGAGACTCCTGCAGGCTTGACGTGGGTAGCCCTGCACCACGGAAGCCTTCATTCGAATATTCAACCAAGTACTGAATCCAGGGAAATGGGAGCAGGAACATGATCCCGGAAGAAACGTTGAGGATGCTAGAGGCGCTCTCCAGTCAGTGCGATCCCGCGCCCTGGACCGCTTTCATCGAAGGAAGGGACGGCCTTTCCTTCGCTAGCTTCATCCAGACTGGAGAAGGCGACGGTCGCGGGCAAGACATATACGTCAGACAAGATGGCGGCCCGGCGAACGCCGCGTGCCTGGACCTCATCGCGGCCGCACGGACGTGGCTCCCCGACCTCATTTCAGAAATACGGGAAGCCCGCTCATGAGTGGGCCTTCGGACCCGAACCTCTGGCGGCGCTGGTGCGGGTCTGCTGCAGGTTGGGTGACACCGCTTTCGAGGGCCAGGGGTCCTCGGGGACGATGTCGCCATGCCGAAGAAGTACCCACTTGAGTTCTAGAGGGACATGGCCGGGCCAGGACGTTCTTCAAGCAGGATCCGGCTTTGCAAGGCTATCCAACCAACTGGGACTGCTGGCTTGCGCAGCCGGGGGAGGCACCATGACCAACGCACAGTGCCCCGTGTGTGGTTTCGCGGGATTCGCCCAACGACCGTGGACCCAGGATGGGGCTTCGCTTGAGATCTGCCCCTCGTGTGGGATTCAGTTTGGCTACGACGACGCAGCAGGCGGCGACCCTGCGCGGCGCGCTGAGCTGCATCGAACCTGGCGCGCGCGCTGGGTGAGCGCCGGGGTGCCATGGTTGAGTAACAGTCAAGTCGCCCCGGAGGGTTGGGACCCTCTTGCCCAGTTGAGATCGCTCGGTGACGAATAGGATCGTCGCTGTTGCTGGCCTTCACACGTTGTCGGACCCGAGCGTGGGGTCCTGCCGGACTCGACGCAATGAGCACTCGGAGCTGCACAGCGATGCGATCGGGCTGGCTGGGAGGGCGGACGGGAGTAGTCATGGCCGATGGATTCGAATCTGACACTCCTGCGCGCGCCCTTAAGCCTATTGTTCGGGGAACCTCGCTTGAATCCCTCTTGGTCTTCTTGATCGGGCTAGTCAATGTGGCTACACCCCTCGCGTCTGATCGAGGCGGAAACGGTAGATGGAAGCAGGCCCGAGTTGAAGCCCGGACGTTCGTGGCCGATTCGTGGGGGCCCGAACTGGTCGTCGCCAAGAGACTGGAGAGACGCAAGTTTCTGCACGGCGTTCTCATTGTCTTGTTCGTGGCCGGGGCGGTGCCATCACTGGCGATCTACTTCATGGGAACTTCAACAGGACTGGACTGGCTGAGAATCGTCGGTGGGATCGCGCTCGGAATTGCAGCGATCCCGCTAGGACTAGACGGCCCGGTCATTGTGCGGGGCTACTTCATGACCATGGACTTCTATCGATGGCGAGCCGCTGGTCGACCTGACCGTTGGCATCTGACACCAGCGTCTCAGCTCCGCTCGAGGGACCTGGTTTGGGCGGCGCTGCTTGCGGCCGTGCTCGTCTGGTTCTTCATCCGGCTCGCACTCGGCTGAGCCCGGAGATCGGCGCGTATCGTTCAGGGCCACTAACACGGGCTGCTGCACGGTGACGTGACAGTTCTCCAGGGCGGCGAACCCGTCCTGCGTCGCCGGGAACCCCTGCGCGGCTTCCCCCGTGCCCCGGTGTGCCCCGTTCCAGGAAGGCGGGTGTCGCTGCACCGCACGCGCACCCCAGGGCACGGGGGCATCGGCAACGCGGATCGGACCCGTGGCGCTCGACCTGCGGAAACGCGGACCGGTGGTCTGGCGGCACCCGCTCTTGCCACGCGGGCCTCCGGCCGTCGAGCCGCCCCAGACCTGCGCTGCGGGCGGCGCGTGGGCGACGAGGACAGCGACGACACGAGGCTTCACGTCTCGAGCCATAACGTCAGCAGCCCGCTGACCTGCATGGATGCAGTGCGCCTGAGCGGATTCGAACCGCCAACACCCGCTTTGGGAGTACGTGCGAACCCCCAGGCCAAGCCGGTGAACTGCGGCAACACTCGCCGCCAGTGCCCCCGATGCGAGGGCTACGCGGATTCTGCAGCCCATGCGTCGCCCACGCGCCGCTGCCCTGCCAGTCTCCTGCCGCTGCGGCTACGCCAGGGCGTCGGCGACGGAGCAGCTCGCACCGCACTGAGGACAAGAGACTCGGCCGAACAGCTGTAGGAGTTCCCCTGAGACCGCTGCGTGGTTGTGTGCCCGGCAGAGCGCGAGCAGGCGCGCTTCCGCCGCCCCGAGCTCCCCCGGGTCTGCCGGCTGGACGGGTAGGCCGTCACCAACCGCGTCAGGGTCCGCTGGAGCTAAGAGTGCGCCATCCACGAGCCCCAGGTAGATGTACTCCTTGCACGACGGGCACTCCAGCTCGACCTCCTCGTTGACCAGACGATCCAGGTCCCGCTGCCAGATCGAAAGGTCCTCGAAGGCGGCGAGGACCTCGAGCCCGTACGTCCCGACAAATGGTCGACGGCAACTTCCGGACCGACCCACCGAGGCTCGTCGACGACGAGCCCCGCCTGCGCTGACCCCTGTAGGGCCCCGCTTCGGTCCCCTGGGCGCTCGGCGCGCCGCACGGCGATCCCTTATCGATGCATCGCGTGCGGTGCGCTCATGGCTGAGCCAACGGGTTGCGCGTCACGAACAGGTCGACCTCCCCATTGGTGTCACCCTCCACCAGATCGGGGGCGCTCGACTCGAAGAGGATCCACTGCCCGTCGCCGCTGATCACGGGCCGCTGGAAGAAGGTGCCGTCGAAGTAGGGGGCGGGGTAATCACGCGGGGCGAGGGACGTCGCGCCGGACGATCGGTTCAGGACGCCGAGGTCGTCCCCTGAGATGAAGGCGACCCAGCTGCCGTCGGCGCTGAGCGAGGGCGTGAACAGCCGGTCTCCCTCCCACCGGCCGGCCGGGTCCGGCGTCGGCGCCGACGTCCGCTCACCTGTGGTGCGGTCGACCAGGTAGATGCTGATGTCCCAGATCGGTTCGGCGGGCAGGGCGGCTGCATAGGAGATCCAGCGTCCGTCGGCGCTGATGACCGGGCCGCCGGTGACCTCGAAAGGCGTGTCGTCGGGTACCGACACGGGCGTTGTCGTGCCGTTCTCGCGGTCCCAGAGGAAGACCTTGGTGTCGTACGGCCAATCGACGTCGCCGCGCTGCACCATCGTCCTGAAGAGGACCCAGCGTCCGTCGCCGCTGATCGCCGGACTGTCGGCATTACCGTTCACCGGGAACCCGCCGGCCGCGGCGGACACCGCGCGGGTGGTTCCGTCCAGGCGGTCCGCCACATACACCTCGGCCGTGGTGTCCGAACGAACGTACGTGATCCAGCGGCCGTCGGCGCTGATGGACGGGTCAAAGTAGTAGCCGCCGGCCCCAGGGCCTGTGAGGCCCAGGAGTGACAGCCCGCCCGTGGTTCGGTCCCAGACGACAATGTCCCATGCGCCGTTCTCGTCGCCGCTGACGAGGTTGGAGGCGTCGGAGACGAAGACGACCCAGCGACCGTCGGCGCTCATTGTCGGGTGTTCGGAACGACCGTTGGCCGCCGATCCGTCCGGGGCCTGTGAGAGGCGCTTGCGCACACCGGTGGTGCGATCCCACAGGTAGACGTCCGACCGGTAGCCGCCGGCGCCGACGAGCTCCTCGGCCCACGTGTCGAAGACCACCCACCGCCCGTCGTGGCTGAGGGTCCAGTTCGACACGTTCGACGGGGTCCCCGTAGGCCCGACGAGGAACGTGTCGGGCACCGGCGGGACCGGCGGGACCGGGGCGTTCTTGTGCCGGTACTCATCGGAGGAGACGATGGACGCGATGATCTCCTCGTCTCGGTGCCCAGCCTGAATCAGGCCCACCCACGTCGCCTGGCCCGAGGGGTCGATGTGGCGGTCAAGCAGAGTCGCGTAGTAGCTGTCGACGACCGTCGTGAGGTGCTCGGTCGAGTAGAGGAACCCGCGCGCGACGTCGCCTCGCGTGAGGCCTGCGCGCATGGTGTTCAACCACCAGCTCACCTCGTCCGCCGCGGGCGTGCGCCCGAGGACGCTCTGGTAGAGGCCGGTGACCCAGCCGGACGGCGTCGCGCCGTACTTGAGGTAGTACTCGTCGGAGGCGATGAAGCCGGCCTGGATCTCCTCGATGTGGCGCCCGCCGCGCATCTGCTGCAGCCAGAAGGCCAGGCCCGAGGGGTCGGCGCCGCGCCCGAGGTAGTGCTGGTAGGTCTCGCAGATGAGCCGCAACCGGTACTCGTCGGAATAGGTGATCGCCCTGGAGACCTCGCCGTACGGGGTGCCCTGCAGCAGGAGGCGCGCCCACGTCGCCTGGCCCAGAGCATCGGGGGCGCGCTGGAACAGGTCCTGGTAGACAGCCGTGACGAAGGCCAGGACGAAGTCCTCCGCGACCGGCGTCCACGCGCTCGTCGTCGTCGGCGCCGGCGCGGCGGCCGCCGCCGGTCGGGCGGGCTCGAGAACTGCGCCGGCCGCGGCGGGTGCGCCAGCCGCGGCGCCGGCCCCGAGGCTCACCGATACCGCCAGAGCCAGACAGGTGACCGCAGACAGCCACGACCGACGGCGTCCCCCGCGAGTACGCATCTACCAGCCCCCGCGCACCGCGGCGACCTCCGCGCAGCAGTACGGGCCAACGATGGCAGGTCGCCGGACCGCGGACAAGATCCTCGTCGCGCGTCGTGGTCCGTCCGGGCCTTCGCCGGGAACGCGCCTGCTCAGGGCACGTTCACCAGACCGACAGCAGTCCCGTCCGTCTCGAACAGCTTGCGTACGAAGTCGAGCCCTCGCTCACCTTCTCGGCGACCATCGGGCCATCAGCCAGCTCAAGGCCGGGCGCTTTCGACGCCGGCAGACACTGCCGACGTCGCCCCCCAAGATCCGTCGACATGACCGGCCATCAGGCCCGTTTGGGGCGGCCGCAGTCCAATGCAGGCCATATGCAGTCCACGTCGGTCGATCGTGGGGCCGCAGCCCGTGCACGCCTGACACAGCCGTGCCGCTGACCTGCGCAAACACTCTGTGCGCCTGAGCGGATTCGAACCGCCGACACCCGCTTCAGGAGTACGTGCGAACCCCCAGGCCCGGGCGTTGAACTGCGGCAACACGTGCCTCACGTGCCCCGGATGCGAGGGCTAAGCGGATTCTGCAGCCCATCCGCCGCCCACGTGCCGCTGCCGCCGATCGGTGCCGAAGTGGCGGCGCGGCGGCGATCGCCACCGCGATCGGGGTTTCCACCGCCACTGCAGAGATCGGGCTGACCGCCACGGCGGTCGTCGCTGGCGGCGTCGCCATGGGTCTCGACGGCCCGACGTGCCTGAATCGCCAGGACCCCGCGGCTTGCGCCGGGATGGTAGTGGGTGGGGCTGGGACGTTGGCCGGGCTCGGCGGCCTCGGCGTGGAAGCCTACGGTGTGTACGTGGGTGGGATGTCGGAGTCGGCGGAGGCATGGGACACGGCGCTGCAGCTTCACGGTCTCCTTTACGGTGGGATTGCGACCACGCTCGATGCACTTGATGCCAGCCAGGGTGAAGGGTGCGGTCCATGACGAGCCTCAAGGAGTCGACGCGCAGCAAGGCGCGGTCGCGATGGGGCACGGTCATTCCCGAGGCGGGTCTCGACGCCTACATGGCGAGTTTGTGGCGCTTCCTCGTGTCCGTGCCGGCGGTGGGCCTCTTCTGCGGGCTTGTCGTTGCTGTGTCGATTTGGTCAAGCGGGCCTTCTGGCATCCCCAACCCGATAGGGGTAGGTGCCGTCCTCGTCTTGAGCCTCGCGGCGACGTCGTCGTGGTTCGTGCTGTACGGCCGGGTGAAGCGGGCCGCAGGGCGGGCCTTGGGCCTGTCACCGCGAGATTCCCGCAGGCTCGACGTGGGCAGTACTGAACTCCTGAGTGCGTCGCTCGCGCGGATTCGCGGAGAGCAACGCCGGGAGGACCTGCCGATCGCGGTGCTCGGCGCGGCCGAGCCCTCGGGTATGCCGATGGGCGCGGGTGGAGTCGATGGGTTCCGGCGTTCGAGCGAGGGGACTCCCCGGCCGGTGGGGGGCCCGGGCAGCGCTCGTACGGTGCTGGCGCGCGTGTATCTGGTCATCGCCGTCGGCCTGGTCGTGTACACGGCGTCGTTGGGCTGGCAGCCCTTCCTGGCTGTGAGCGGTGGGATGGCCCTGATCGGGATCCCCTTGGCGATCGTGGTGCTTCGTCTGCGACGGGTCCGGAGCCGACGACTGCGGATGCTCGAAGCTCAGTTGCCCGGGTGGCAGTTGTATGGCGCGACACCGGCCATGGCGGAGCTGGCCAGGCTTCGCACGGCAGAATTCCAGCCTGCGGCGAACGAGTCGTTGACCATCGCGTACGGGCCAGGTGGCATCCAGCTCTGGGCTGGATTCCGCCCGCCGCGGATGGTGTGCGCACTCCCGTGGCACGAGGTGGTCGACGTCCGCGCGGGCGACGTCCGGACCGTGGCCGGCACCACGCGCCCCGGCCTGGTGGTGCTTCTCCAGAATGGCTCTCGGCACGAGTTCCAGCTCACGCGCCGGCCCGACTTCTCGGTGCGGCCGATTACGCGTGCCCAGCTTGCGGTGCTCGTCGACGGGATCCTGGCCTCACGCCCGGTCATGGGACGCGCGAACCCGCCGCCTTGCCAACCGATCCCGCCGCCGACGCGACGATGACGAGGACGCCCAAGTCGTCGTCGGCGGACGCCACTCACCGTGCCCGGCAGACGGACCCATACCGAGTACGAGATGATCCACCTTCAGGGCGCACATGCGGCCTGAATGCTGGCCGCGATGCGGGCCAGGTAGGCCACTAGCGCAGGGAGAGCGACCGTGGACGCCCACAATGCGCATGTCGGTAGGCTCGCCGACATCACAGTTCGCCAATGGCTCGAGAACAACGCATCCCTGGTTGGTGATCTGCCGTACGTGCTCATCAGCTCTATTGATAGCGATCGTCTGGTCTCCGGCATGCCCTGGGTTCGTGCCTATCGTCTTATCAACCCCGACTGGGCGCTCTCCCTTTTTCCACTCGTGCTCTCTGGCGCATCCACCGTTGCGTTGCTGAAGGACGATCGCCTGTTTACCGGCTTCGATGAACTGTGGATTCCAGCCCGGCTACCTGTGCCGGAGCCGCCAGGTGATGCATATCTCGTCGCGCCGCGGGAGCTCGATGTCGAGTCCCCCGGGACCATCCTCCACTGGCTCAGGGTCTCGGGCTGCCGATTGGGAATAGGCGACGGCGGAGGAATGAACTACGCCGTGGCGGACTCGGCTCTCGGGCGCGACTTCGGCCTGCGGTAGGTCCTGCGCAAACGCGCTCGGTGGTCTTGCGAGGATTGTCTCGGCGAACAACCCTGAGTCTCAGCTCCAGGGCTAGTTGGCCACACCCACCCCACAAAAGCGCCCAGCCTCGGGCTGCTGCATGGCGGCATGACAGCTCTTCAGGGCGGCGAACCCGTCCTGGGCCGCCGAGACCCCTTGGCGTCTCTCCGAGGGCCCAGCCAGCCCCGCTCCAAGAAGGCGGTTGTCATGCGCCTCTCCCGCTCCCAAGGCGCGTGAATCTCGGCCATGCGAATCGGTCCCGTGACGGCTTGACCTGCGGAAACGTGGCCAGGCGGTCTAGCGCCGCCCGCTCGTGCCACGGCTGCCACACCGCCCTGACCTGCGCGGGGGACTGCACGTGGGCGACGAGGCCAGCGGCGACATAACCCTTCACGTGTCGAGACACACCATCAACAGCCCGCTGCCCTGCAGTAACACTCTGTGCGCCTGAGCGGATTCGAACCGCCGACACCCGCTTGAGGAGTACGTACGAACCCCCAGGCCGCGACCCTGAACTGCGGCAACACACGCGACAGGCGACCCCAATGCGAGGGCTCCGCGGATTCTGCAGCCCATCCGTCGCCCACGCGCCGCTGCCCTGCCAGTCTCCTGCCGCTGCGGCTACGCCAGGGCGTCGGCGACGGTGAAGCTCGCACCGCAGCGAGGGCAAGAGACCTGAGCGAACAGCTGCAGGAGTTCCCGTGAGACCGCTTCGTGGTTGTGCCCTCGGCAGAGCGCGAGCAGGCGCGCTTCCGCTGTGCCCAGCTCCCCCGGGTCTGCCGGCTGGACGGGCAGGCCGTCACCAACCGCGTCAGGGTCCGCCGTCGCCACGAGTGCGCCATTGACGAGCCCCCGGTTGATGTGGTGGCCGCACGAGGGGCAGTCCAGCTCGACCTCATCGTTGACCAGGCGATCCAGGTCCCGCTGCCAGATGGAGAGGTCCTCGAATGCCGCGACGACCTCGAGCGCGTACAGCACGTCAGCGCGCTCCGTGACTAGCTCGAGCTTGTACTCTGCGACGGGCCGGAGGGCCGTGATCTGCACGGCGTAGACGCTGCGCACGTCGCTGATCTCGGGCGGGCCGCCCCTGGAGGCGATGATCGACGCCGCCAGGAACAGGGCCGGGTCCAACGCGAGGTCGGCGCGCGATTCAGCGATTCGCGCCAGCGCAGGCAGAGCCGCATAGCTGGCGGGTGCAACGGAGCCCTGGTGGCACAGCCTCTGCCACAGCTCTCGCCACACCGGGGCGTCCCAGTCGGTCGCGGCGGCCGCGTCGTCGAGGAGAGCCGGGATATCGGCAGCGCTCCCGTACACGTCACGCAAGCCTGGCCAGTTCGTCACGAGCGACAGCCAACCACTCTCTGCCGTCGCTTCGAACGACACTGAGCGGCTTGATCGCAACCGGGAGTGGCCGCCCGCCCGCCACGACCGACTGATCGCCCTCGAATGCCGACCGCTCAGCTCCGGCGACGGGCGAACGGGCTCTGCGTCGCTTGCGCCGCTTCCGGCTTCGGGGCCAACGCAAGCCGAAGGCGAGCGATCCCCGCTTCCGCGCCGTCGATACCGGCCCAGCTCCGAGGATCGGCTGCCAGCGCCGCGAGGGCAGCTTGGAGGTGCTCCCTGTCGCGACGGCCCGCCTGATCGACGCGGTCGCTCGGGCGCAGAAGCGTCGTCAGCACGGCGAAGTCCACGAGGTGCCGGGTCCTCGCGCGATCCAGGACCACCGAGTGGGCCGCGGCCTTCGCGACCAGCGCTCCGAGGATGTTCGGTCGCCGGATGATCCCCGCTCGCCCGCCGAGGTCGACCTCCACGGCCTCGGTCCGGTCGAGGGCCTGCTGCGCGCCGGCCGTCTCGATCGTCGTGCCCCCTGACGCCCCGCGCCGGCCCGCGGCTTTCTCGCCGAGGTGCCGGGGGATCAGCACGTCGATCTCGCCGGCGCCGCGACGCCATCGATGTTGGTGGCCTTGCCAGGACTCCCCCGCCGACACGAAGCCGACGTCGGCGAGCGCGGAGGTGAAGGTGCGCAGCACGTCGGGCTCGGCTCGCACGTCGAGGACCGCGTCGACGTCGTCGGTCGGGCGGGCAGGGGCGACGCCTCGCTCGATGCAGTGCAGCTGGACCATCTGCCCGCCGACGAGTGGTCCATCCGGTCGGATGGCGCTCGGCCACATCCAGGAGTCCGTTCCACGCCTCGGCCTGGGCCGGCGTCATCGGTGGCAGGGCGACGGTCATGCGCCCTCTACCCGACGTGCCGCGGACCAGTCGCCGATGAGCTCGCGGGCGCGGGCCAGCTCGCGCGGCCCGTCGTGGTCGGCGAGGTCGGCGGCGACCAGCAGGAGGGGTACCGGCACCTCGGGGAGCCGTGGCGAGACGTGCAGGACGATGTCGGCGCTCTGCCCCGCGTCGATCAGCAGGTGGTCGCGGATCACCGCATCGGCGTCACCGGCGTGCACGTAGCCCTCGACGTCCCCGGCGGCGGACAGGCCCGCGCGGTCGTCGGACAGCCCCGCGAGAACCACGCGGTCGTCTGAGCGGAGTGCCGGCCGGTCCGGAGCCGAGAGCCGTCGCCGCTCTGCGCGGGAGGCGAGCCAGGAGCGCAGCAGCAGTTCAGGCTCGTCGTCGGCGGCAAGGCGCTCGAGTGCTCGTCGGAGGCGGTAGGACTCGCGAGGCTCGACCCAGTCGGGCCTGCCTCCGTCGCTCAGGACGACAAGCGCCCAGGCCATCCTCGGACTCATCGGCCGGCTGCGCCGCGGCGCGCTGGGCAACGAAGCGGCGTCGACCAGCCAGCGCCCGCCGACGAGGCGGCCGCGGACGCGCCCCTCCGCAGCGAGACGCCGGGCACGGGCCACCGACACGCCCATCATTCGCGCGGCCTCGGGCACGCTGACATCCATGGACACAACAGTAGCGTTAGCACTATAGATGTGTCCATGGCCATGCACTCTGCGGCCTGAGGAAGCACCGAGCGCACGTGACGCCGTCAAACCACCAAGCGGGATCAACAAGTGGGGGACACTGCCCCGTGAGCAAGTTCGTGATCGTCATGCCAGCGGTGTCGTACGCGCGGGAACTCTGGCGGTTCGGAGAGAGGGACCTCGCCAATAGGGCAGCGGCCATGAGCGCGGGCGAGTGCGCCGCCTTGGGAGAGCGCGTCGGCAACCTGAGCTCGAGCGGCGACGCCTCTCGACTCTGGCCAGGAGGTCCGAGCGGGTACACGTCTGCCGTCCTCTTGGCCGTCATCGAGCACCTCGAAGGGCAGGCGCGGCCGTGCGCACGTACCCGCCGTCTGCCCGTGAAGTCGCTGCCGCCGGAGTGGCAACTGTCCGAGGAGCAGCGATGGGCGGCGATCGAACCGGTGGCACGTGAGACGGACTCGCACATGGCCCGGTCAGTAGCCGCACGGGCCCTCAATCCCCAAGCAGGACCGTCGTAGCGGCAACTCTGGGCGGGCCATTTACACGGAGCACGTCAACGCTCGCGGCGATCACCTCGACAACGCATTCCTTCGACGCGATGACGTAGTGCAGCGGCTGGATGCGGAACTCGCCGACCGGCGTCCAGACAGGGCGGAGCTCCGAGGCGAGCCCGCTCCCCCGAACGATCCCGAGCCAGAGCAGTTCCTTGAGGCCGGCATCGTAGAGGCGGTGCTGGCCCCGGGCCTCGTCGTTGATCGAAGTCAACTGGGCGTAGATGACCTGGTCGAATCTGAGGACGACGCAC
>Ga0302273_1000363_pt1 | contig 20464 bp, 10 predicted proteins | sample III_Bog_N1_3_FD_198774 | JGI IMG/M metagenome (GOLD analysis project Ga0302273, IMG submission 198774) | Peat permafrost microbial communities from Stordalen Mire near Abisko, Sweden - III_Bog_N1_3 | ecosystem: Environmental > Terrestrial > Soil > Wetlands > Peat | place: Sweden: Abisko... | reverse complement strand
CGAACCGTCGGAAACAAATATATCGTCAGCCGAAATGTCTACGCCACGACTTTTATAATCGTTCAGGGCGATTGCGTCGCGCAAAAAATCGTAGCCCTGTTCGGGTCCGTAACCTTTGAACGATTCGGCGCTGGCCATGTCGTCAACACCTTCATGGAAAGCCTTAATGACCTCGGGAACCAAGGGTTGGGTTACATCGCCAATGCCCATGCGGATAACTTTTTTACCGGGATTGGCGGCTTCAAATTCGCGCACCCTTCTTCCGATTTCGGGGAACAAATATCCCGCCTGGAGTTTCAGATAATTTTCGTTAATCAATGCCATCGTATGTTGTTTTAAGTGATATTGCGCCTTGAATCTGAGTGATCAGAAAGCTCAAAGTTAAAAAAAAACCAACCCAGACAGGCTTTCAGAACCAGCAAGCGGCTAATATTTCGTGCAAACTGCTGAAATCTTAATCTTTAGAAAACACACCTATAAATTAACCTGAATTTTGGAGCCGGCCAATAAACTCTACGAACAAAACGAGTACGACACCTACAATTCGGTTCTGTAGATGGAGCCATCCAGATGATTTTATTAGCTTTAAGGAAAAAATAAACCCGACGAAAATGAAAACCAGAAATGTGCTGCTGCTCCTTTTAATCCTGACTTTTGGAGCCTGTCAAACCATCCGTAACTCTCAATCCGATGCTTTTTTGTATCAAAAATCGATTGAAAATGCGATTTACCCCGAAGCCGCAAAAGTGTACAACAAGCTGGTGCCGGTAAACAGACAGAACAAAAACCTGATCTGGAAAAACATCAACGGCGAAGATTATATCTTGGTTGTTACCTGGAAACAAAATATTGCCTACTACAAACAGTACCTCGACTCGGCGTTTTACAATACCGGTTCGTACCCGATTTGGATTACCACTGCACCCGAATTGCAACAACGGATGAAACTCGAAAAGGCTAAAGATGCGAATCACAGATTGGTTCAGCTTTTAGGATTGCCGCCCAATTCGGTTTACTCGTATTTTGTTGAGTTTTGGGTGAGGCCAGAAGATCTGTTCAGACCTTGTCCCGATAAGGAAATTACCGATCAGAAATGTGAAATCTGTTTCCCTGAAAAGACCGATCCCGATCATATTGCATGGATCAACCAAAACAGGATCAGCCGGTATTACCAATGCGAGCTGTACAACCAATACCCATGGACTCAGTTGGGTTACACCTATGATTGGAACCCTAAAAACAAATCGCATGTAGGTTTAAGTGAGTTTGTTATTCCGGCCAATAAGAAAATTGTTGTAAAGGCAATCTACAAAACAGAAGATTACCTGAAAAATTGATCCATTCAATTGACCACTATTTTATTCGAAGGTGATAACATCTCAATCGAAACGATCGGTTCGTTGGTGTTCTTTTATTTCAATATAAACGCGAAGACGCAAAGACGCAAAGAGTCGTAGAGTCAATAATTCTTGCATTTCCTGACAGAACTCCAGGTAATACGTTGCGATTCCTAAAGCTATGAATACTAAATTTTAAGTATAGATTGCGTTTCCACAAGCAAGGAATGCTAGATTTTAAGTACAGATTGCGTTTCCACTAGCAAGGAATACTAGATTTTAAGTACAAATTGCGTTCCCTCAAGCGAGGAATACTTGATTCTAAGTATCGGCTGCGTTCCCTCAAGCGAGGAATACTAGATTTTAAGTATAAGCTGCGTTTCCTCAAAGTAGCGAAACAGAAGTTGTTTCAGAAGAGATTTACTCGCTGAAAGAATGTCGATTATTCGTCTTTAAGTAATGAGAATGATTAGATGTCGTATAATTTGGTTTTAATTCCTGACTCACCCCCATCACACCTTCGGTGTTCTGCCCCCTCTCTTTTAAAAGAGAGGGGAAAGACCGATTTATCGGTCTTCGGGGTGAGTAATATTTAATACAATATTATATTGTTCCTATTACTTACCTGATGGTTTTGTCATTTATAATGGACAAAAACATCATCCAAATTTGGATGAGAAAAATAAAAAACCACCCTGGAATCAGTTCTTTATGCTGAATTTCCAGAGTGGTAATCTATTTTGACCTGATAAAAAATCAGGATACAATTAAAGCGTTTAACTATTATTCAACCGTCACGGGTATTAGTTGTTTGATGTCGCGGGAAGAGGTTCCCAGGTGGATAATAAACTGTCCCGGTTCAACTTTCCATTGTTTGCCTGGTTCGTCGTAAAAAGCCCATTCGCTGACCGGCAATTCCATCGTGACCACCTGACTTTCGCCGGCTTTCAGATTGATTTTGCTGAAGCCTTTTAACTCTTTGGCCGGACGGACTACGGACGAAACTTTATCCTGAATATAGGCCTGAACCACTTCAGCGCCGCTTGTTTTACCGGTATTCGTCAACGTAAACGACAGTTTAACCACGTCATTTTTGGTGTATTTGGGTTTATCAACGGTAGCTTTGCCCAACTGGAAAGTGGTGTACGAAAGGCCATAGCCAAAGGGGAAAAGCGGCGCAATATTCTTGGTGTCGAACCAACGGTAGCCAACCAAAATATCTTCTTTGTAAACCTCCTTGATGCTATCGCCCGGGAAGCAAAGCTTATCGAACGAATGAGCGCCGTAATCGGTTAACTTCATCCCAAACGAAAAAGGTAATTTTCCGGAAGGATTGGTTTCGCCGGAAAGTACCGAAGCAATGGCATTTCCCGATTCGGAACCCAAATACCAGGCCTGAAGAATAGCCGAAGCCTGGTTGATCCACGGCATGGCCACGGCATTTCCGCTAATGAGAACCACCACAATCTTTTTATTCACTTTTGCCAACCCGGCCAGCAATTGATTCTGATCAAACGGCAAATCGTATTGTATCCGGTCTCCTGCTTCGCAATCCTGCAAATAGCTCTTGTTCAAACCGCCAACATAAATAATCAAGTCAGCCTCTTTAGCCATTTTGATGGCTTGGTTTCTAAGCGTATCGGCATTTAATTTTGATGGAAGTTCGCGTCCGTAAACGGATGGCCCGGAGGCATAACCCATCGCGTATTTAATATCGGCTTGCTGACCAAAAGCATTCGTAATTCCTTGTAGCGGAGATATTTCATATTTTGTTTTCAGTTCAGAACTTCCGCCGCCAAGTGTCATTTTACGGGTTGCGTTTTCGCCAACTACCAGAATTTTACGATAGTTTTTCACATCCAACGGCAGAATCTGCTGATCGTTCTTCAGCAAAACGATTCCCTCTTTGGCAACCTGATTGGCAACTTTAGCATGTTCGGGAGTAGCAAAACTACCCCACGGGCGATTTGGACTCATACTTGTTCTGAAAATCATCCGCAGAACCCGGCGGGCCTTATCATTTAGAATGTCGGTCGAAACTTCGCCGTTTTTCAAAGCTTTCAGGAATGGATTGGCCAAATGATAATAATCGTACGAATTTTTGCTTGAAGTTGTCAGGCCATCGGTTCCGGTTCCCATTTCAATATCCAAGCCATTGAGGGCGCATTGTTTATCGTTATGAGCTCCACCCCAGTCGGTAATAACAGCTCCATCAAATTTCCACTCCGTTTTCAGGATTTTATTCAGCAGCAAATCGTTGTGGCAACAATGCTCGCCCCGCAACTGATTGTATGACCCCATGATTGACCATGCCTGACCTTCGATTACAGCAGCTTTGAAGGCTGGCAAATAGATTTCGTAAAGGGCGCGGTCGCTCAGTTCAACATCAATATGTCCGCGCCATCTTTCCTGATTGTTGAGTGCAAAATGTTTGACACAGGCAGCCACGCCGCTTTGCTGAACGCCATGGATGTAAGGCACAACCATTTTAGATGACAAATACGGATCTTCACCCATGTATTCGAAATTACGTCCGTTTAAAGGCGAGCGGTAAATGTTAACTCCCGGTCCCAACAGCACTTCTTTCTTCCGGTAGCGGGCTTCCTCGCCTATGGCTTTTCCGTAGATAAGCGACATATCAGGATTGAAAGTAGCCGCCAGACAAGTTAATGCAGGGAAAGCGGTACACGAATCGTTTGTAAATTTGGCATTGCCCCAGTTGTCCCACAAAATTTCTTCACGAACGCCGTGTGGACCATCACTCATCCAGACTTCAGGAATTCCCAGACGTGGAACACCTTTACTACTGAATTTTGACTGTGCATGGCAAAGAGCCACTTTTTCTTCCATCGTCATTGCCGAAAGTGCATTTTCAACACGTTCTTCCAGCGGTTTTGAAGGATCGAGATAAACAGGAACTGCATTTTGAGCCTGAAGGTATAGCGAGGCCCTGAAAAGTAAGATGAACAATACTAAGTTACGTACCATTGGAATAGATTAGGTTAATTATGAATCTGAACAATTATCTTTCTGGGTAACAACGATTACAAGGTTGCCAAGTTCGAAAAAAATCATTCAGTATGGTTGGCTCAAAAATAGGTAATAATGGACAACCTGAGCACTTCTGTTTTTTTCTATTGATGTTAGTTTTCAACCATTCGTAACAAAAAAAAGCGATGGGAAGCTTTTTCCATCGCTCAATTCATTTCTAGGGTTCGTCAACCATTTCACGGATTTCGTTGGCCCATATTTGGTAGCCTTTTTCAGTCGGATGGCAGAAATCATTGGCAATTTCGCGCGGCAACGTGCCATCGGGAGCAAGCATTTTGGGACCAATATCCACGAAATCGATGTTGTTTTCGTTGGCGAATGCTTCCAGCAGTTTGTTGATCTGGTTGATCAGTATCCGACGCGGATGGGTCGGTTTTTCTTCGCGTGGGAAAACGGCCATCAAAATGATTTTTGCTTCTGGAACTTTGGAGCGAACACGCATACAAACGGCACGGATGCCTTCCACAATTTCGGGAGCGGTGTTCATTCGTGCATTTTCGGTCTGGCTGGTATTGTTGGTGCCCAGGTCGATAATTACCTTCCGTGGATGAAGTCCGTCGAGTTCGCCGTGATCGAGCCGCCAAAGAACATTTTGGGTGCGGTCCCAGCCGAAACCGAGGTTCAGTACGCGGTAATTACCAAATAGGGAAGCCCAGGTAGTTGGACCATTCGGGATTCGGGGTTTTCCATCGGCAGATTTCAATTTCGGTTCGCCGCCCCAGAAATGGGTGATGGAATTGCCAATCAAAACTATTTCAGGATTAATTGAATCTTTGATGCGCATAACATCGGCATGGCGCGCCCACCAGTCGTAGCTGTCATTTTCGAGCTTCGACACCGGAACAACAGCGCTGTTTGCCGGAATGTCGGTATCGAGCGATTTGTCGCCCATCAGTTCGGAGAGCAGCGGTTCCATGGCTTGTGCCCAGGCTTTGGCTCCGGCAGGTGTCGGGTGCAGCCAGTCGCCCATCCTCTCGTGGTTGATCGAACCATCTAAATTCAGAAACACATGATTTACATCGCAATAGAAGATGTGTTTTCCGTCGGCAAGTTTCGAAACTATCTCCGAAGCGCGTTCGAGAATCAATCGGTGCGAAGTAGGATTTGGGCCACCGTAACAACCCGGAAAACACCGAAGCACAATGATTTTGGTGTCCGGAAGTTTTTCGCGCAACAGTTTCACGATGGTTTCAATTCCTCCGGCCAACTGGCCAGCGGTATGTCGCGTTGGGTAATTTTTCTCGTCAACATTGTTGGTGCCAATTTCAACTATTACCACTTTGGGCGATTGGTTTTCAAGACCACAATTCTGAATTTCCCAAACTAAATTTTCGGTACGGTAAGCGCTGGTGCCAAGGTTCAAGGCATTTCGCGGTGCAAAAAATTGGTTCCAGATGGGTTGGTATTCAGGTTTTTCAAAGTTGTGAGTAATCGAATTGCCGATCAGGATCAAATCGTATTTGTTCTTCGAAAGAAGTTCGACCTTTTCAGCATGGCGTTGTTTGGCGTATCCTTCCACCGGAATGGTGGCCGGATTCGAACCCGGAATTACCGCTTCAGGTTTCGATTCCAGAAATGTTTTCAGAAGGCCAGCCAATTTCAGGTGACTATCCAGCGGATCAATGTCTTTATCAGCAATAAACGAACTGTCATTTACCAAATTGAAAGTCGCATCTCCATCGTAGCCTTTCCACGTTTTTGCATATTCCTGGCAACTTCGGACCCAATCTTTGTTATCGTTGACCGAAAAAGTGACGAAAAGCCTTGCCGTTGGCTGAATTGGAGGCATCACTTCCGGAAAAACAGTTCCTTTTGCAGTTTCGTTCAGGTCCGTGGGCGAAATCAAAATCAGATCGTTGGGCTGTTCCTTTTCGCTGAGTTTCTGAACCGTTCGTGCTGCCAAATGCCCGCCTGATGCGATGCCCATGATGTCCAGCCGACCACCCGTCAAACCCAACGATTTCTGATTGGCTTTGATCAGCCGGAAAGCCTTCAAAGCATCGGTCAGCGCCAGATTGCGTGGTGAATTTTTGCCAACATGATATTCGAGAATGGCTACGTCAAAACCTTCCGAATTGAGGAATTGAGATGCTTTTGCACCTTGATTTTTTGTATTCAGAACTTCATATCTACCGCCGGGAAGCAGCAGAACCGTTCCTTTTTGCGATTTCGACTTTGTTCGGAGCAGATGCAGCGCCGGAGCATTGAATTGATGAATATTGCCATCTGCTTCAACTGGGTTTCCGCCTGGCAACGCCTCTCCTGAAAGTGCAACGTAACTAGCTTTCGCCGGATCTTTCTTCCCTTCAACCTTAGCGATTCCGTTTGAAAAGCCTGTTCCCGAAAACAGCAGTAAAAGAGCCAACGACAACTGAATAACTTGTTTCATATTCATTTTTAACCTAATTTTTAGGACGATCCTGCAAAAAACAGGAAACCTGACCGGTTCTCAAAACCAGTCAGGTCTTAAATTATAAAAACGGAACTTTATTGTTTGATCAACTTCAGAAATAATACATCGTGTTTCTCAATGCCTCCTTTAAACCCATCAACAACTCCGATGTCGGACTTTTTCCACAAATCGCGGGCTTTGAATTTGCCTTTGATGCCAAAGTCGGCCCATTTTACATTTACATTAACCGTCGGATCGCCGCGATTGAAAAGGATTACAGCATAATCTCCACCTTTTAATGGTTTTACCCAAACTTCGAAATTACCTTCATCCAATTTTTTACTGCCCTGAATTCCCAATACATCCTGGTTAACGGCAATGGCCTCCTTGTTGGTCAAAATCTCTTTGGTAGCATCCGACATGTTCATGATGTCGTTTCCGGCCATCAGCGGAGCCGCCAGCAAACACCAGAAACTAAAATGTGAACGGTTTTCATTGTCTTTCATGCCACCGTTACCAACTTCAAGCATATCAGGATCGTTCCAATGACCTGGACCAGCATATTTTTCGAGTCCTTCCTGCTGGTCAAGAATCAATGTCCAGCCCATGCCGCCCCAGTCGCGTTTACAGTCCCAGCAATCCTGAATATCACCGGTCGATCTCCATAAGTGTGCAACATCTTTTGCCCAATACCAGGGATTGCTGCCGCCCCATTCGCACATACTGAAAACAATGTCTCTGCCCGATGCCTCAAGCGCTTTGCCCATTTTGGTATATTGAACCTGTTGATTCAGACCATTGGTGTTGCACCAGTCGTATTTCAGGTAATCGACACCCCAGGCGGCGTATTGCTTCGCATCTTTTTCTTCGAAAGTACTGCTGCCAGGCCGGTTTTGACAAGTTCCGGTTCCGGCATCCGAGTACAAACCAAACTTTAAACCTTTTGAATGAACATAGTCGGCCAAAGCTTTTATTCCTGAAGGAAAGCGCTCAGGATCGGCAACGATATTTCCTTGTTCATCACGTTTAATCTGCCAGCAATCGTCAATTACAATATATTCATAACCAGCGTCTTTCATACCCGTCGAAATCATGGCGTCAGCAGCTTCCTTAATGAGCTTTTCGCTCACATTACAAGCAAATTTATTCCAGCTATTCCAGCCCATCGGCGGGGTTTTTGCCAGGTCAGGCTTTTGCGCAAAAAGCACTACTGAACTGAGTATCAAAAAAAGAAAAGCAATTTTTTTCATAGTTTAATGATTTAGTTATTCATAAGTTAAGTTATTCGTTGGTTCAACGATCGTTGCCTGAAACGTTGGTCGAAACCTTTTGCGATTTTGTTGTAACAGCATGACATTTATAGCTATTCGGATGCAAACTGTTCGCTTTAAGGTCTGAAATTTTCTTTTTGCATGGATTAAAAAATTGAAAGCTATTTATTTTTAATGAGTATCCAATAGAATACCTAACATTCAAAAAAAGTCATTTGGTGTCATTGATTGTCATTGATTGTAGCTCAAATGACTACAAGTGACAATGAATGACTATTTAATGACAATATTCATCCTAACTAAAATCTCATTAGGCAAGGATACGGATATTCAATTTATTATTTTAATCAGCCTAATTCACCTGTTTAATCCGGATCACGGTAAACGAATAAGGCGCCAATTCCTGCTTGACTGTTTTTCCTTTTAGGATGAATTCCTGTTCAACCGGACTTACCAACGTAGGCTGATCCAGCGAATTGATCTTCGTAAGATCCTCGTTTTTCAGAACAATCAGTTTGCCTTTGGAAGCGAATTTTTTAGCGCTTTCCAAAACCACATTCGCTGTTTGAGCTTTGTCGCCTGAATTTACCAACTTCAGGATAACTTCGTTCGAATTCTGATCAAAAGCGGCTGATGCATAAAGTCCGTTCTGCCCGGTGAGTGGTTTTTCTTGCTTCAGCATCGGTAAAACCTGAGTGCCTTTGTTGTTCGAGAACATTTTCTGAACGTAATAATTGGTTGTTCCAAACGACTTCAGGTTATCGAACCAAATCAGGTCGGGAGTCCATTGCCAGCCTTCAACATGGGCAAACAGCGGCGCATACGAACAAAGGTTCACCACATCGGCATTGCGCTCCAATCCGGTCATGAAAGCAGCTTCGGACAAGGCGCATTTCCAGTTGTTCTGATTGTCGGGACTGCATGTGAATTTACTTTGAGCAGCAAATTCGCCGGCAAATATTTTGTAGCTGTTACGGTCGTAGTTATCGTAGCGGGTCGCATTCTGAAAAAACCATTCCGGATTGGCATAATAATGTTCGTCAACGATTTCGGCTTTGAGTCTTTTCAACTCTTTGGCAGCATAGTCGAAGAATTTTCCGTCGGGTGAAGGGCCTACGCCTGTAACAATCTTTATTTCAGGATATTTTGCCTTGATTATTTTCACAAAAGCCTCGTAACGTTCGATGTACTGAGCGCCCCACTGCTCGTTTCCTACGCCAATCATTTTCAGGTTAAAAGGAGCAGAATGGCCCATTTTAGCGCGAACTTTTCCCCATTTCGAATCGGCCGTTCCGTTGGCAAACTCAATCAGGTCGAGTGCATCCTGAATGTACGGATCGAGTTCGTCCATTGGAACCACTTCGGCAGTATTGAACTGGCAGGCCATGCCGCAGCTCAGAATTGGCAGTGGTTCGGCGCCGATATCTTCGGCCAGTTGAAAATATTCGAAAAAGCCCATTCCAAAGGACTGATAATAATCAGGTGTAAGACGGTGTTTAAATTCGGTATTCCAGCGATTCACAATCACGTGGCGGTCTTCCACTTTTCCTACCGTTTTTTTCCATTGGTATCGGTTTTCCAAATCGCGTCCTTCCACAATGCAACCACCGGGGAAGCGTAGAAATCCAGGTTTCAAATCGGCCAGAAGTTGCACTAAATCAGCGCGTAATCCACCCGCGCGGTTTTTCCAGGTGTCGTCAGGAAACAACGAAACCATGTCTGTATCGATGGAGCCAGTTCCTTCGAACCAAATGTTCAGTTTAGCCTTCGGTTCGGTGGCAGTAGCAGTAAAACTAACAATCCCTTTGCTCCATTCCTTTGCTTCCGGCGCTAGTTTGGTCGCCCCGATTATTTCTCCCTGGGGATTTACCAGTTCGATGCGCATTTTAAGCGAGCTACCTTCCAGCTGACGGGCCATCACCGAAAAATGATAAACCATTCCTTTTTTAATGCCCATTCCCCTGAATCCTTCGTTTGACAAGCCAAAAGAAGCTTCGCCTTCGCCAATCGTAATCCTTGCAAAACGCGGATTGGCTGGGTTCGTTTCACTCCGGTTAATGATCAACACGCCGGTTGTTGTGTCGGGTTTCAGAATCCTCCAGCCCATCCAGGGCTTGGCAAATTCGAATGAACGGTTTTTGACCAGCTCGGCATAAATTCCACCATCGGCAGCTAAGTTGATATCTTCAAAAAAAATACCCCACATGGTAGGTTGAATCGCAGCTTTGGGCTGATTCACCTTTACCACAATGGGTAAAGTCGCTTGTGCAAACACCTTCGCCGAATTCAGAAATACGGAAATCAGGAAAATGGAAATTGCAATTCTACTGTTCATATTATTAGTGTTTGTTTGATCAGAGATTATTTTGAATGGATATCCAAATCATTACCGAATGAGATTTTCGTTCTGAAAAATAGAATCACTGAATAGTCACTAATTGTCACTTGTAGTCTTGCGAGCTACAATTAATGACAATCGATGACTATTTAATGAATCCATTTGAAAATCAGGCACGAACCCAGATACTCAACTTATTTTTTACTAATTTTTATTTCTTTTCCTGAATACGAAACAGTTTCGGCCAGTTTGGCAGGTTCAATTCCGATTCCGTTTTTAGCATTAACCCAAACAACGCGGAAGGTGCGATCTTTCAGCATTCCGGCGAATTCGCCTTTGCGGTCTTTAATCGTCAGGGTTTTGTCGGCTTCGTTCCAGTTCATTGCAATGGTAGCGAATTTGCCCTGCTCGTAATTATAGGTGTCGTTTTCGTCTTCGTAAAGCACAAAATCAGCATTGGCGCCGGTGTACACGCGCAGTTCGATTGGGTCGGCAACTTTTTCGGTGGCATATTGAAGATAGGGTCCCATGGGTACAATCGATCCGGCTTTGATGTAGAGCGGAAGCGTTTCGATTGGAGCAGCGGCATCGATGGTTTGTCCGCCCGGAATCAGTTTGCCAGTCCAGAAATCGTACCAGCCGGTTGTTTTTGGAAGATATACTTTTCGTACTTTCTTGATATTCTTGGCATTCGGAAGGCTGTACATGCGGGCAGTTACCGGATTCACCAATATGGACGGGCCAAACATGTACTGATCCGGGATGTTTTTAATTCCTTCGTCGTTTCTGAAATCGAATCCGAGTGAACGCATGATGGTGTAGCCTTCGCTGGTTACTTTCCACGACAATGAATAGATATATGGCAACAAGCGATAACGTAAATTATCGTATTTCAAGAGAATAGCTTTTGTTGGAGCATCCCAGTTGTCGGAGAAAATGGCACGTTCGCCTTTCCCGTGAATCCTGAAAACAGGGCTGAAAGTTCCGAATTGAAACCAACGGGTAAACAATTCGCGGTTGATTGGCGCTGACCAATCGGGAGCATTCCAATGAAAATGGTAACCACCAATATCGGAAGTCCAGAAAGGAATGCCCGAAGCACAAGAGTTAATTCCCTGCGGAACCTGGTTTTTATAAGCTGCCCATGTACACGAAATATCTGACGACCATAAGGTTGCGGCATTTCGCTGCTCGCCGGCAAACGACTGACGAATCAGGAAAAAGGCACGTTTATTCGGAATATCTTTACGCCAATGGGTGTATAAACCTTCGGAATGCATCAGTGAATAGGTGTTAAAGTAATCAATTCCGCGGCCGATGGCAAAATTACTTTTCCGGCGGGCATCCATCAAAATTCCATTGTCAGGCTCACACTGATCAACCCACCAGGCGTCCCAGTCATAACGGCCAATCAGGCTGTCTTTGGCCTGTTTCCAGTATAAATCGCGGGCTTGTACGCTGTGTGCATCGTAATAGCCATCAAAAGTATGAGTCATCACGTTGTCCCAAAGGATGTCGGTCATTCCTCCTGAATGTGCCATCTGATCGTAAGTCTTTGTTCCTTTGGCCATTACCGGCCAGATTGAAATCATGGCATGGATATTTGCCTTGTGCAATTCAGCAACCATGGCCTTCGGATTGGGATACCTTTCAGGAAACATTACATGCGAGCCAATCACGTTGGGTTCCCAGTAAAACCAGTCCTGAACGATGCAATCGACCGGAATATTGTTGTTGCGGTATTTGTCTTTGACCGATAAAACTTCGGCCTGACTTTTATACCTGTCCTGAGATTGGAACAGGCCGAAAGCCCATTTCGGAAACATCGGTGCATTGCCGGAAGCATTGCGGAAAGAAGCTATAATATTATCGAAATCAGGACCATAGATGAAATAGTAATCGACCATTCTTCCGCTTTCCGAAACGTATTTGAACTGCGTATTTCCGGCCTCAGCTCCGAAGAAATTGGAAGCCGAATAATTGTCCCAGAAAAGGCCATAACCTTTGGTCGACAACATCACCGGAATAGCGCCGGTCATGTATTTGATGGCCAAATCCTGGTTGCGGCCTTTGTAATTGATTGAAAGTGAATCTTCAGGATGGCAGCCCAGCCCGTAAAGCGCTTCGTCAGCCGGTGAAATGAACTGCGTAGAACAATTGTACGTATCGATACCTGCAATGGTGGCCTCAGTCATGGTTTTGCCTTGCGAATCATCTTCAGCAAGTATCACATTTCCGGTTAAATCGGTGTATTTGATCGAGTTACTTTGACGGTTCACCACAATTTTCAGTACCGAAGTTGTGATTACAATTTCTTTCGAATTCTCGGTAACAGTAAATCCGGGCGGAGTTTTCCATTCATTGGTAATTACCAGCGAAGGTTTGTCAAGAAAAACCGGTAAAATGGTGTATTTTACCTCAACCGTATTGTCGAAGCAAATTTTTACTTTCATCAAGCCTTTATCAAGGTTACAGGTTATGCCATCGCTGTCTTTTTTATACGATATCACCGATGCCTGAACGGCAACAGTCAGAACCATAAGCGCAAGGGCAATCAAGGTTAGTTTAAGTTTTTTCATCGTTTTATTTTAAAATTTAATAAATGGTTATACGACATCATTTCTGATGGCAACAAAGTTACAATCCTAAAAGAATAATACTTCCCTCACTGGTATAATTAATGCAACAGATTTGTCAATTAAAGTCAATTTCATCAGTTTTTTTGTTTTTAATTGCCAGATAGCCTGTCCCGATGCAAATCGGGAGAACTCCCGATAATCGTCCTTCTGTATGAGAAAAATTTACTCATGGTCGTTTCATGCACTTTTGATGAATTAAAATATTAACCAATTAAACACCAGCAATATACATTATTGTGTGAAAACAAAAGTCGTTCCTCCCGTTTATTTGGAAGGCTTACTACCTGGCATCATCCCGCCAAGTTTTACTTCGGGATGGGCAATAAAGTAGTAAACTCCTTTGTCAACAGGAACTGGCTCTATTTTGGTTCCGAAGTTCATAAGGCACTTATTCATTGAGGTATAAGCTGGCCATTTCACTTCCGAAGTACTGGGGTTCCCTGTCCTCGCAAAAGCCACCAGCGCGTCGGCCATTTTATTTGAAAACTCGCGATCGCCATCCGTTTTTCCTGAAAGTGAAACATTCCCAATCCAATAGGCAACATCGCTGCCATGGCCTGCACGATCGCCATAAGCAAAAACTGACAGGTAAACCGGCGATTTGCTGGCAATCTGGGCCTCGGCCCATTGCACCATTTGTTTGTCAACACCTGCGCTCTTCGAAGCTTTCGTCCCAATCCTCCGGATTTCTTCATTGGATGAAACCGGGTATAATTTCAGAATATCCTCCGCTTTGTCGCCAGCCAGCCGCTTTACAGTTTCAATATATTCATCAACTGTTTTGCAATTTCCGAGCGGGCCAAAGCCTTCGTCACGGCAACTACAAAGCATTGCCGGAAGTTTGTTCTGTTTCTTTGCGGCAAACATTTCCGGCCCCGGCTTCGGAAGTACATAACCGTCGGCTGCCGAAGGTTCGCCAACTTCTTTGCCACCAGCCTGCGCCAACTGGTCGAAAGGCATTACCCGCATTTCGGCAATCGACTTGGCGCCCAATTTTTGTTGGAAGTTCAAGCCATCCTGTTCCATTTGTTTCTGCGAATTGGCAACCCATGGGCCACCCACAAATGTTGATCCGCTAAGCGCCACAACTTTATGTATCAATCCTTTCGAGAGCGGGCTAGCCTGAAGATAACATACATCGATTGCGCCGCTCGACTGCCCCATAAGTGTAACATTACCCGGATCGCCACCAAATTTATCAATGTTGTTGTGTACCCATTTCAGAACGGCCAATTCATCCAAATGGGCGTAATTGCCCGAAGCTTTGTTGGGCGATTCGGCAGTTAGTTCGGGATGTGACAAATTGCCCAAAACAGCCAACCGGTAGTTGAAATTGACAGAAACAACTCCTTTTTGGGCGAGGGCTTCGCCCGATGGCGATGCCGAACCACCACTAAAAGCGCCTCCATAAATGTAAACAATCACCGGGAATTTGCCGGGAGCAGGATTGGCTGGCGCCCAGATATTCAGGTAGAGGCAATCTTCGTTGGAGTTGCCGCGCTGTGCGCAAGGTATGCAGTATTGATCGGTAGCACGGATGCCGTCCCAGGGTTTTACAGGCTGGGGTTCGCGCCACCTTAACTTACCTAAGGGTGGAGCGGCATAAGGGATTGCCAGGTATTGTTTTACCCCGCCGGGCAACAATTTTCCGGCAATCAATCCACTTTCTATTTTCACCGGGTCGCCTGGAATAGGGTTCCCAATTAATTGGACTTCAGAATTATCAGTGCTTTTGTAGGACACAATTTTTCCGTCAACTTTTGCTTTTGAGAATAGCCATTGAAACATCAGTGGGCAATGATAAGCTTCGTCGCAGCCTGCTCCATGATCGCCGCCTTTAACTTCAGAAATAAGGTAATTGGTGCCACTTTCGACTACTTTTTTTAACGAATCGACCGACATTACTGTTGGGTTGCCCATATTCCGGTCGCTATAAAACCGATATATTTTAGCGCCTTTTTCTTCAGCCGAAGCAACCATTTTTCGGATACTCGCAATGTTCACAACCTGATCGGCATCGCCATGGAAAGCCCAGAAGGCAGTTTTGGAGAGAAGCCCGCCATCAATAAAATCGACTGTCCCGGTAGGACCTTTTGCATTTGATGCGCCGGGTACGGCGGCGGCAAACTTATCGGGATAACTGGCAATAATGCCCAGTGTGCCAACGCCGCCATAAGAGCCCCCGGTAATGTACAACCGGGTGATGTCGATGGAATACACCTTTGCCAGCGAGTCGATCAGCGCAACCGCACCATCACCCGCAGGCCCGGCCACTCCATTGCGTGCAAATTGGTGCATGACATCAGGGCTTTGCGGTGCCAAAACGAATGGCGCCCATTTTTTCTGTACTTCGTCGCTAATAAAGGCCAAACTCATGGAGCTGCTACTCACTTGTTTCGAATTGTCTGTCCCTATTTCACCGCCTCCATGCAATATCAAGACCAGTGGGTACTTCTTGGCTGGGTCGTAACTTGGGGGGACAAACAAACGGTACTTCATGGTAATGCCGTCTTTCAGTTTGGCGCTTCCCTGAACTTTGTACAAATTGCTTGTTTGTGAAAAAACCGTTACTGCCAGAAAACACAATGACACACAGACAAGTAGAAACGGGTTTGTGGTATTTCTCATATTTTGGGTTATTTAGATCCTATTTAAGCTCTACTTTTCTTGCCAATTTTCGCATTACCGCATGACGCTGAAATGGCATCATTTATTTAACGACCGCTGCAACTTCCCGTTTGAATGTAACTTGTTCGGTTGCAAAATCGCCGACTTGGCGAGTCAGGTTCATTTCGTTACCCAAAATTTTTCCGGAATAAGTAATTTTGATTTCATCATCCTGCATAGAAAATAGCTCAACAAACGAAACAGCATCGCCGTTTATCTTGCCTTCTTTCAGATCAACTTCCTTTTTACCATTATCTGATTCGTTGATGATTTTTCCTGAAAGCTTTTCGCCATCCTGCTGAATAAGGAAGGTGTACTTAAAAGTGCCAACGGGAGTCTCTATTGTTGCCTTCCAGGTACCTGAAGCATTTGCTGACTGGGCAAATAGTGTCGAATTGAAGCTTATCAGAATGAAGGCCAATAATACTAAGGAAAATGCTTTTTTTTTCATGTTTTTATTTTATTTGGTTAATTATTTTACTATTGATTAGCAACTCAATGCAACCAGGTAGATTGGGCGCATTGCCATTTTTTTACGATTTCGACGAAAACCCTATTTCTTCCGTTTCAATATCAATTGTCTTCATTTTTTTAAGGTTTCAATTAACATACAAAAAGCATTAAATAACTATGAACTCAAAATTACACGTTGAGCAAATCAAATAAAATAGTGAATAAGACCAATTTTATCGACAAAACACGTGACTTTATCGAATCTTTCTGATTGCAAAAGATGTAAACTGATCAGAAATTAATCCCTATTTGATCTCACTTTAAAGGCTTTACAATGAATTTAAAATCGTAATTTTGGTATGGTAAGCGGTATTTTACCAAAGGCCATGTGCCCCAGCTATGAATACCTCCAACGCCCATTTGCGCGAGATCGATGTGCAGTTGGGTTTCTTTACGTGGTTTCAGGTCGCCCGAATGTTGCTGATGTTTTTGATCGCCATCGTCCAAATCAGCATCAAAGAAATGTAACGCACTCATGCTTAAAAGTATATCCGATTGGATCATCAGACCTTTTCCTTTGTTGTTCGTGATTTTATACCAGCGAATACCGGTTTTATTACCATTTTCCTGAGGACGGATGTACGGATAAAACTGCTGGGCAACCGTCTGTTTGTAAATTCCTGTTGGGGCAGCATCGTTTCGGTCCTGATAATTTTCGAGAGGGCCATTTCCATAGTATTCAATGGTTTCGAAACCTTCAGGTAAGATCCAATTCATTCCAAAACGGGGCAACATAGGCACAGGTTCCATCTTTTGCCCATTTCTACGCATCCAACCGGGCATTGCCGTTGTAACCGGAACCCTTTTGGAAGTGTCGGCAACCATACTCTGATCAATTTCAATTTCGCCTTTTGAATTGATGACATATTGGATATTCAGTTTCGCAAAAACATCAGGAAGTTCAAAAAAAGTATTAACGGTTAACCGATTTTTATCCTGTGTAGCTTTAAACCCGTTCAATTTCAGGTTTCCCTGAGCCATTTTCCATGGGTTCAGCCTCATTTGCAGGAAGGCGCCCATATCGTTATCGGTTGGGGCGCGCCAGAATGCGGGCTTCAAACCCGTGGCCTCGTCGATATAATTCTGATCATCAACGACATACTGATCCATCAGCCCGGTTTTTTTATTAAAACGGATGTTCAATCCCTTTGAAGAAATAGCCAACGAAGTATTTGTTTCATTAACAGACAGTTCGCTTGCGGCAGCCAGTTTTATATCGCTTTTGAAACTACCCGAAACGAAAAGCTGGTCTTCGGCCACAACAAAGTCTTTCGGCACCAAAAGTTTCTCCTGTTTCTGTTTGTATTGAATGTTCAGGAATGCTTCGCCCTCAACAGGCAGTTTTACCGGAACCGTAAATTCTTTTGTTGCATGTGGCTGAACGTTCGCATCGGCAAGAACACCGTGCTGTTTTAAAATGCCATTGACAGTAAGGTTCCATTCCAAACGAACATCGGAAAGGTCTTTAAAAAAGTTTTCGTTGTAAACCGAAATGGTGTTTGGCTTCACCAGCGTGGTATGAATTGACTGGTAAACTTTTTTCATTTCCCAGGCATGTGGGTTTGGTTTGCGGTTTGGATAAAAAAGGCCGTTGCACAGGAAGTTATTATCGCTGGGCAAATCAGCAGGACCATAATCGCCGCCGTAGGCATAAATGGTATCGCCTTTAGCGGTGATTTTCTGCAAGCCCTGATCGACAAAATCCCAAATAAAACCGCCCTGAAGCTGCTTTGGATTGCCCCGGATAATATCCCAGTAATCTTTAAAGTTGCCCAACGAATTGCCCATGGCATGAGCATATTCGCACATGATGAATGGTTTCAACGGCTTCGGATTGTTCTTTGCATATTCAACCAAGCTTTCAGGATCAGGATACATTGGATTATCAATATCGGTATCAAATTCAGTAGAAAAAGTTCCGTAATCGCTGACTGCCCTTTCGTACTGAACCGGACGTGAAGCATCGCGCTGTTTCAACCACAAATAACATTCGTAAAAATTATAACCGTTCCCTGCTTCGTTGCCCATACTCCAGATAACTACGGAAGGATGGTTCTTGTCGCGTTCGACCATTCGTTGAACACGCATCAGGTGGGCATCTTTCCACGAAGGTTGGTTGGCAAGCGTTTTCGTAATATCGTACCCGATTCCATGTGATTCGATGTTGGCTTCACCAACCACGTAAAGGCCATATTCGTCGCACAATTGGTACCAATATTCATCATCAGGATAATGGCAGTTACGTACAGCATTGATATTGAATCGTTTCATGAGCCGGATGTCATTCAGCATCCCCTCTTTGGATATCGTTTGGCCGGCAACCGGATCAACTTCGTGACGGTTAGCGCCTTTGATTAAAACAGGTTGTCCGTTCACGTACAACAAACCATCTTTTATTTCAACCTTTCTGAATCCAATTTGCTGCGGAATGACCTCAATGATTGTTCCTGATTTGTCCTTCAAAGTGATCATAACTTTATATAAATCAGGAGTTTCAGCCGACCACAATTTGGGCTGGCTAACCGGAATAGAAACTTTATTTTCGGATTCGTTGTTGAACGAAACGACAACTTCTTTAACAGGCTTATCTCCATCCGTCAGTTGGATGAGGACGGAAGCTGTTGCAGCCTGGTTCAGCTTAAGTGTTGCATTTAGAACGGCATCTTTGAAATTGCCATCTAAATCAGGAATAAGCTCATAATCATTGATATGTGTTTCGTTTCGTGCAACCAGGTAACAGTCGCGGTTGATTCCGCTCATTCGCCAAAAATCCTGACCTTCGAGATAAGTACCGTCGCACCAACGCATTAACTTCAAACAAATCAGATTTTTACCGGGGTTCAGGAAAGGGGTAACATCAAATTCCGAAGGTAGTTTGCTATCTTCGCCATAGCCAACATATTTACCATTTACCCAAACCATGAGGTTCGATTTGGCTGATCCAATATGTAAAATGACTTGTTTCCCTTTCCAATTTTCGGCAATCTGTATTTCCCTACGATAGACACCAGTTGCATTTATATCCATGGGGACAAGTGGCGGATTTGGTCTCATAATATTCTGAAACTCATAACCAACGTTCACATAAATTGGGTATCCGTACCCATTCACCTCCCAGGTTGCAGGTATCCTGAATTTATCCCAGCCCGAATCGTCAAATCCGGTTGATTCAAAGCTTTTAGGCAGGTCGTCGGGTTTTTCAACCCATTTGAATTTCCATTCTCCATTCAGATTTTGATAATTAGACGACAGTTTCCAATCGCCTGTTTTTGCAAGTTGCTCGTTTTCAAACACAAAATACGAAGCATGCATTGGAAGTCGGTTTTCTTCATTGATCTGCTCATTCAGCCAAAAAGGTTTGTCTGTTTTGGATTGAGCTTTCGAAAACCCTGCAATCAGGAGCAGTGAAATCAGAAGTGAAAGATTTTTCATAGTGGGTTAGGGCTAGATCGTGAAATAAGGAACAAAAATTGGGAAACAAAATCAGAATACCAAAAGTAATAGATCCAACCGATGATCGAAAGGCGTTTCGCAAAGCTTTGCGATTGAAAATAACTGTTATCAAACACGTTCTTGTTTAATTTAGACCTCGCAAACATAAATTTCCTGCCGTCCATTTCAACCGGAAGAGCTTATTCAAAAAAAAAGTAATGCAATAACCCCCTTAACGAAAGGTTCTTGCATTACTTGCATTCTATTTAATGATAAATGTAGGCTTTATTTTTTCCGCTTTAATATCATTTCAGAATCACCCATTGGAGAATCAACAGTTTTCATAGTAATGGTGTCGTCGTCTTTTAAAACACATTTATGCTTCATGATCATGTCGTTAAATGATATCTCGAAAGAAAATTCCTTGCCTTCGATTTTGGTATTGGAAATTGGCATATCACCATTTGGGGTTTGTATTGCTCCCGTAAGTTTCTCACCTTCCATTTTAAATACGAAAGTTAATTCCATACTATTACCATCGGGACTATCCATTTTGGCAATCCAGGTTCCTTCAATACCAGCAGCAATTCCGGAAATTGCAATAAACATGAATAAAAAAACAGTTAAAATCGTCTTCATCGTTTTGATTTTTTTAAGAGTTAGTATAAATATTAATGGCTATGAACGTACTATTTCAAACCGAACAAATCAAGTTTAATAGAGTTTAAGGCCGATTTTATCTACAAATCGCGCGATTTTATCGGAAAAAATATCCGCAATCGAGCCAAAATAATTTTCAGAAAGGGCTTTGTCCCTGCAATGTG
>Ga0302273_1000359_pt1 | contig 20592 bp, 17 predicted proteins | sample III_Bog_N1_3_FD_198774 | JGI IMG/M metagenome (GOLD analysis project Ga0302273, IMG submission 198774) | Peat permafrost microbial communities from Stordalen Mire near Abisko, Sweden - III_Bog_N1_3 | ecosystem: Environmental > Terrestrial > Soil > Wetlands > Peat | place: Sweden: Abisko... | reverse complement strand
TCCGCACCCGCAGGTGCGGCTGAGGGGAAGGTTGGCGCCGGAGGAAAGCGCGTGCCCTGTAGACACCACGGCGAAGCCGTGAAAAATTCAACGTGGGAAAAAGTCATTTCGCAAATCGCACGTTCCAACCCCGCCGTTTCCCCGTCCGAGCCCGCAGGCGCGGCTGGGGAAAGGTTGGGGAAGGGATCGCCCTTCCCCAAAGGGAGCTTTAGCGACCGTGGAGCTTTAGCGACCGTTGCCCCCCTCATACTTTGGAGGTGAGATCATATGCCTACCCAAACCGTAACCCTTTCCACCTTTGCCGGCCTCATGCAAAGCGGCGATGGCTGCAACCTTGCCTCCCACTATGCCGTGGAGGCCGAGAACTGCGATACCACCGGCGGCGGGCTCAAACCCATGACGGCCTGCACCGCCCTGCCGGGCAGCCTTCCCTCCCCGATTGGCACACTCATGCGCCTGCACCGCCGCTACCACACCGCACAGGCAGAGCGCGATGTGCTCGTGGCCGTATGCGATAACGGCTGCGTTTACACCCGCCTGCTTTCGGATACAGTCGGCACCTGGGCGCAGCAACGGACGGGGCTAACGGACAGCAATGTGGATTTTGTGACCTATGAGGTCAACCCCGAAGGCAGCGACGCGCCGGTGGACGTGCTCCTGTTTACGAGCGCGGCGGATGGGATGCAGTGCCTGTACGGGAACGATCTGCACGTGCAAACGGTGACCACCCCGTACAAATTCGGCATTCTCGCCCGCCACAGCGAACGGATCTGGGGCAGCGGCATCACCGGCGATCCCGACAAGCTGGTGTACAGCGCGCCCTACAACCCCTTCAACTGGGCGCAAAACAGTGAAATCCCCGAGGATGGAGGCGGCGAGATCATGCAACCCTCCTGGGACGGCGACAGCTTCATCGCGCTCAAGCCCTACGGCAGCTACCTATTGGCGTTCAAGAAGGAGCGCATCTGGCGCGTACTGGGCACCGATCCCGGCAGCTACATCCTCAAAGAACAGTTTGGCGGCGGCACGGTGTGCGAAAACACCATCGCCATCAAAGGGGATTACGCCTTCATGCTGGGGCACAGCGGCATCCTCCGCTACGATGGTACGGACGTGGCCGCCTACCGGCAAAGCGCGATCACCACCCTGATGTCCACCCTCAACCGCAACGCTGTGCAAAAGAGCTGTGCCGCCGACCGGGACGGCGTCTACTGCCTTGCTTTCCCTGCGGGAAACAGCACCCATAACAACCGAATTCTGGAGCACAGCATCACCGAAGGCTGGTTCAACGTTCGGGTCGGCGTCAATGTCAAAAGCTTTCTGCCTGTGGAGGAACGCCTGCTGTTCACCAGCGACGAAACGCCCGGGCGCGTGTTTGAAATGCGCGGGGGCGGCTCCCTGCCCCTGAAATGGATCTCGGGCTGGCAGGATCTCGGTGCGAAAAACGTGCTGAAAAGCGGCTTCACGGTTTACCTGTGTGTGGAAAGCGTGACCGAACTTACCCTGCAGCTTGGCATTCGCACGGAAAACAAGCTGAAAACCAGGCTGGTTCAGTTGCAGCCCGGTAAAATGAAACGGATCGCCCTCAACGCCCACGGGCGGCAGTTCCGCCTGGAGCTGGACTGTGACGACCGGCAGGCGTGGCGGCTGATGGGCGGCATCCAGATTGATATGGAGCTAGATTCGGACTAGCCGCCGCAGGGTTCACATCGGTGCGGGCAGGGAAGGCTTTTCCGTTTCGGCCATCTGCTGATCCAGCCACGAAAGGTTTAAGGAATAAAGCTTCCGCTTTCCATCCTTTTTACAGTACACCATGGTTTGACAACCTTCAGCCTTCAGGAACTTGTCTACCGTTGGATAGCCAACATCACTATGTTCAACGATTTCCTTCAGGGTCAAGCCTTCCGCCCCGAACAGCGACACCTGCATCAGTAAAAAAGCGATGGCGGCTTGCTTTTTATCCTTGAATCGTTGATCAATGATGCCTGTATAGGTTCGCAAAGCATGTTCTTTTCCCTGCAAAGCTTCGTACAGGTTTGTATAGGACGTGAGTAATATTTCCAAAAAGCCCAGTATGAAAGGGGTCAGGTCGCCCCTGTTCTTGGGATCGTTCGTTTCCTTAAACATCCTGTAATACTGATTCTTGCCCATATTGATGGTGTAGGACAGCCGCACGCCAATCAGGGTGTCAAGCTCCCTTGAAAGCAGATAGCTGCTGATGAACCGAGCCAATCGACCATTGCCGTCATAAAAGGGATGGATATAGCCAAGCATGTAGTGAAACGCGGCGATTCGCTTGAGCATATCCACCGCATCATCCTGAAGAAAGCGCAAAGCTCTTTCCATGGCGTCGATGATTTTGCTTTCGGGAAACAAGCCACTGTGGATGATCTGATCGGTTTTGGTGTAGACGTTAACAGGATTTTTGCGGAAGTACTGCCCGTCCGGTGCGTTATCAGCACTCTCCCTGGCAACCTCGGGCAAGCAGATTTCATCGTACAGCGCCCGGACATCCGCGCAAGTCTTCAGCGGAATGTTCTCTGTGCGAAACAGGGCGCCGTATTTCGTGATCATGCCCAGCAGCTTGTCTTCTTTCCGCTCCCGATAGGTATCGGCGATTTCTTTGCGGGTGCTGTAAACCTTTTCAATGTCCAGCGTCTGGAAAACTTCCTCGATCATGGACCGGTGATAGTACTGTTGGATAGCCTGCGTGGGCAGCAGGCTTCGGGTCTGGCTCACCTTTTTATCCAGCGACAGAATTTGGTAGATCAGGCGAGACATCTCTTCCGTTGATACATAAAACGCCGGAGAATCGCCGATGTTAAAATCCAAAACCGTCGAGGAAACGCCATGGATGCGGGATTGATACTCCTGTTCATAGCTCGCTCTGTCCAGATAGTAGAGCTTCTTTAAGCTTTCATAACGCATGGAAGCCGCCTCTTTCTTTTCAACACACGGAAATTCGAATTCTGTAAGTAGGTAGCTCATTGTAGCATAATCAAATTCATAAATCAATTAATATGCGATTGAAAGTGTTCAATTTAATTTTTCAATCGCATATTTCGCTAAAACTGCAATCGAAAGTGGCAAGAAGGACGATTCATTCGCAGTATGGAGGAAAGAGAACCCCATGGCCAACATCAATTTTCAATACGAGCCTTTGCCCGTACCCGACAACTGGAGCGACAGCGAGCGCAAGCTCGTCACCCGCCTGACCGATCTGTTTGACATCATCTTTGCGTGGAAAGGCCGCCTGCGCGTGGAGGATCTGGCCAAGAGCACCGCGATGTCGCTGATCACGAGCGCGAGCTTCGTTTCCAGCCAGGTGAAGGATTTGAACACGGTGGTCGCGCGGCTGATTGCCGAGGCAAACGTTCCCGCCGGGCAGGTATCGGGCTTTGCCGCGGCCGTATTGGATGTGCTGACCAGCGGAACCGTTGATCTGGCGGCACTGACGAATCTGAAAGCGGCGCTGGACGCGGCGTATGCCCTATCGACGGAAACGGTGGCGACGCTGTCCGCCTCCGGCTGGGTCGGCGCATTGGCGCCCTACACGCAGACCGTGACCGTAACGGGCATGAAGGCGACGCTCAAGGGCACAGTATCCGTGCTGGCCAATACGGCGACCGAGGTTCAGGCGCTGGCGGCAAGCGACGCGCGCATCCGTACGGCCGCGCAGGGCGAAAATACCGTCACCTATACGGCTTACGGGCTGAAACCGGCGGTCGATCTTCCGGTAACGATTACCTGGCAGGGGAGGTGAACCTATGATATCCGTTTTTCCACAGGGCGCGCCTGTACAGATGGCAAAGGGGTATGGGCTGATCGGCACTCCGTCCGGATACGGGCTGTATGGCTTTGTCTGCGGCCTCCGGTACGCGGGGGGGCTTTGGCGCATCGATCTGGAGGCCAAGGTAATTGGCAATATAGCGACGCGCAGCAGCACGGATTTCACCATGGGCGTATCGGTAGCCGCGATCAAAACGCTGCTGGGGATTACGCGCGCGGTGCAGTTCCCGTCCCCATGCGGCACGTGCGCCCTTTACACCAGCGCAGGCGCACTCAACACCAGCCTTTGGGGCAACGCGGGCGGGCTGGACTATCTCTCGGCAGGCAATGTGCTGCTGGCGGGTCGCTACTATGACACCAGCGGCAGTTATGGTTCATGGCCCTCCAACTCCGCCGCCTGCGACGTGGGCACCGGCATGGTCGCAACCGTGTACCTGCAGGAGGTTTAATTTCAATGCATCCGGCGGTTACGGAACCCTGGATCAAGAAGGACGGTGACAGGCTTGGTAGTTGTCAGAACAATCGAGGTGGATTTAACCACGGAGGCAATCGCCGCTTCGCTGGGGCGGCAGGGGGAGCATGGGGCAACAAAGCTGGTGCTGGACGGCTCCGGCTTTCAGGCACTATGGCCAACGGCGACCTACAACATCAGCATCCTGCGTTACGGGGACGACAGCCCGTATGTCGCGCTGCTGGGGGCGGCTTTGGATGAAAACGGGAAGCTCGAATACTGCCTGACCCAAACCGATACGGCCGTTGCGGGGTTGATCCGACTTATGGTGACGCTGGTGCAGGCGGAGCAGGTGTGTAAAACCTGCGTATTCCTGTCCCGCATTGAGCGCAGTCTGGAGGATGGCAGCGCGCTGGATGAGGAAGCGCGGCCGGATTGGGTGAAGCGGCTGATAGCGGAATTAGCCGCCATCGCTGCGGGTGCGCAGGTGGCGTCCATTTACAACGCCCTTGACAAATCCGCCTCCGGTTTTTCGCTGGACGCGCGGCAGGGGCTTGCCCTGAAAACGCTGATTGATGAGCTGTACCCAGTGCGGTATACGGCACAGTCGCTCAACGATGCCCAAAAGACCGTCGGGCGCAGCAATCTGGCGGCAGCCAAAGCCACCACAGGCACCGTGACACTGCCCACCGGCGGATACAGCGGCGCCTACCCGTATACGATCGCAGTACCCCTCGCGGCGGCAAAAGCGGACAACATCATCATCGCAAGTCCGGCTCCGGCGAGCAAAACCGCCTATGAGGACTGCGGAGCTTATGTCTCGGCACAGGCGGCGGGGTCGCTGACCTTCACGGTAACGAGCGTTCCCGCCGCCACGGTCACCGTGAATGTGATCGTGCTGGACCCGTAAGGAGGGATACCATGATTTTCAACATGAGCGGCGGCGCCAAAGAACTGGCTATTAAAATTGTTGGCGGCACCGTGCAGCCGACTGGGGTTTCAGGGCTGATCTGGGTGAACACGGCAACCGCTATCCTCAACTGGACGTTTGCAACTGCTCAACCAACAAACCCAATGGCAGGGGATATTTGGGTACAGACGGACGCTGTGAGCGCTAACGTTGTCAACCTGATCAAGTCCAACGCCATCAATGTTAATGTGCTGCGCATTAAGCAGTATATCGGTGCTACATGGGTACCACTGTTTGCGTATTACTTTTCATCATCATGGGTACTGGTTTCAAATCCGTGGACTCCATCTACCGACATTACTTATACAGGGTCTATGGTATTTGTAGATGATGGGAGCGGAGCATGGACTATTAAGCTTCTTACAAGCGGGATGCTTCGGTTTCTAAACGAACCAACCACATCAGTAGACGTGTTCCTTGTAGGCGGTGGTGGTGGTGGTGGACTTCAAGGTACTGGTGGTGGCGGCGGCGGCGGCGGAAGGACATTAACAAGCCTTAATAGATCGGTACAAGGCAGTGTGGAGTATCAAATTGTTGTAGGGGCTGGCGGAGCAATAGCAAGTTCCGGCGGCACGACTACCGCTTTAGGGTTTTCTATTGCGGGAGGAGATGGAGCGCCCGCAAACAATGGTGGGGCTGGGGGAAGTGGTGGTGGTGGAAGTCAAGCCTCCGGCGGCACAAATGGCGGAAGCGGAAGCACTAATGGAACAAACTATGGTGGGGCTGGGCAAGGAACAACAACAAAAGAATTTGGAAGTGCGTCCGGTACCCTATATTCTGGTGGTGGTGGTGGGTATATGGGATATTCTGGTGGCGCTGGCGGTGGTGGGCAAGGATCTTCAAGTGGTAATGGTGGTAGTAACGGAACAACGAACTTAGGTGGCGGCGGTGGACAAAACCATGCCGGTGGCAGCGGAATTGTTGTTATTCGCAGTCATCGTTAAGGAGTGTTTACAATGAATTAAGCAGTCATTGAAAACTGCATTGTCTCCAATATCATATGGCTCAATGCAATTAATACCAAGGAGTTTCTCAATGCTGTACCATTTAATGATGTGCCAGCAGGCATTGGCGACACCTACTCCGATGGTGTATTTATCCGCGATGGCGTTGTGCTTCTCACCCCCATGCAAGCCGCCGAGGCATCTATCTCAGCGCTCACCAATCAAGCCTGCACGCTAGCCGAGCAGGTGATCGATTTGCAAATTGCGCTGGCCGAAGCGGGGGTGAGCAAGTGACCAACATGGAGGTGCTGCGCCTGCTGATCGCGGGCGGGCGAACGGATGGGCTTGCCGATCAAACGACGCGGCTGTGCTCGTTGGGGCTGATCAGCGCGGCGGACAGGGATATCGTCCATACTGAAATCAAGGATAAACAGGCGGGCCAATAGGCTCGCTTTTTGATTGGAGGGAAACCCAATGCTTACGATCATTTTGGCTTATCAGGGCTTCAACCGCTGCCTGAGTAGCGGACATCCCTGTACCCCGATGGGGCCGCTGGCGCACGAAACCGCTTCCAACAACCCCAACCTGTGCCGATTTGTGGACGCGCCGGAACTGCTTGGGCGCAACCGGTACGCCAACCACTGGAACCGCGCCGCGCTGCGCAAGCAGGTGCATGGATTTATCGGCAGGGACATCAACGGGGAAATCGCGTTTGCGCAGGTGCTGCCGCTGTATCTGCCCTGCTGGGGCGTTGGCGGCGGCAGACGCGGATCGTACAATTACGACCGCACGAAGAGTCACCCCGATCAGCGGGCGCATTTGCAGGTGGAGCTATGCCGCGGAAGCACCAAGGATGCAACCTACTACTGGCAGGCCATCTCCCTGATGGAGCGCGTGTTTGCCCACTGGTGCCGTACCTACGGCTGGAATCCCCTCGAGCAGGTGGGTTACACCAAGCGGCTTACCGGGCACAGGGAAGCCGCGCGCGCGGGCTTTGGGAGCAACCACGCCGATCCAGACAGCCTTATGGCGTGCTTTGGCGACAGCATGGACAAGTTCCGGCTTCGCGTAGCCGCTCGGCTGGAGGAACCCGCCGAGGAGGTGCGCTATGTGTACGCGCACTCCATGCCAACCTACTACTGGCGGCCAAAATCCCACTACAACGGCGTGGCGGTGCTGCAGGACTGCCTCACAAAGCTGGGCTACACCGTGGAAACGGACGGCTACTTCGGTACGGAAACGCACGAAGCGGTCAAGGCTTTCCGTGAAGCGCACGGCATCCCCACGCCGGTAGACCGCAAGGGCGTGCAGCAAGCCGTAAGCTGCGATCAAGCCACTTGGGCGGCCATCAACAAGGCGCTTAACGATCTTCCCTGACCCCCCACGAAGCGCCCGCCGAAAGGGCGCTGAAAATGCTGTAACAAAGGAGCTGTAAGACCATGACGACTCAGGAGCTGACCCGGGAAATCGGTGAAATCAAGCCTCTGCTCTCCCGCGTAGAGGAAAAGGTGAGCAACTGCTGCGAACGGCTGGAAACGGTCGAAGCGGAGCAGAAAGAGCAAAGGCGGCTGCTGGTCGCCGTGGAACGCATTGCAAACGGAATGGACAATCTGCGAGAAAAGGTATCCGGCCTTGATGACAAGGTGGACAAGGTAGGTTGCCGCGTCGAGGCGATTGAACAGAAGCCCGCGAAGCGCTGGGAGGCGCTCGTCAGCCAAATTATCGGGCTGGCGGTTGCGGCGGGGTTTGGGTATCTGCTATCGGTCATTCTCCAATAGAACAGGCCGGAAATTCCGGCAGAAAAGCAAGGTAGGTTACCGCGGCTATTGAACAGAAGCCCGCGAAGCGCTGGGAGGCGCTCATCAGCCAAATTATCGGGCTTGCGGTTGCAGCGGGGTTTGGGTATCTGCTATCGGTCATCCTCCAATAGAACATTGCCGGAAATTCCGGCGGAAAAGTGAGGGAGCTTTAGAATGTTGAAAATTAAAAATTGGTTTGTGTCCCACAAAACGGTATTCCAGAGTTGGGCGCTGTACACATCCATCGCAGCCTTGGCGGGGTATGTGATCTATCACGCCACCGGCGTTGACTTGAGCGACGCGTTCGCGACGTATATGGCCTTTCTGCTGCCGGTGCTCGTTGCGTTTGGCATCATCAATGATCCCGGCGTGCGCGGGAAACTCGGCCTGGAAACAGGCATGCAGTGGTACCAGAGCAAAACGGTATGGGCTGCCATCATTGCGCTTGTGGCGTATACGGTCAAGAACCTGTTTGGAGTTGATCTTGGTACATATCTTAATGGGCTGTCGGACACGCTTCTGCCCATTATGATGATGCTTGGCATCGTCAAAAGCCCTGCGCTGACGACCCCGTAACTTTGCGCTTGTGTAACCGAACACCGCCGTCCTGCCAGCCGCAGGGCGGCTTTCCTTTCATAAGGAGGAAACGCATGAAACGGTTTCACTTTGGGTTGATTCTGCTCCTGATTGTATCCCTTTGCACGGCATCGCTTGCGGAAATCGCCATTCCCGCGAGCGTCATGGACGCGGCGATATCAAAGAATGATGCGGGTTCGCTCATCAGGGATTATCTGTACCCTTACCTTGAAACCAACGACACCGCCGCTCTGCTGTACGCGGCTGAACTGAATATTTCCAACGGCAACCCGCACATCCGCGACATCAGCGAAGGCGGGTGGGGCGAACGCGCCATGTTCGGGCGGTTGCTCACAGCCGGAACGGTGATGCGCTATGTAGGCGCGAGAATCAACCTTCGCATGAGCAACGCGTATCTGGCCGACCTCGTGCGAACGGAAACCTTCCGCTTGCTTTTCGGGCCATGGAAGCGGGATGGCGCAACTCAATTTACATTTGGCTACAAGGTGAAAGGCTCCGTGCTGGACTATGCCACAGGAAAATTCATCAAAAATACCCGAGCGATCTACACCATACGGATCACACACACGACCGAGTATTCCGGCGCGACGCGCTACGCCTATCTCGCGTGCGATTGGAAGCATAAAACGGCGGACGGAGATTATGTGGCGACGTTTGGAATCGTCCGGTAACGCGCGCCACAGGCATCCCCCCAACGCACACGGCGCAACGCAGCGAAAGGTGCGCAGTGTGTGCCGACCTGTTCAGGAAACGAAAGGAGGACATCTGCCATGACCATTGCAGAACTTCGCGCCCAACTTGGAAATCCCACCTATACGGTGCGAACGGATGACGAAATCAAAGCGCAGGCGGAGCAGCAATATGCCGCTGAACTGGCGGCGAAAAAGCTGGCGGCGCAGCAGAGCTATGACGCGACCGATACGGCGCTGAAAAACCAGTATGCGACGCTGGATCAAAGCTATGCCAAACAAGCCAGTACGGTTGCCACCAACACCCGCCAAAGCTACAGCGCCGCCGACCGGCAGGCGTTGAGCCGCGGGATGCAGCGCAGCAGCTACAACAACGCAACGCTATCCAACGTGAACCTTGCGGGAGATAAAGCCCAATCGGAGCTTCAGCAGAGCCGCACCAATGACGTAAACAATCTGGAAAGCCAGCGCAGCACGCTTGCAAGGCAGCTGGCCGAATCGCTGCAGGGGTACGATACGCAAAACCAAAGCAACGTGCTTGCCTATGTCAACACCCTGAAGGATCAGGATTATCAGCGCAAGACCGCCGCAGAGCAAAACGCCGCGAATCTGGCTTTGCAGCTGTATCAGCTCCAGCTATCCCAGCAGGAGTACGACGCGCTGTACGGTTCCAAGACAAGATCGTCCTCGTCCGGCAACAAACCCAAGGCAAAAGCCACAACAGGCGGATCGATATTCGATAACGTGGACAATTCAGCCAAGGCTGCACAGGCAGCCCCCGCTCAGCTGCAAAGCATTTACACTGGCGGGTACATCCCTGCGAAAACCTTGTTTGCAGCCACCGTAGCCAGAACAAACGCTTCGCAGAAGAAAAAGAAATAAGTCCGTGTTTGAATCACGATGGGGAGGGTTTACATGCTCACGCGCAAAAAGAATCAACTCGTCAATGTTACCGAATCGAAAAGCCCTCCGGTGGGGCCAGTCGTGAAAGCGGTTTCTTCTGCCCAGAAAACAGAGACTCCCGTTAAAAAAACCGTCGGGCCTGCCATGACTCCGGATTCATCTCCTTTTGCCCTCCAACGCAAGGAAGACCTTTCCCGATTGGCGCCGCAAGATCGGTACAACCTCGTGGTTCACGGCGACAAACCGACCGGCGCCCAGGCGCTGGCGAAGATTTACAAGGTTGCCGGTAACGATCATGTGCTGCGGGATGCGCTCCTCACCCAATTTGAGCAGGAACGCAGCACCCTCGGTTCGCCCATCAGCAACCCCTATACGGTGCCCACAGGCAAAGGTTCCGCCGCCAGAGCAAACTCCGTTCGGCTCAATTCCGAAAAGGAGCTTTGGGGCAAGACGATTGCGCACTATGCCAAAAAAGGGTACAGCGATGCGGAGATTCAGGCGAAGTTTGATCCGGAGAAGTACCCGACCCTCGCGCAGGCGGATCTGGGGCGGAAAACGGGAAAGCCGCTGCCTTTAGCGGAACCCACGGACTATGATGAGGATTTTGTAACCGGCATCGCTTGGGCTACCCGAAACGGCGGTGGCACCGGAAGCCATCAGGTGGACGCGATCAAAAGCTATCTGGGCGACGGGAACATCCCCCTGCCAAACAATAGACAGGCAAATTACCGAAACCCGAAAAGCCCAGATTATAGGCCCTACAAATGGGGAACGGACGACGATCTGTGCACAAAGATTGGCGTGGACCATATCGACCAGCACTGGGTGAATGAAAACCGCAACGCGGCGTTTGCGGCCGGCGCAGACAGTGACCTCTACCAAAATTGGGAGAGCGCTTATATCGCGGTTAAAAGAACCGAAGCCTCCCAAGCGGAACTGGCCGACCTTACGGCCATCGCTGACGCCCGAATGGAAACGACGGACGACCCGGTTCAGGTGCTCCAAGGGCTGAAAGAGCAATACCCTCACCTTGCCCAGATGGATTTGGGGAGGTCCATGGGTAAGCCGGTCGTGCTGACCGAACCCGTGGATTACCGATGGGAAGATTTTCAGAGAGATATTATCAACAAATGCCGCGCCAAAAAGTTTCAACGAACCGGCAAAACCGACACCGACCTGTGGCACGCCCCGCTGATGTATAACAATCAGCATCAATTTTCCCAAACGCCGGTCGCGTCTGGAATAACCCCTGCGCAAACGGCAAACGGACAGGGGGCTACGGGTATTCCCTCGCAGGCAGCCTCCGTGCCTGTTCTCAGGGATGCGGGGAAAGGTGACACATCGCAAGGAACAACAGCATCGGATTCGCCTACCGCGTCCATCTCGACCCAGCCTGCCCCCGCACCTCCGCTGGTACAGCAAGAGGCTGTATTAAAAGCGCGCCCTGCCGGATTCTCTGACGATCAAAAGAGCGAGCTAAACTCTCTCCTGGCTGAATATACCGCAACGGTTCATGATCCTTCAACCAATGTTGTTGGCCCCAGACGAACTTATGACTTAGTGCGCAAGATCAATGACCTGTATGCCGATGCTGGCGTAGAAAGCCCTTTCTCTGTTTGTTCGCAGGATGAGACCGAAGAACTGTTGATGAAAGTTTACGCTCCAGATGGAACCATGACGGAAGCACAGCGAAAAGCCGCTGATACCATCTACGCAGAAAATATCATCTTCTTTTCAGATGGATATGAACAGGAACTGGGCGATACCGCCGCCAAATTCAAAGCACTGGCATACAATCACCTGATCGGCAAAGACGATAAAGTCAAGGCGCTTTCCCAACTGTGTACGGATTACAAAGAAGCATGCGATAGCGGTCTGTCTTTGGAAGCGTACTATGACGCACACCCGGAGCAAAAGCAAGAATATGAGTGGCTTGAGAACAATGTGAAAGCTGCCGAGGTTACGCAAAAGGAAAACGAAAAGCAACAAGCTGCACAGAATCGTCATAACGATGTGCTATTCATTCAAAAAATGGGTGCTAAACTGGCAAACGGAGGTACGCTCACCGAAAATGAACAGAAGATCATGCAGGGATTGGAAAACACTCCGCTTACCGATGCGGACAAGCAAGACCCCGAATATCAGAAACTCTGGAATGAACTGTGTGATTTGAAGGATGATGTGACTTACAAGGTGGGGGACAATGCCCTTAAGCTGGAAAGCCCGGACATCTATCAAGATGAACTCTATCATGCCGCCATGAACGGTCTGGATGATCTGTTCGGGGTTGCCAAAGCCTGCGGCTACAGCGATTGGAATGCTTATATCAAAGAAAACCCCAGCGCCGCCATAAGCGCGGATACCTTATGGGAAAAAGCGAAAATCGCCGTAGAAGAGAAATGGAATTTGAATGGCGGCAACGATTTGGGAGCTTGGCTTTTCGGAAATGATTTCACAGCCGCGCAAGGTAACCCCGGCATGAATTTGGTGGATGTTGTTCAATACGGTGCAGGAACTGGAGCTTTAAGTGTTCTTCAGGGCTATCTCGATTTTGCGGAAATGTATCTGACCAACAAGGACCCCGAATGGATCAATAAGCTGAATACCAGCTATGCGATCAGCCAGTATGGCTTCGCCGACAGCGTATCAGGATTCAATAAAGAGGTACAATATCAAATTTCTCAGCTAGACGATGGCGATATGCAAAAAAGCTGGCAGGTGATCCTCGATCAAAGCGGCGACGCGACACAAATCGGATTTGATATTAACGATATTGGATTGCTAGACGGGATCCAGGAAAATAAGGATAGAATGGAAGACAACGACAAATTCTTGAGAGACCATGGAACCCCGTTACAAATAGCATTGTATCAGATTACCAGCTCGGTAATGAAGGAAAGCCTCTTATATGCCGGCAAGGCGGTTACCGGCACCTTATTTGTCTCCCCTCTTTTTGGTACCTTTATGACATACGGTTTGACAAATGCCGGAGAGACAAGTGCCGATGCTTCTTCAAAGGGAGTAAACCGTTCAGGTGCTCAGTTGATTGGTATTGCGAATGGACTTTTTACGACATGGATAGAAAAAGGAAAACCTAAAGCAGCCTATGATGAAATCGGCCCGATCGGCAAAGGGATAAGCAACCATATCGCAGCGCAAGTTTGCGATTCAGGCATCCACGGGATTCGCAAGGTCTTTCAAGTGGTGAAAGATGGCGGAATACAAATCATAAAAGCAGCAGGCGAATACGCAAAAAATCGGTTAAAAGATGGGTTGCAGGAGGGCGTGGAAGCGGTTGCAAATGATTTATTTACTGCCTTTGGCAGCATGATGGATGGCGCAACGGACAAACTGGAACTGAATCTGGATCAAACGTTCGATGCTGCAATGCATGATGCGGTGATGGCGATGATCGTTTCAACCGTTCTGTCCCCCATCGAAATCGTTCATGACACGGCAGAAACTATTGCTGACAGTCGCAAGCAGCGTGCAGCAACCAGGCAGATAAAAAGCACAGAAAATGATCAACTCATAAGCATCGCCGATGCACAACCTCAAAACGCGGTAAATGCTCAAGCTTTAAGCACAACCGACAGTCAGTCGCAAAGTGCCACAAACGGTCAGGCCTTGAGCCTTCCCAAAGGGCAGACGCAGATCGTGCAAGACGCTCAACCTCAAAACGCGGTAAATGCTCAGGCATTCAGCACAACCGACAGTCATGCGCAAAGTGCCGCGGACAGTCAGGCCTTGAGCGTTCCCAAAGGTCAGACGCAGACCGCGCAAGATGCTCAACCTCAAAACGCGGTAAATGCTCAAGCTTTAAGTACAACCGACAGTCAGGCGCAAAGTGCCACGGACGGTCAAGCCTTGAGCGTTCCCAAAGGTCAGACGCAGACCGTGCAAGACGCTCAACCTCAAAATGCGTTAAATGCTCAAGCTTTAAGCACAACCGACGGTCAGACGCAAAATGCCTCGGACAGTCAGACGCAAAGTGCAACGGACGGTCAGGCCTTGAGCGTTGCCAAAGGGCAGACGCAGATCGCGCAAGACGCACAACCTCAAAACGCAGTAAATGCTCAGGCATTCAGCACAACCGATGGTCAGGCGCAAAGTGCCGCGGACGGTCAAGCCTTGAGCGTTCTCAAAGGGCAGACGCAGATCGTGCAAGATGCTCAACCTCAAAACGCGGTAAATGCTCAAGCTTTGAGCACAACCGACAGTCAGGCGCAAAATGCCACGAACAGTCAGGCCTTGAGCGTTCCCAAAGAGCAGACGCAGATCGCGCAAGACGCTCAACTTCAAAACGCGGTAAATGCTCAAGCTTTGAGCACAAGCGACGGTCAGACGCAAAGTGCCGCTGACCCTTCATCCCTTGACGTTGCAACCCTTCAGGCACAGAATGCGGCCAACCGCTGGGTGGCGGACGCTGCAAATGAATGGGCACTCCGTCGCCTGCAAAAGATCGCTCGCTCTTATGTCAACGATCCCGCCAAACAGGCGAAAATTATCGATGCATTAAGCGCGCAGGCCATGGTGAATGCAGTCGCCAAAGGGGCAATGAACACGGCGGAATTGAAGGCGTTTGGCGAAGCGTCCTATAATGCAACGCAGAAAAGCCAGAAGGCGCAGCAAACCTACGCCGTAGCGCAGGAACAGTTGAATCAAGCCAGAGAAAGCCTGACCGCCGCACAAACCAACCTGATCCAAAACCCTTCGCCGGAAAACGCCCAGGCCTTCGATCAGGCTTGCCGTGAAGCAGAAGCCGCCTTTTACGAAAACAACAAGGCGCAGGATGTTGCAGCGGCTGCCCAACAGGAGGCGAAAAAGACCGATTACGCACTGAAAAAGGCTCAAAAAGAACAGTACCAGCATATCCAAAAGCAAATTAATACGCAAGTGAGAGAACGGGTACAGTCGCAGATCGACAACATGAAACTCGATCAGGTGGCGGAGGAGCGTCTGGATCAAAAGCAGAGCTTTGTGCCTTATACCGGAGAAACGCCGTTTCAGCCGACAGCCGCGCAAAGCGAACCGGTTGCGGTTTCGGATCAGGCATACCGGCAGGTGAACCGGATCGTCACAAACGCGCAAAACAAAACAGGCGGCGGAAAAGGAGCGCGGCTGAGCGTCCAAAAAGCGCTGGAATCCAAGTTTGGGAATGCGCTCAGGGGCATCAAGGTGGAAATCGCAGGGGCTACGGTTCAGGGAAAACCCTATCGGGTCAAAGTGGACGCCCACCTGCTTGAGAAAGTGGTCTCCGATCCCGCCTTGTCCGCGGAAACGCTTTCCGTGTTGGATTCCTTGGAAAGCGTGATCGAAAGCGCGAATTATGAAAGCTCCTCAGGCGTAACCAAAGCGTATGCGCAAAGGACGAACATCATCCGTTACGATCACTTTACCTGCCCTGTGGTGGTGAATGGGAAAAGAATGCAGGCGCAACTGCTGATCGCGGTGGTTTCCCATCCGGACAGGGCCAACACCTGCAAGCTCAGCGATATCGACCTGACGCGAAGCCCCCGTTCGGGAACTCCGTCCGCCAGCAACCGGACAGGGGCGACGGCCAACGGCTCCGATCCGTCCTTCCTCATGGACAGCGCCACTCCATCCTACCCGAACCAGCCAGCGACCGAACCGTACCCGCGTGCAGCACAGGCCAATCCTATGCAGGCGAACCCTTCCGCGCAGACCGGAAACGGTAACACGGGATTGAGCGGCAACCCGACCTCGCCCAGAGCCAACCGTTTCCCCTTGCGCTTGAAGCCATCCGGCAGCAAAGGCAAGCGCCAATTCATGAAATAGATCACGGTGAACCGCTTTTCCCTGACGGATTGGCGCAAGGGGAAGAGACGCCTGAAGCCATCCGGCGTGCTTCCATACAAGCAAAACAAGGGAATCATGAATGAACAGACAGGTTGCATGATGTATTGTAGTCCTACACAATCGGAGTGAGCAACTCTTCGTGACGTACTTGTCATATCATCAGTGAAGTGATATTATTTGATTACATTATTTTAGATAAAATAGGAGGAGCATTCCATGGGAATCTATACAAGTGCGCATGACCCTGCTGTTTCAATTGAATTCATGCTTCGGCGTGAATTTGATTGTAATCGTGGCGGCTTTGGCGGAATAGCTAATGCCGACTTTGTGGAGTATCACTGGTACACAGCAATTGCAGCAGGTTTGGGATTCCGTTATGCCACGGCCAATGAAGCAAAAAGATCAGAGATAAAGCTATTTATTCATAGATTTGGCTACTATCTAGAAATTGATCTCAATAAGCTGTTGGCGTTTTCCTCCAATACCAGTATAGTTAATGGATCACAAGTAACAATCGACTATGAGAACGGCAGCGTCGCAATATCGGCAGTAATCGAAGCGTTGCGAGCCGTACTTGATTAACATAATTGGAGGCAAAATGAGCATCAATCAAGAAGCCAAATTCCAAATTGCAAATTTGATCGCGAGGCATATCAAAGCATATAGGGCAGTTCGCGACATCAACCGTGATAGAGAGCCCCAAGAAATGTCTTTAGCCGAGTTGTCTCTAAGTGTCCTTGACGATCTATCCAATAAGGGAAAAGGAATTTATAAACGACTTGACTTCGAAGAAGCGCACATCATTGGTATACTGGAATGCATTGAAGCATTAGGTGGTGGTAAACTCGCCATAGATATTTGTGATATTCTCGAACAATTTGATGAGCAGGAAGCATCTTTGCCTTTTAATGAACACCAGAATTATGTCGCAAATTATAGCAGACTTGCAACAGGAGTTATAACAGGCTGGTCAGATTGAGAGAAATTATTGATCACACTATCATTATGAAAGCCCTCCTCCGCAAAACGCAACGGTGATCGATCCCCCCCGCGCCTCGGCCTTTCCGGCCGGGGCGCTTTTTTTGTTTGGTTGGCTGGAGTATAAACACGTTTCTGCTTGCACTTCAAAGGGAAAAACAGGGGGATGGGAAATGTTCCGGCGGAGGAAAGGGGGAAATCTGACGGATCGTCCCCTCTTATGGCAACAGTTGAACCCATTCATAGCCACAGTGCTTGTAAGGCATATCGGACGATACAAATCGTTTAACCTGATGAACCTGAAAACCATGCCCATGGTTCCATGGCGCAGGCTGTGCCGGTCGCTAAAGAGCAGCGGAAGGGAATCATGAATGGACAGACAGGTTGCAAGATGGTTTGTAGTCCTACAAATCGATGGATTGATGGCTTACTCCATTGTTTGACACGTTTAATTGAGCATGCTATAATTTTTTCATTGCAGCTTGTTGGAGGCTTTATGGAGTATCTTTATAGTACTTTTCTATTACTGATATTTACGTTTCTTATTGTTACGATAACAAAAAAACGATTCGAGTTTTCTTTTATGGCAGTTGTCTTTGGCGTGATCCTGCTTTATTATACGCTTGGGCTTGTGGACCTTTTACGTTATGCTCCGATGCTAATGGCAGGGCTCGCGTTTGCTTCGATTGTGTTCTCCATCGTTTGGCTTCTTAAAAAAAAGAAACAAGTTCGGCAGATAACAAGCGCGTTTTTCACACCCGGGTTCCTTGCTTTTATGCTTTTCTTCTTTATCAATTATTTTATCAACCACGGGCAACTTGTCTGTATATGGGATGAGATGTCCCATTGGGGCTTGATTGCAAAGATCATGTTCTACACGAGGAATTTTGGCAATCGGGGCGATTATACTATTATCTTCTATAATTACCCACCAGCTACTGCGCTATTTGAATCGTTTTATCTCTGGAACACAAACAAAACGGTTTTTTTGGAACAAAATCTGTATTTGGCGAAAGCAATCTATCAATATGCGCTTGTATTGCCTCTTTTTACCCTTTGCACTTGGAAAACATGGAAACGGATCATCCCGATTTTAATCCTATCATTTTTCGTTCCTTTGGTCTTTTTTTCAGATCATTACACCTCCCTGCTTGTTGATAGTTTGTTGGGTTTGATATTCTTCCATGTGATGTATGTACTTATGACTCGCAATATTCATGCAAAGAGCATAAAGGATGGAATTTCTACCTCTCTCTATATTGCTATGGCACTTTGCGTTTTGTCCCTCACGAAATCTTCCGGTCTAGGCTTGTCAGTATTACTTTGGCTATCTATGGTTATGCTATATCTATCGGAATGTTCGTTGGCTGAATATCCGCAGCGAAAATCCAACTGGCATAATCTTATCCTGTTAAGCATACCCTTATGCGGTATCCTGTTTGCCAAGTTTTCATGGGAAGCTTATTTAAATATCTATCATATTACCCAAACTGACGCGACCACTGGCGTGAGCCTTGGCGCGCTGGTTGCGCTGTTTTCTGGCAAAGCGCCAGTTTATCAATACAACATTATATCAACATTTATCACTACCCTTTTTTCTAGTACAAGCAACAATTTGTTCACAATCAACGTCTTTTCTTGGTTGTTAATTTTTATTTTCATGTCGGTTATTATCTATAATTACTATAGTGGTCAAGAAGGGCTTCAAAAGCGAAGAAGTAATATTATACTACATGCTCTAATTTTATGCTTTTTAGTCTATGTTGCCATCCTTCTTTCTTTATACCTCTTTAAGTTTGGCGAATATGAAGGAACGAGGCTTGCGAGTTTCGATAGATATATGAATACAATGAAGCTAGGCATCTTCTTTAGCCTTTGTGGATATTTTCTGTATCTCAGTGTAAAGCATGCTAAACGTGGGTTGTTCCATTTTACGTCTGCAATTCTAATCTGTTTTATTCTGCTTTTCTCTCAAAATACCATACCTTCAATAATATATGCACGCAATCAAATTGCAGATAGACAATCGGTGAGGAATGATTATCAATATATTGAGAGCTATTGCTCGAATCTTGACCAAGAGAGAACTCGTATTTGGTTTATCGACCAGAATTCAACTGGCTTTACCTATTATACGGCGCATTTTGTAGCACTGCCGGTGCAGATCTATAATGAATATTTTTCATGGAGCATCGGGAAAAAATATTCCGATGAAGATATTTGGACCAACGAGAGCCTTGATCTGGCTGGGTGGCAGAGCGCTTTGCAAAAAGACCATTACACACACGTTTTACTACACCATGTCGATGCACAGTTTATTAAAACCTTTGCCCCACTTTTTGCAAATCCATCCGCGATTCAGGACCATACTCTGTATTTCGTCAGGCAGACGAAGAACGGAATATGCCTTGTTAAGGAACCATGAACGTATATTTCAAATTTGACATATACTTTAAAAGGTCAAGTCAAGAATTTTTACGCACGTTTGTAGAAACCCGAACGCTAAGCTGTAGCCGCCAGATGATATTTCCAGATCCCCCGAGCCGGATAAAAATGCGAACCGCCCCCCTCAAGGTCAAGCGCCGCTAGCAGCGCTTGACCTTGAGGGGGGGCGGTTCGAGTCGTATCCTTACACGATTCTCCATTTCAGAGTGCACCCAGCTCCGATTGTGTAAGCGCCAAACCCCTCCGTACATCAAACACTGTCAGCGGTAGTGTTGGTGTGTGCAACTCAACGATACCGCTTCTTGCCTTATCCTTCATCCTTTTTCTTTCGTGTCCAATATGTATTGCAGTCCTACACGCACAGAAGTATAAAATATGAAATGCTCTGTTGCTATACAAGTTCCAAATATGCTATATTGACAATTAAATAATGAAAGGATAAAACAACATGAAAGAAAAACGTAAGTATATTTTTTTAATTGTCCTCTTCATCGTTTTCATCACCGTACTGATGCTCAATCTGCTGACTCCCATGGTGGCAGATGATTATATGTATTCCTTTAGTTTTGCTACAAAAGACCGTATTCAAAGCGTTTCTGAAATATTTCCATCCCTTGTTAAGCACGCTCAGGTGCTCAATGGCCGCATCATTCCAGACTTTTTTGTCCACCTTTTCCTGCTGCTTCCCCGAGCAATCTTTTCGATCCTCAATTCCGTTATTTTCATCGTCTTTATTCTGGGTATGTACCGGCTCATCAAGGCATCCCAATCCAAATATGATTGGCAACTTTTACTGATTTTAACTGGAGCCGTCTTTTTGTTTCCCATTGCTTTTGGACAGACCAATTTGTGGCTGACGGGGTCTATCAATTACCTTTGGCGAGATACTTTAATGGTGTGGGTTTTTGTGCCTTTTTCGGACATCGTCATTCGAAAAAAGAATATCACGGGTTCATGGAAATGGTTTTTCATTGCCGCAGCATCCCTTTATATCGGTAATTCAACGGAAAACACCTCTACCTCCGCCATCCTTTTTATGGGGCTATGCATTTTATGGCAGCTGCTGCAAAAACGAAAGGTTTATGCCTGGATGCTGATCGCGATTGGCTTCACCCTTCTTGGATGGTTGTTATTGGTTTTTTCTCCAGGCACAAGCAGGGATATGTCCAGCTCGTCAGCAAGCTTGAACCAGATTGCTCAACACTTT
>Ga0302273_1000357_pt1 | contig 20618 bp, 22 predicted proteins | sample III_Bog_N1_3_FD_198774 | JGI IMG/M metagenome (GOLD analysis project Ga0302273, IMG submission 198774) | Peat permafrost microbial communities from Stordalen Mire near Abisko, Sweden - III_Bog_N1_3 | ecosystem: Environmental > Terrestrial > Soil > Wetlands > Peat | place: Sweden: Abisko... | reverse complement strand
TCGATTATTCAGGAAGTTACGGAGAGAAAGAGTTAGGCTCATTTGGATACGATGGTATTAACCAGCAATTAGCTGTTAAAGGATACATGGGAAGTCAATTCACCCTTTATGCCCATGTTGCGCTGGTGATGAAAGGGGATAATACCGCTAGTACTCAGCAAGTAGAGTTTATTCGCAATTTCATTGGGGGCAAAAAAAATCAGGGCTTAAGTTTAGGCGTAGGACTGGGAATCAGAAGAGATTACAGCAATGTATATTCAATGTTGAGCCGTGTTACCGTAAGTTACGAAGCTTCGCGATGGAAAGCGGGTGGCAACTTGCTTCTTGAAAAAGCTTTTGCCAAAGATCGGGATGAAATTGATGTTATTACAAGCCTGGGGGTACACTACCGTTTATCTGGCAGCCTTTATGGCGGAGTTGAAGCTGTTGGGGAAGATCTGGAAGGATTCTGGGATGACGAAGAAGCCGAAGGTGGTGCAAAACTTCTGGTTGGGCCTTCGCTGAACATGACTCCAAAAAAATCCAGGCTTTCATTTTCCCTTTCCGGGGGACCGGTATTTTATGGAACACAAAACCAACGTACCAATCCGGAAGCTATTCGCGAGCTTCCTTCTCAATCTGGCCTTATGGTAAGGGCCAGGGTACTATTTAATTTATCCGGATCGTGATTTCAGAAATGGAAGGGAAAGCATATCGTCAAAATGGGTACGGAATCCCGGTATTTAACTACGAAGAACTGGCTGTTTTAATCCCTGGGATATAGGTTTGCAAGTACACCTGGTGGCTGTTGAACCTCTTCAATATAAACCTGAAGAAAAATACAAAGGCGTAAATGGTTTGGATTTAGGTAAACCTGAAATGCCTGGTACCTTAAAATGTTGCTGATATGAAGATTATAACTTTGATCGAAAACCTTGTCTATAAACAAGGCTTGGTTGCAGAACATGGTTTGGCAATTTATATCGAAACCGGAAACCGGAAAATCCTTTTCGATACAGGGCAAAGTGGATTATTCCTTCAAAATGCCCAAAAGTTGGGAATTGATATTGAAGATATTGACAGCCTTGTTTTGTCGCATGGACATTACGATCACACCGGAGGCTTGTACCCTTTTCTCGAAAGGAACAGCAAGGCGAAAGTGTATGCCAAAAAAGATATTTTCACGCCAAAATACAACGGAAATAATCGATTTAACGGCACAAAAAAGAACGATATCATACTTGCTGACAGACTTATTTTTGTAGATACTGTCACCGAAATAGCCGAAAATGTTTTTATAATGCCCGACATTACGATTCACCATTCAACCGATACTCATTTTAAAGGTTTCAGTAAAGAAGTAAATAATGAATTTCTTCCGGATGAATTTGACGATGAGCTTTTTCTCGTCCTGAAGCAAAATGATCGGATAAACATCGTTACAGCCTGTTCGCACCGCGGGATTACCAACATTTGCACCACGGCAACCGAACATTTTATGCTTCCGGTAGGTTTAATTCTTGGCGGTTTCCATACGAAAAACGCTACCCCGAAACAAATCAGGCTGATAATAGACTATTTTCGTCAACTAAATCCAATGTCAATTGGTGTTTGTCATTGTACCGGCGTCGATAAATATGCGGCGATGCTTTATGATTGTGAAGCGCATTTATTTTATAATTACACTGGTAATGTGATCGATATAGAACACAACTGATTCGTAAGTTTTCATAACTCCTTCGTATGATTCATAAAGAAAATCCATCCTGGTTCGAGTTGTTCCTTTCTTTCTTCTGGATCGGGTTAACGGGTTTTGGTGGGTTAGCCATGACGGCTCATATCCGGAGACACATTGTTGACAAACGAAAATGGCTAGATGCACATACGTTTGATTCAGGTCTTGCCCTTTGCCAGATTATTCCCGGAGCAATTGTGATGCAGCTTGCCGCCTATATCGGGTTGAAATTGAAAGGAATAAAAGGAGCAATCATCAGTTTTATTGGATTTGGACTGCCTGCATTTCTCATCATGTTTATCCTTTCAGTTCTTTACAAACAGTCGAAAGATATTGCCGGTGTCGAGTTGGTGTTAAGGGGGTTACGGGTGATCATTGTGGCGATTGTGGCCAATGCAGTCTTTATTTTCGGCAAGAAGAATTTTAAGAATGTGAACGACTGGATTATTGCGGTGATTGCAGCCGGATTGTTCCTCACCAAATTGCATCCGGTGGTGGTTCTACTTATTGCGTCCTTGTTAGGCATGGCGCTCACCCGAAAAGAATCGGCACCTGCACGAAAACTGGCCAAAGCAAGAACTTTCCGATTTTTTCTGATCATGTTACTGGTGGTGTCCGTTTGTTCAACGATCTTATTTTTTGTGAACAAAGAATATTTTACCCTGGCAACCATCATGTTACGGATCGACCTCTTCTCGTTTGGTGGAGGATTGGCTGCGATGCCAATGATGTATCACGAGTTGGTCGATTTATTTCATTGGTTCGATGCAAAAACATTTATGGATGGCGTTATACTCGGACAGGTGACGCCGGGATCGATCATCATTGCTGCAACGTTTTTCGGGTATATGCATTTTGGCGTTGTAGGAAGTATAATTGCCACCATATGCGTGTTCACCCCGTCGTTCCTGATACTCATGGGCATCATTCCTTTTTTCGATAAGCTCAGATCGTATCCCCAATTCAATAAAGTGATCAATGGAATCTTATGCTCGTTTGTTGGTTTATTGGCCGTTGTCACCTACCGTTTTACCATCGGAATCCATTGGAATGTCATCAATATTCTATTCACATTGGTTGCGTTTGGTTTGCTGGTACGGAAAGTCGACGTTATCTGGATTATTTTGGGAGGCGTTTTAATTTCCTTAATCATGTAAGTAATAGAAATAATTAAATGTCGTATTTGATAACTGACTCACCCCCATCACACCTTCGGTGTTCTGCCCCCTCTCTTCACGAAGAGAGGGAGGAAGGCCGCCTGCGGACTTCGGGGTGAGTTATACTTGAATTACGACATTATATTATTTCTATTACCTAACTAAAAATTCTCCATTAAAAGTCATGGTAATTTCTGAAATTTAATGGAGAATGTTTTTGAAAGACCGAACGTCTTCCGCAATAAAAAAAATCAAGTAAAATTACTGGTGCGAATCGTCGTAAGGCTGATCCGATTTCGCAGGTTTAACAGTGTTCTTCACCGATTTAAGAAACTTTGAATTACTTAGTATACCTTTTTTCTTATCCTTCGTCGCATCTTTCTTATCTTTCGCTGCATCTTTTTCATCTTTAACAGCATTTTTGGCATCTTTCGCGGTGCTTTTTGCATCGTTCACTTTACCTTTTTCACCTTTAACGATCGTCTTTGCATCGTTTGCAGTGCTCTTTGCATCCTTCACGGTACTCTTCGTATCATCAACGGTACTCTTTGCTTCGTTCACGGTAGCTTTCCCAATTTCGGCTGTAGCTTTCGGATTCTTTAGAAAAGCTTTTGGATTTTTAGCCATAAACTTTGCAGTGTTGAAAACACCTTTCCCCTTTTTTGCCGTCTCTTTTCCCTTTTCAGCGGTCGCTTTTCCTTTTTCTACCGTCGCTTTTCCTTTTACTACGGCATCCTTTGTCTTGCTAACCGATCCTTTAGCATCCTGTGCCTGAACATTGCTTTGACACACAAATAAAACAAATAGTACAGCGAACAAAATTTTAAAATAGTTTTTCATTTTTCGATTGGATTTTTAGATAATGGGTTCTATGAATTGATTTACTTTCGATTGTCAGCAAAAGTAAAACTTTTCGTTTAATTTGAATAGATTGCCGAATAAGTCGAAGGTTTAAAACTAAAAATGATTTACGAATATGGGGAGTAATGCCAGGAGACAAAAAGTGGACAATAGAAAATAAATTGTAGTGAAACCCGCTTTCCCTCCAAATAGCTTATAAAACATTCTTCCAGATTATGAATATTTTCCGGTAGTTTATCGAGAAAGCTCATGCGTTATAAACCAAAATACCCGTCAGATTCGCTCCGACGGGTATTTGTATTTCAGGATAAATACTTCTGAATTAAACGGCTTGCACCAATTCCAGACTTTCGAACCCTTTTTGTACGGCTTCGAGGTTCATCGGAATCAGGTAATGGTGGCGCGTTGGGAGCGATTTTTGCAAACCTTTTTCAACACTTTCCATTTTTACCACTGGTTTGGCTTTCAGGTAAGCGCCTAAAACCACCATGTTAAAGGTTTTTGAATTGCCCAGTTCGGCAGCTATCATGGTTCCTTCAATCTTGTAAACGTTGATGTCGGTGCGTTTGGGCGGATGGATGATTCCGTTCGGGTCGTAAATTAATACGCCTCCGGGTTTAACCATTGGTTCGAACTTGTCCATCGATTGCTGGTTGAGAATGATGGCGGTATCGAACGCATTTAAAACGGGTGAGCTGATCCGCTTGTCGCTCAAAATGACAGTTACGTTGGCTGTTCCGCCGCGCATTTCAGGGCCGTAGGATGGAAACCAGGAAACTTCCTGATCGGCCATCACGCCCGAATAGGCTAATATTTTTCCCATCGAAAGTACGCCCTGTCCGCCAAATCCGGCTATAATGATTTCTTCGGTCATCGTCTTAATTTTTAAGTGGTGCATAACTTTCAGGATCGCTTTTCGAACTGTCTTTTAGATCGCCGGGGACATAGAACGGGAACATATTTTGTTCCATCCATTCGTTTGATTTTTCCGGCGTCAGTTTCCAGTTACTGCTACAGGTCGAAACGACTTCAACAAAAGAAGTTCCTTTTTTATCGAGAGCCGCCTGAAAGGCTTTTGTAATCGCTTTTTTGCATTTGCGGATCGCCGCAGGTGTTTGAACCGACTGACGGGTTACATACGATGTTCCGGGTAGCTGGGCAATCAATTCCGTAATTTTTAAGGGATATCCGTTTCGTCCGGCATCGCGGCCATTTGGTGTGGTGGCGGTTTTCTGACCCAGTAAGGTGGTTGGTGCCATTTGTCCGCCGGTCATGCCATAAATAGCGTTGTTAATGAAGATGACGACGATGTCTTCGCCACGGTTGCAGGCATGCATAATTTCGCCGGCGCCAATGGAGGCCAAATCGCCATCGCCCTGATAGGTAAAGACAATCTTGTCGGGATTCGTTCTCGAAATGCCCGTAGCTACTGCCGGAGCCCTTCCGTGAGCAGCTTCAACCCAATCGATGTCGATGTAATTGTAGGCAAAAACAGCGCATCCAACAGGTGAAATACCGATTGTTTTCTCCTCAATCCCGAGATCTTCGATTACTTCGGCCAACAACCGGTGTACCACGCCGTGACTACAACCCGGGCAATAATGCATCGTTTTTTCGGTCAGCAATTTGGGTTTCGTGTAAACCAGATTTCCCGGTTTAATAATATCTGTGAGATTCATAGATTATCCTCCTATCAGTTTTTGTTCCAACGCCTCTATTACTTCCGACGGACCAGGAATAATCCCGCCCATCCGGCCAAAATATTTTACAGGTACTCCGCTTCCGACGGCCAGTTGAACATCTTCAACCATTTGGCCGGCATTTGTTTCGACTACCAGGAACCCTTTCACCCGTTTTGCCAAAGCGGCAATTGGTTTCTTCGGAAATGGGAACAAGGTAATCGGACGAAGCAGCCCGAGTTTGATTCCTTCCTCGCGGGCCATATCAACTGACTTCTGACAAATCCGTGCCGACGAACCAAAAGCTACCAGGATGTATTCGGCATCGTCGCACTGAATTTCTTCATAAAGTACTTCTTCGGCTTCCATCCTTGCATATTTTTCCTGAAAGCGGATGTTGTTGGCTTCCATTTTTTCTGAATTCAATTCGAGCGAAGTGACGATGTTCTGATGGCGGTTGGATTTGCGTCCGTTGGTTGCCCACGATCCGCATGTTTCATTCAGTTCTTCGGTGGTTCGTCTTGGAATATAGTCGGCCAGTACCACTTTTTCCATCATCTGACCAATGGCTCCATCGGCCAGGATCATCGCCGGATTTCGGTATTTAAAAGCCAGTTTAAAGGCCAGATCAACAAAATCGTTCATTTCCTGAACCGAAGAAGGTGCAAGTACGATCAGTCGGTAGTCGCCATGACCACCTCCTTTGGTCGATTGAAAATAATCGGCCTGCGAGGGTTGGATGGTTCCCAGACCAGGACCTCCGCGTTGTACATTGACAATCATGCAGGGCAATTCGGCTCCGGCGAGGTATGATATTCCTTCAGCCATTAAACTGATTCCTGGACTGGAAGAAGAAGTCATTACCTTTTTTCCGGAGGCAGCAGCTCCGTAAACCATGTTGATCGAAGCTATCTCGCTTTCAGCCTGAAGTACCACCATTCCGGTTTCGTTCCATGGTTCGCGTTCCATCAGGGTTTCCATTATCTCTGACTGGGGAGTAATGGGATATCCGAAATAACCGTCGCACCCACAGCGAATGGCGGCTTCGGCAATTACCTCATTTCCCTTCATTAATCTTAATTCACCCATATTCTTGGTTTTACAATTTTTACTTTGTTGATGAAGTTCGGAGTGCCTAGAGTACTTGATAACCCTACTTTAGGCACTCTAAGTACTTTAGTGCACTCTAGGCACTTTTTATAATTTTACCCGGTAAACAGTGATGCAGGTGTCGGGACAAACGGTTGCACAATTTGAACAGCCAATGCAGGCTTCCTGATTTTTCATGAACGAATAATGATATCCCCGGCTGTTAACCTGTTTGTTCTGACTCAGAACATCCTGAGGGCAAGCAACCACGCAGAGTCCGCAACCTTTGCATTCTTCATTGTCAACTACCACTGCTCCAATAACTTTTGCCATGATTTGTTTTTATATATTAATGTTTTTACCAGGCATTTAACCTGTAATTCAATGTGAAAACCAGCTCAAGCCTCAAAAATAGAGGGGCAAAACTACAAAAAAGCTTACATCCGGCAACTTAAAGTGTGTTTTCCCAAACTGAAAAGAATTTTTCTGGCTCGTTGTAAGGCTGTTAACGATTGTAACTGGCATCGTTAATTGATTCGAATGCATCTCTTTCATCCGAAATTTTCGTTAAAAAGCTTCAGCCGTTTTTCCAAATCGTCAAATTGATCGCGTTTCACGTGCGACACGCAGGCACGCAAACCTTCTTTTTTACTGCCAGTATTCGTTAAAGTGATTGCACTGATTCCGTAGTAAAGTAAATTGTGCAACAGCTCGCCTCCAGTCATTCCCGGATACCCGATCGTAAAATAAAATCCATCGGCAACAGGTTCGTCGCCATCTTTTTCATAAACGATCGTAAATCCATTGGCAAGGAATAACTCTTTCATGATTTTGGCTTTCCGCCCATATTCTTTTATCTCTTCAATAAAATTGAAATCACCGTCGCTGGCCGATTTGAACATAGCTGCCAAAGCATGTTGAACCGAATGGGTGACCCCAGAAGAAAGAGCATACAAAACCTGCATCACAATGGTAAAACCGAATGGTTTGCTGCCGAAACGGGTTCCGAGATTTTCATAGCAACGGTTCCACAAAGCATTCGAAATGGCCATGATGGCACAACGTTGCCCGGCGTACGAGAAGATTTTCGATGCCGAGATGAACAGCACATAGTTGTCGGTGTATTTGGCAACGGTAGGCTGGTAAGGCGGTTTTCCCGGAGAATATAAATCTTTTCTGAAGTCCATGCCGAAATAGGCAAGGTCTTCCATCACGATTACATCATACATGGTAGCCAATTCGCCGATGATTTGCAGTTCATCTTCAGTCAGGCAAATCCAGCTCGGATTGTTCGGATTTGAATAAACGATCGAATTGATGTTCCCTTTCGAAAGATAGCTCTCAAGTTTAGTCCGAAGTTTTTCGCCCCTGAAATCAAATACATCAAAAGTATCATATTTATGGCCCATCACGGTCATTTGCTGTTTCTGAACCGGAAAGCCAGGATCAATAAAAAGGGTGGTGTCTTTTTGTTGGTCGACATTGCCGGCAACCAGGAGCGCTGCAAAAGTTCCCTGCATCGATCCGCAGGTTGGTATGCAGTTGGCCGAATCAACGTCAATGTTCATGAAGGTTTTAATGAAGCGTGAAGCCTCGTATTTGAGCGGTTTAATGCCATCCATCATCGGATAAACCGAAGCAACTCCCGATTGAAGCGCTTTGATTTCGGCATCAATGCCAACTTGCGCAGCAGGCAAGCCGGGAACACCCATTTCCATGCGGATAAACCTGACGCTACTCTCTTCTTCGATGAGGTTGATTAATGCTACAATCTCTCTGATCGATGCTTTTTCGAGGTTTTTAATCTGAAGCTGATCAATGTATTTTTGTACAATTTCTGGGTTAACCGGAGTATCGCTCATTTCGAAAATCGAATTTTGAAGTAAAAATAAACAAAGTATTTGCGATAAATATTACGCTTACAGGGTATTACACAACAGGTTTCGTAATTCGAAAACACAATCAGCTTGTGAATTGAGAATTGAAAGCTGCCATCTCTTTTAGGTTTTTATTTGATAGCAAATCGGGCTAAAAGGTAATCCTGTATTTTGTCATGTTTCGGATTTTCAGAGTCCGAAAGCTGGTTTGAGGATATTTACCCATCTGGCAACACGTTCGTCGGTCAGTTCGGGTTCAAAATCTTCATCAATCGGAAGGCCAATAAACATTCCGTCGAAAATAGCTTCCGAATCGTCAAATTCATATCCCGAAGGATCGACTTGACCAATCAGGGTTGCGCCGTTTTTCAACAGGTCTTTGGCCAAAATGCCCATCGCATTTACAAAATAGCCTGAATAGGTAACGTGATCGCCCAATCCGAAGATTGCTACTGTTTTTCCAGAAAAATCGACTTTGCTGATGTTGGGGAAAAACTTGCTCCAGTCGGTATTCGAATAATCCGAATCCCAGGTTTCTTTTCCAACGGTCGAAATTCCAAAGATGATGTGGTCGAACTTTTTCAAATCCGAAAGGGTGGCATCATTAACCGAAATCATTTCAACATTTTGTTCGCCAAAAGCTGTTTTTACTTTATCAGCAACCCGGTGAACTGAACCTTTTAACGGGCCGAAAAATAATCCTATTTTGCTCATAATCTTAAATTTACTGATTGTGAATTGCTAATTCGCCACGTACATATTCGCCTAAAATGGAAAGACTTGAGACGTTTTTCAAAATGGCGTGAATGGCTTTTTCATAGTTTTCCAACAAGTCCCATTCTACATCCACATGAAACGTATATTCATTTGGTTTTCCGATAATTGGGACCGATTGTATCTTGGTCAGGTTGATTTGGTTTTCGGCAAAGGTATTCAGTACATGGGCCAGCGCTCCGTAATAATGACCAACCTCGAAACACAACGAAGCTTTGTTGCTCAACTCGTTTGGAACCGCATGTTTCGACAGGATCAGGAAACGAGTGTAATTTCTTTTGTTGATTTCAAGACCGGTTTCGAGGATATCAAGGTCGTAAATTTCTGCTGTACGAAAGTTCCCGATAGCTGCGGCATCCATCAGTTTCCCCTCGTTAACCAGTTTCCCTGAAGCTGCTGTATCCTGATTTTCGACGATGTGTACATCCGGGAAATTAGCTTCCAGATATTCGGCGCATTGCTTAATGGCAATCGGATGTGAATAAATGGTTTTAATATCGGCTTTGGTTACGCCCGGATTGACCATCAGGTTCATCCGGATGTGAATGTAAATCTCGCCAATAATTTTAAGGTGATAATCGCGGATGAGCGCATAATTTTGCAGAAGACTTCCTGCAATCGAATTTTCAATGGCCATCACTGCAAAATTTACCTCGTCGGCATCAATCAAATTGCAAACGCTGGTGAAGGTTTTGCATTCAACAACTTCGATTTCGTCTTCGAAATACCTTCTTGCAGCATCTTCGTGAAATGAGCCTGCTATTCCTTGTATCGCTATTTTTTTCATGTCCATATTTATGTTAAAATTCAAAACAAAACGGGGATAGTTTAGCAATTTATCCTGATTAATCCCTCGGCTTGTCGATCTACAAAGATAACAAACGAATTGCACATCAGTTTTTGCACGTCAATGATAGGTCTGAATTTAACCTTTGTTTCAGATCGCCCTCAATGAAAGCATGTTTGTTCTCAGTTTACTTTCAGGTGAAAATCACCGAAGATTTTAAATTTTGTACATTTCGCTGGCGCTTACCAGGTCCATTTGATGTGCCTGAAGGACTTCGATGCATTTTTCGATGTTATCGGGTTTTAAAACAATATTGGCTGATTTGTTGTCCATCGAATAAGCGTATAAATATTCGATAAAAACATTTTCTCCTGAAAGGATATTTAGCGCCCTAGCCAGAGCTCCTGGCTCATTGGGGCTATTCAGGCAAATTACATCGGTTAACCGAACCGAAAATTCGGCATCTTTCAGGATCGAAAGCGCTTTTTCGGGTTCAGACACAATCATTCGCAAAATGCCAAATTCGGTGGTATCGGCCACGCAGAATGCCGACATATTGATTCCTGCATTTCCAATAATCTGGGTTACTTCGTTCAGTCGTCCGGTTTTATTTTCGATAAATACCGATAGTTGTTTGATAATCATGCTTGTTCCTCCTACAATTTACGGTTGTCAATTACATGTTTTGCTTTTCCGGCAGTACGTTCGATGGTTTTTGGTTCAACCAGTTTAACATCGACCGAAATGCCAAGCGTACTCTGTAGCCGGTGCGTAATCTTTTTACGCAGCGCTTCCAGTTGCTTGATTTCGTCGGAGAAGAACTGCTCCTGAACTTCAACCATGAGTTTCAGGGTGTCTAAGTTACCTTCTCTTTCAACGATTAACAAATAATGAGGAGCTGTTTCGCTCATTTCGAGCAGCACGCTTTCAATTTGCGATGGAAACACATTCACACCGCGAATGATAAGCATATCGTCGCTCCGGCCTTTGCATTTTTCCATGCGGACCAGCGTACGGCCACAGGCGCACTTTTCGTAATTCAGGCGGGTAAGGTCGCGCGTGCGGTAGCGGATCAGCGGAATTCCTTCTTTGGTGATGGTTGTGAAAACCAATTCTCCGATTTCGCCTTCAGGCAGCGGTTGCAGGGTTATCGGATCAATAATTTCAGGAATGAAATGATCTTCCATGATGTGCATTCCGACCTGATGTTCGCATTCGCACGAAACGCCTGGTCCCATAATTTCACTTAATCCGTAAATGTCGATGGCCTTGATTCCTAAGCTGGCTTCAATTTCCTTGCGCATATTTTCGGTCCAGGGTTCGGCTCCAAAAATGCCAATCCGTAATTTCAGGTCTTCCTTTTTAATGCCTTTTGCCGCCAGTTCTTCACCCAGATGGAGCGAATAGGATGGGGTACAGGCCAATACGGTGGTGCCAAAATCTTGCATTAGCTGAAGCTGTTTGTCGGTATTTCCTCCTGAAATCGGGATAACCGAAGCCCCCAGGTTTTCACAGCCATAATGCATTCCAAGACCGCCGGTAAACAGTCCGTAGCCATAAGCCACCTGAACGATATCGTCGCGATGAACACCCGCCATGCAAAGTCCACGGGTTATCATTTCAGCCCAATTGGTCAGATCTTTGCGGGTGTATCCAACTACCGTTGGTTTTCCGGTCGTTCCGGAAGAAGCATGGATGCGCACGATCTCGCTCATGGGCACGGTGAATAACCCAAACGGATAGTTGTCGCGCAAGTCGGTCTTAATCGTAAACGGCAATTTTCTTAAGTCGTCAATTGATTGAATATCATTAGGAACCAGGCCAGCCTCCTGCATTTTTTGGCGATAGCTGGGCACATTGTGATAAATTCTGTTGACTGTTTCTTTCAGTCTTTCGGTTTGAACCGTTCTCATTTCTTCGCGGCTCGCACATTCCATTTTTTCGTTCCAGATCATTTTATAAGTTTGAATGAAAGGATTAATAAAGTTTAAATGAATTCCCGTTTTTCAGGAAATTCCGTAAATAGTATCGTCCGAAAGCAAGTATAATCCTGCCTGGAGAAGCTTCTGACGTGCATCGACAACATCTTCAGTATCAATTACAAAATACGCTTTTTCGGTTGCATAGGCTGAACGTCCGTAAGCATTGGAGAAATTGACCCCGGCATTTACAATTTCCTTGAGTAAATCGTCCAATCCGCCCGGCTGATCAATCATTTCGACAACCACAATTTGGCGCAAGGCAGCTAATAACCCTTTTTTGTTGAGCAACTGGTGAGCCAAAACAGGGTCCGAAACAACAAGGTTCAGGATTCCCCAACCGCTTGCTGTGTGGTTCAGATTCATGGTTCGGATGTTGATTTGGGCAGCTTTCAGCACGGCCGTGACCCGTTGAAGGTGGCCGATCTTATTTTCGAGAAATATAGAAACCTGATATGCCATAAGAATGATGAATTATAAATTATAAATTGTTCTGATACCGGAATTTTTGCTTTTATACTTTTGCCTTGTTTTCCGAATTTAGTGCCACACGGAGTTCTTTAACCCGAACAGCTTTTCCTTCCGACTTTGGAATAGAACCCGGTTCAACCAGTTTGACGATGGGCTTTACAAGGACTTCGTCGCGTATTTGGCCTGAAATTAACCGGGAAAGTTTATCCAGATTGGTAATATCACCATTGAACCATTCTTTTTTCACTTCTACTTCGATAATCATTTCGTCCGATCCATTGATGGTGTCGAGTGTAATCAGGTAATCGGCGCCTACTTCAGGAATTTTCATCAGAATACCTTCGATCTGCATCGGGAAAATATTGCATCCTTTTACGATAAACATATCGTCGGTGCGTCCGGTAATTCGATCGAGCCTGACGTGAGTCCGTCCGCAAGGGCAATCGCCGGGCAGGATGCGGGTCAGGTCGCGGGTGCGGTAACGAATCAGCGGCATGGCCTGGCGGTCGAGTGTGGTCATTACCAATTCACCGACTTCACCGTCAGGAACAGGTTCGAGGGTGTCAGGGTTAATAATTTCGATGATGTATGAGTCTTCCCAGATATGCAATCCATTTTGGTAAGTACATTCAAAAGCAACACCCGGACCGTTCATCTCGGTCATTCCAAACGAGTTGTATGCTTTTACACCGAACATTTCTTCGATACGCCGACGTTGTTCTTCGGTGTGCGGTTCGGCTCCAATGACAAAGGTATGTAATTTGGTATCTCGTCGTGGGTCAAGCCCTTCTTCCTGAAAAACCTCGAACAGGCGGTTCAGGTAACTCGGAATGGCATGGGCTACCGTGGTTCCGTAATCCCGCATGAGTTTTATTTGACGGGTACTGTTTCCCGCTCCGGCCGGAATACTGAGGCATCCTAAACGCTCAATTCCGTACTGAAATCCCAATCCACCAGTAAATAAGCCATATCCGCAGATGTTTTGGAAAACATCCGTGTCGCGCACTCCGGCGCAAAACAGCGACCGCGCCATCAGGTTAGCCCATGAATCAATGTCGTGCCGGTTATGGAAGATTACGGTTGGATTTCCGGTTGTTCCGCTCGTACTGTGTAGCCGAATCAACTCTTTCTGGGGCAAACCTAAAAATCCGTAGGGGAAATTTTCACGCAGGTTTTGTTTGGTAGTAAATGGTAGTTTATTAATGTCGTTGACCGAATTGATTGAATCGGCTGACAAACCCATTTTTTTGTATAAATCTCCATAATAGGGTGAATTCATAGCTGACTGAATGGTGCTTTTCAACCGATTTACCTGAAGGTTATTAAGGTCTTTACGCTCCAGGGTTTCAAGTTCTTTTTGCCAATACATGGTTATTTAGTTTTAGAAAGAATACATCATCATTAATTGAATGCGGTGGTTAGTCGCATCTATATTTTTGGCATAAAGTCCATCACTTAGATTTATGTTGCCTATTCCGTATTTTGCCGAAGTTAATTCGTATTCAATTACCAGGCGAAGTTTCGAAATATTAGCTGTTAAACTTGGCGCAACACGGTAGATTGAAGCAATATTTGGTACAAGACCGGGAGTAACTGCCGCAGGAGCGGCTGCAGTTCCGAAATTGTAGAGTGCATCAGTGGTACCCAGATTTTTCATATAACCACCAAAGATCCCGATTTGGTATTTTTTTCCATAAACTGCGTTGATGAAGCTGGTAAAAGAATTGTACGAAGTGTAACTCAATGCTCCGGTTGCCTGATCGACTGACCTGATGCCATAGCCTCCGGGAATATTTAAATGTGTCATGTTTTGGCCCAATACAGCTTTTGCTTTGATTACGAACCTATTTTTTGCATACTGTCCATAGCCAACAAACGAGAGTGCCTGAACCATGGCATTTGAGACATATTTCTTTGTGTCTTTCCCGGGAATTAATTCAACTGTGTATTGGGTTGGTCTGATGTATTTCAGGCTGGCTCCGGCTCCCAAGGTGCAACCGCCGTCGTTTAGTTCGATGTTTGCAACCATTTCCGGAATTCCGGAATTCCGAGTGAACGCATCATTTTTGTCAATAGTCATAGCTTTTGCATATATCGAATCGATTTTTGTAAAACCGTAAGATTTATACTGAAATTCGGAAACCATGGCAGCTGACAAAATAAATTTAGAATTTGGTTTGTAGTCAAACCGTATTTGAGGGCTCCGGTTAAATGGCTGAAACGGACATCCGGTATTGAGGCCTCCAACAATGGGGAAAACCTTTCCGCTCCAGAATGGATGCCAGGTTTGGCCTACTAAAAGCGATGTTTTTGTCCAGGTGAAAACTGCATTAGCCTGCCGAACCCGAAGCATGGCCGGATTATTTACCAAATCACCAGCAAAGTCAGCTTCAATATTGGCTGTGGTTTTGGCTTTAAGAATCTCCGGGCCACTAATTCTGACGCCCAGCCGGGTGGCCATTGACGAAAAATTGTATGTTGGAATTTGATTGATGTGTTTTCCGTTGGCATCGGTACCCGCAAAAAGCGGAACAATGAAAAACTGCTCGTTGGCGGCATTTAAACCCTTGTAGGAGTCGAAATACGATTCGAAACGGACAAATCCATAAAACTCCAAGGATGTTTCTTTCGGCTTAACTTCTTGTCCGATAGCTGTTACTGTACTGAAAATCAAAAATAGAAAGAATAGTTTTTTCATATAATTTTGGTTAAATGCGCATGTCGGGCTAGAAACCTGACAACAATATTAATTGGAGTAGTTCTTATTGCTATTCAGAAAACAGAGCACTTTTTGGTTTTTTATTTAAAATTCAACAAATTTGAAATCCGATTTTTTTTGATAGAATATGGAGAAAAAAAGTTCAAACCAAGTTGAATGATAATTCGATACAGAAAATTACGGAATCAAAACCAGAACCAAAAGTAAAATATTTATGCAATACTACAAATGTCACGAAAAAATATTTGTAAGTAAATCGAATAAAATACTTTCATTATAAAAGATGAAATGCATTATTATAAAGCAATTAAAAGCAATTCGCGAATTTTTACGAAAAACATAAATTTTTGTAATTTAGATTCAGTTTGAATAATGGAATAAACACAGGGAGATTCGCGTTTGACGAACGGCATGAAGCATCCTCGTTATACGGTTTTACAATTGACCGTTTGTGATGATCATAAAATAAAATCAGATCAGTCGTAAACAATTATGCATTAGGCCACTAAAAAAATCAAAAAAATAGGTTTTAGCGAATAATTTCTTTTGTCAAACGTAATTTGAATCAAAATATAACTACTTTTGGGAAATATATTTATCCATTAATTAAACAGTTATTATGAACATTTTTGTTGGCAGCCTTCCCTTTAAAATTGAGGAAAGCGAATTACAGGAAATTTTTGAAGAATACGGAGAAGTAACATCCGTAAAAATTATTACAGACAGAGCTACTGGAAGATCTAAGGGCTTTGGTTTTGTTGAAATGACGAATGAAGAAGAAGCTAAAAAAGCAATTGAAGAACTGAATAACGCTGAGATTGAAGGCCGGACAATTGTTGTAAATAAAGCTGAAGAGAAAAAAGAAGGTAGTCGTCCAAGTGGCGGTTTCCGTGGCGGCAACTCAGGCGGAGGTTTCCGCGGAGGCAATTCAGGTGGTGGCGGCGGTTTCCGTGGTGGCAACACTGGCGGTGGCGGCGGCGGTTATCGTGGTGGAAGTACCGGTGGTAGCGGCGGTGGCGGCTTCAACAAAGGTGGCTTCAACAAAGGTGGCAACACTGGCGGTAACAGAAGATCTGAATACTAGAATTTCCTGATTATTGATTTGCTATTAAAAAGTAAAGATTAATTCGTTAATTTTTACCACTGCATAAAGGCCAATAAAGAGAAGTAATTTAATTGCTTCGATTTATTGGCCTTGGTTTTTTATAAAATTTATTTTTCAATACGTATCCTTGCATCTACAGCGATCAATCGATCACCATCACCCATTAACGGATTGATATCCATTTCTTTAATTTCAACAGCAAAGCGCAATAGCGTTGACAAACGCACCATGATTTCGGCAAATTTGCGTTCACTCACGCCATTTTTTCCACGGTAGCCTTTGATGATCGGGTATGCACGAAGATTTTTTATCATCGAAGCAGCTTCGCACAAGGTAAGCGGCGCAAGACCTGAGGTGACATCTTTAAATACTTCCACGAAAATTCCACCGATGCCACATAAAATAATATGCCCGAACTTGTCTTCGTATTTGGCGCCCAGAAACAATTCAATTCCGGAAGCCATTTCAGCCATCAGCACCGAGGTGGTATCTTTTATTCTGATCAGTCGCTTGAATTCGCGTTGCACCGTTTCCGTATCTTTTACATTGAGTACAACTCCGTCAACATCGGTTTTATGAATCGGCCCGACAACTTTCATCACCAATGGGAATCCAAGCTGTTGGGCTGTTTCGATGGCAGCCTCTTCAGTTTTTACCATAATTTCGCGAACCATTGGAATTCCGGCTGCGGCAAACAAGCGGTGGATGATTTCGGGAGACTGAAATCCATTGTCAGCCAGATCAATGATCCGGCGAATTTCGGAAATATTGATGTTGTCGAGGAAAATTTTTTCTCCGGAAGGTCTTGGAGTGTTCTCTACCTTTGTCAGAGCTTTTCCCAGAAGCACTTCGTCAGGGAAAGTTACATTACCTTTCGAGAGGAAAAACGCCAGATCGTCGGTAACATTAATTACGGAAGGTAAAATCGGATAAATTGGTTTTTTGCAGGTCCGCATTTTATCATTCAGAATTTGATATACATCGCGTACCGGGAATAATCCCGGACTTCCATAAATCACGGCCATCCCGTCAATTTCCTTAAAATCGTTTTCACAGGCATCGATAATTGCTGCCAGTTGTTCGGCATTTCCGGTTGCCAGAAAATCGATTGGATTTTCGACGGACGAACCGGGTAACAGCTTCTTTTTCAAGGCTGTTTTTGATTCAGAATCCTTAATGTTCGGAATTTGTAGTCCACCGCTTTCGAGCGCATCGGATAACATCACGGCTGGACCTCCGGCATGGGTTATGATGGCCATTCGTTTACCTTTCAGATCTTTGCACATAAAAACGCTGGCCACAGTTGTCAATTCTTCGCGACCAAAACAACGAACGATTCCTGCTTTACGAAACAAAGCTTCAACTGCTAAATCCGAATTTGCCATCGCACCGGTATGCGACAAAGCGGCCCGGCTTCCCGACTGACTGCTTCCGGCTTTGATCGCAGCAATTTTGCACCCTTTGCGGATCAAGGAAGAAGCGTGTTTTAGCAGTTTGTCGGGATCATAAATGCTTTCGATGTAGAGTAATTTTACACACGAGCTATGTTCTGGATCAAAAGTGTCGTCCATGTATTCAAGCAGGTCTTCGACACCAATTTGCGCCGAATTGCCGACCGAGAAAACACTGGCGAAATGAAGTCCTTTGGGAATGCCCGATTCCATGATGAACACGGCTGTTGCCCCGGAACTTGAAATAAAGTCGCATCCTAAAGGATCGAGGTGTGGAATAGGCGTCGAAAAAACACTCGAATGAAAGGGTGTAATAATGCCTATGCAGTTTGGTCCAATTAAGCTGGCGCCAGCCTGATCGGCCAGTTCAGTGATTTTTTCTTCGAGATGGCGGCCTGCTTCACTTTCTTCGCTGAATCCTGCCGAAATAACAATGAATGCTTTGGTTCCCTTGTGTTTGCTCAGTATTTCGATCGCAGCAGGGCACGCGGCGGCAGGTATGGCCAGAACTGCCAGGTCAACCTGGGGTAATTCTTCCGGACTCGAAATAGATGTAACGCCCTGAACTTCGGATTCATTAGGATTGACAACCCATAAATCGCCTTTAAAACCATTATCGATCAGGTTTTTAAGAAGCTTTCCTCCCGGCTTCGACGTGTTGTTCGAAGCGCCTACAACCACAATACTTTTAGGGGCAATCAATTCTTTTGTAACCATTGGCCGAATTTTATATTTGTTACAAAGTTAGTTAAAGCATTTTCATGAGTAACTGATTTTTAACCGCATTTTATGCTTATTGCTAACTCGATTAGGCAAGGGAGACTGAAAAACTTTGATAACTTTGACCACCCGGAAACTTTATTTTTGAGTTATTTCGGTATTTCTGTGATTTTGTTTAAGTACGTTATCCTTTCTATTTCAGTCGAATGCCAAATATTTCTGAACAAAAAATAATTGTTGTTTGTGATTTTTCTGAACCGATGAAAGATGTTATTCTTCATGGAGTTCGGATGGCTGGTATTCTGAAAAAAGAACTTTGTTTGTTGGCCATCCGGAAGGATAAGGGTCAGAAAAGCCACATTCAGGAGAAAATCATGCAGACAAAACGAAATCTGATGTCAAGTCTGCCTAACATGCAGATTTCCAGTTTGCTGCTTCAAAGTTCGCTTCGCGAAAACATGAACAAACTGGCTGGTGAGTACAACGCAGTTTTGGTGGTTTTACCTCAGACTTATCTGAAGTTGGGATTGAAAGCTTTCCGTGAAAGCAACATCGCTTTTTTATTTGTAAAAGGGAGTTCTCCTGATTTTCTGGGATATAAAAATGTACTGGTGCCGGTCGATTACCGGAAAGCATCCAAAGAAAATGCACTTTGGGCTTCGTATCTTGGCCGGTTTAACCAATCGATAATTCACTTGGTTTATGCTAAAGAAACTGATTCAGAGCAGTTAAGTAAGTTGAAACAAAATCTGATTTTCATTAAAAAGTTTCTTTCGAGCCTGAACATAAAACACCAGTTCATACCTGCTGAATCGAACAGTTGGGGCATTTTCAGTGAAACCCTTACCAAAGCTTCCGAGTGGGATGGCGATGTTATGATATTCGCCGGAAGTACCAACATCTCGCTGATTGATTTACTAATAGGACTTCCGGAAGAAAAAATCATAAAAAAAGCAGGCGATCTGCCTATCCTGATTATCAATCCGCTAAAAGACATCTGTATTCTGTGTGATTAATGTCAACGCATGGCAATTTCCGAAGTATAAATCAGGTGAATAAATTGAGAAACAGTGATCTGATATTTATAAACTGTTTCATACCTTAGCTGAAAAATATTCCGATTATGGCAACTGTTAAAACCACTTATTTAGGCGATCTACGCACCGAAAACATTCATCTTCAATCAGGCTGCAAAATTATTACTGATGCACCCACCGATAACCGGGGCAGGGGAGAAGCCTTTTCTCCAACTGACCTGCTGGCCACCGCTCTAGGTAACTGCATCATGACAATCATGGGCATCAAAGCCTTGGACAACGGTATTGATCTGGTGGGTACTGAAATCGAGATTACTAAAATCATGGCGAATTATCCGCGCCGGGTGGCCGAAGTGATCATAGAATTTAATTTTCCGAAGAAAGGATATTCCGAAGAAGAAAAGCAACTTATCGAAAGTGTAGCCGGTGTTAGCCCGGTGCCGCTGAGCGTTCATCCGAATATGAAACAAACCATCCGGTTTAATTGGTAGAAAGTTTACCTGAAAATCGTTTGCCGACATGCATCCGGGAGCTTAATCATTTTCATTTCTGAATAGGTTTTTACAGAACATTTATCCAGATTATTATATTGCCAAGCTCTTGATTTGTACCTTGTCTAAAGAATACGGTCACAGAAAATGTCAGTAATTATATTGAATATTTTTTTGTATCAATAAATATAAATTAATATATTTATGGGCGCATTAAATAACATAACATGAAACGACTGACTTTCCTGTTTTTCCTGATCAGTACTACTGTTTTCGGGCAAACTTTTCAAAATGGGTTCAACTTTTATCTGCCACCAAACGATTCAACCTCTCAGCAGTTTTTGCCTGATTTTCCTGTTGAGCCGATCGGACCAAACGATTTTGTAACTGTTACTGCTGATGGCAATTTTGAAGTGAATGGCAAACCATTTCGAATTTATGGAAATAACATTTGGTCTGACCCCGGACTTTATCCCGATAAGGACAAAGCACCCCTTATTGCAGCCAGATTACGCAAATTTGGATTTAATGTCATTCGAAATAATTCGTTTCTAAATAATTATTGGGGTTTAAGAAAGCTTGGCGGTCCAAATAGTCAATATTATGAAGACCGGTTAGACAAATACTTTTTCTTTGTGAATGAATTAAAAAAGCAGGGGATTCGAATTGTTCTTGCCTGGAACTTTGAAATAAATCATACAGCAGCA
>Ga0302273_1000348_pt1 | contig 20908 bp, 21 predicted proteins | sample III_Bog_N1_3_FD_198774 | JGI IMG/M metagenome (GOLD analysis project Ga0302273, IMG submission 198774) | Peat permafrost microbial communities from Stordalen Mire near Abisko, Sweden - III_Bog_N1_3 | ecosystem: Environmental > Terrestrial > Soil > Wetlands > Peat | place: Sweden: Abisko... | reverse complement strand
CGCTCATACTGTATAAATTGGTAGTTTACACAGTAAAGATACAGGTTGGTCGGCTTCGGTGGGCCAACCTGTTATCCTAAAAATATTTGTCGGTTACTAATGTTATAAAAATTAAAAAGGAGCCCAATTAGCTCCTTTTTAATTTCAAAAATTTGTATCGAAATAATATATTCTTCTTTGCCAAGAGCAATTTCCAGACAAATTTAGTATCTGTAATGTTCTGGCTTATACGGTCCGTCAACCGGCACCCCCAGGTAATCAGCCTGTTCAGGAGTTAATAAAGTTAATTTTACACCAATTTGTTCCAAGTGCAACCGGGCCACTTCCTCATCCAAATGTTTAGGCAAACGGTAAACATTAACAGCATAGTCGTTTTTCCAAAGTTCGATTTGTGCCAGTGTCTGGTTGGTAAACGAGTTTGACATTACAAACGATGGATGTCCGGTGGCGCAACCCAGATTCACTAAACGACCTTCGGCAAGCAAAAAGATTGAATGACCATCGGCGAAAGTAAATTTATCGACCTGTGGTTTGATGTTTGTTTTAACGATTCCCGGCCAGTTTTCGAGGCGCGACACCTGAATCTCGTTATCAAAATGACCAATATTGCAAACAATCGCCTGATCTTTCATTGCTGCCAGATGTTCTGCGGTAATAATATCACGGTTTCCGGTTGTGGTCACAAAAATATTCCCTTCCGAAACGCAATCGTCCATCGTTTTCACTTCGAATCCTTCCATGGCAGCCTGAAGCGCACAAATCGGATCGATTTCGGTAACAATTACACGTGCTCCGTAGCTACGCATCGAATGCGAACAACCTTTACCAACATCGCCATAACCGGCAACAATCACAACTTTTCCGGCAATCATCACATCGGTTGCCCGTTTGATGCCATCGGCCAGCGATTCGCGGCAACCATAAAGGTTATCAAATTTCGATTTTGTTACCGAATCGTTCACATTAAAAGCGGGGAACAAAAGTTTTCCTTCGTTCATCATCTGGTACAAACGATGTACGCCGGTAGTTGTTTCTTCCGAAACGCCTTTAATATGAGGCACCTGGCGGGTCCAGCGCTGAGAATCGGCAGCAAGCGCTTCTTTAAGCGCATTGTTCAGTTCCCGTTCATCTTCAGGTATTCCCTTTGCATCCAGAATTGACGGATTTGACTCAGCTTCATAACCCCGGTGAATCATGATCGTGGCATCACCGCCATCGTCAACCAACAAGGTTGGGCCAAAGCCGTTGCCAAAATCGAGCGCACGCTCGGTACACCACCAGTATTCGGCCAATGATTCACCTTTCCAGGCAAAAACCGGAATGCCCACAGCAGCAATGGCCGCAGCAGCATGATCCTGAGTACTGAAGATGTTACAACTTGCCCAACGAACTTCGGCACCGAGTTCAACCAGCGTTTCAATCAATACGGCAGTTTGAATGGTCATGTGAAGCGATCCCGTGATACGGGCACCTTTCAATGGTTTCGACGCTGAATATTTTTTCCGGATTGCCATTAGTCCCGGCATTTCCTTTTCTGCAATTTCAATTTCTTTTCGCCCAAATTCTGCAAGCGAAATATCGGCTACTTTATAACTCAATTGTTTAAGTGTTTTTGTTGTCATTTCTGAAAATTAAAATTTTGACTGCAAAGGTAATCAAACCAATAGATGTATTTTGCGATTATTGATTAACAAATGGTTTAATCAAACGATTTATTTTGATTCTTCAGTTCTTCGATTGTTCCTGAAGAATAAAATTGTATCAGCTTTATCCCGAAAAAGCTGATTTTTTAAAGCTTCGAGCGACGAGAATTTCTGTTCATCGCGAAGTTTTTTGAAAAAGATAAGTTCCAGAGGTTCGCCGTAAATATCCGAATCAAAATCGAACAAATTGACTTCAATGCTCCGGTGATCGGCATTGTGGTTAACGGTTGGACGACTGCCGATATTCAGCATTCCCTGATAAATCTTATTGTCAATATTCACTTCTACTGCATAAACACCATAGCCGGGAATAATTTTATCGGGATCAGAAGCTTCGATGTTGGCGGTAGGAAATTCGATTTGCCGTCCAAGTTTTTGGCCTTCAACCACCGTTCCGTGAAGCGTAAATGAATATCCCAGAAAGGCATTTGCCGTTTCAAAATCGCCATGCTGAATGGCTTCGCGTATTTTAGTTGAACTGATGTTGGATTCATTCATCAGCAAAACATCCAGTTTTTCAATCTGAAAACCAAGCCGATCGGCACAATTCTTCAGAAATTCAAAACCACCTTCCCTGTTTTTCCCGAATTTATGGTCGTAACCAACCACCAGAAATTTGGTGTGAATTTGGTCAACAAGAATTTTCTCAACAAATTCTTCGTACGTCAACTGAGCAAATTCAGGAGTAAACGGGTAAATAATCAGGTGATCGATACCTGATTGCTCAAACAGCCTGATTTTCTCATCCATCGTGGTTAACAAACGCAGGTTGCTTTCGCCGGGAGCCAATACTTTTCTGGGATGTGGATCGAAAGTGAAAATTACTGATTCTCCATTCTTTGCCTTTGCCAAATCGTGCAGTCGGGCAATGATTTTCTGATGTCCCAAATGGACTCCGTCAAAAGTTCCGATTGTCAATACCGGGTTTTGAGCATAAAAACTATTCAGATCTCTGTGTATCTTCACCTGTTAAAGCGTTTGAATTCGATGCCAAAAATAACTATTTCAACTTGCACACATAAACTTTTAAACACCAAAACAAACGGTATGTTTCAAAACTTGAACAGATAGGCTCTTTATGAAGTCGAAATTATTATTTTTATACCCTTTATTGATTAATAAAACTAGCAACTGTGAAAAAAATATATTCCATAGTAATCGTATTGTCAGCTTTATCTTTTGGATGTCACAAGCCTGGTGGTTTCACGATAAGCGGGAAAATAACCAATGCTGAAGGGAAGTATCTGTACCTCGATGAATTAAAGGTGTCTTCAAGCGTTCCGGTTGATTCGATGAAATTAAAAAAAGATGGATCCTTCACATTCAGAGGCAAGATTAGTTATCCTAATTTTTACCTGATCCGTCTGGATAAAAAGAATTTTGTGACCATGCTGGTGGATACCACCGAAAAAATTTCGATCCATGGCGATGCAGCTAATTTTTCGCGCGATTATGTCGTCGAAGGATCACCGGGTTCTTTGCAGGTTCAGGAACTAAACAACAAGTTGACAAGAACAAAACATAAACTTGATTCCATCCGCAACTGCATCAATATTTTCAGGTCGCATAACGATTATCGTATTCAAAAAATCAAATGGGATCAGGAATTGGTTGATATTAAACAAAATCAAATCAGATATTCAACCGATTTCATTCAGAAACATCCATTTTCGATGGCATCGGTATTGGCATTGTATCAAAAATTCGACGATTCAAATTATGTGATTCAAGACCTGCAATCGTTGAAAATAGCTGCTTCGGCACTGAATACCATGTTCCCAAAATCAAATCATGTCAAGGCTCTATATGCAAATACATTACGACTGATGGATGAACAAAAGAACAGTAAATTAAAACAGTTTATTGCTGAAAATGGCGCCAATTCTCCAAACATTACCTTACCCAACCCAAACGGACACACTGTTTCGCTTTCGTCGCTAACCAGTAAAGTTATTTTAATTCAATTCTGGTCGGCACTGAACAGGGATTCGCGCATTCAAAATCAGGCTTTGGTCGAACTTTACAGTAAATACAAATCAAAAGGTCTCGAAATTTATCAGGTTAGTATAGATACCGACCGCTCTGCATGGTTAAATGCTATTGAACAGGATCATCTGAGCTGGATAAATGTTGGCGACATGTTGGGAAGTATAAGCGCATTGAACCTTTACAATGTGCAAAGTATACCATCCAATTACATCCTTGACCGCGAAAGGCGTATTGTTGCTAAAAACGTAATCGGGCCTGAGCTCAATCAGGCTATCGCATATTTTATTAAATAATGTTATTCGTAAGCAAATAGAGGCTGAAATGTCTATCGCTTTTTAGTGCTTTGGCGCTTTCATTTTAACAACTATATTTGCGTTCTATTTTTTTCGAACCAATTTCTCCAATGTTTTGAAAGATCAAGACAAAAAAGCATATTTTGTATCCGACATTCACCTGGGAGCCCCGGCCTTAAAAAACAACAAGGAACGCGAACAGGCCTTTGTAAAATGGCTAAGTGAGATTAAGGAAGATGCCTCTCACCTTTTCCTGATGGGCGACATTTTCGATTTTTGGTTCGAATACAAAACCGTTGTTCCGCGTGGATTCACCCGTACACTGGGTAAAATAGCCGAAATCGCCGATTCAGGAGTCGAGGTTCACTTCTTTACCGGGAACCACGATGTCTGGGTTTTCGACTACCTGCCATCTGAATTAGGCCTTACCTTGCATCGCCATGAATTTAAAACAGAGCTTAACGGAAAAAAATTTTATCTGGCCCACGGCGACGGACTTGACCCAACAGACAAAGGTTATCTCTTCCTGAAAAAAATGTTCACCAGCAAAATCCTTCAGTGGTTGTTTGCCCGGATTCATCCGAACGCCTCGCTTTCGTTCGGACACAACTGGTCGAAACATTCCAGAATTTCAAAAGGAATAAGCGGGGAAAAATTTAAGGGAACAACTAACGAAGGAATGTTTATTTTTGCAGAGTCAATTCTTCGCAAAGAAAGGTTCGATTATTTCATTTTTGGGCACCGGCATGTTATGGTCGACAGCCCTATTGGTGAAAACAGCCGCTACATTAACCTTGGCGACTGGATTCATCATTTCTCTTATGGAGTTTTTGATGGAAACGAATTTAAATTGAAACAATATAATTATCAAGGCCCAAGCGGCCACTGAAAACTGGGTTATGACAAAACGGATATATACTAAAATCGTGGGGACCGGAAGTTATATTCCGACACGCACAATTGGAAATGATTATTTTACGAATTATGTTTTTTTCGATTCTGGCACAAAACGACCGTTGGAGAAAAGCAATGATGAAATTATTCAGAAATTCAAAGAAATAACCAACATTAGTGAACGCCGCTGGATTACGGATGACATACAAAATTCGGATATGGCGGCCATGGCCGTAAAAGATGCTTACGAATCGGCCAACATTGATCCGGAAACAATTGATTTCATTATTGTTGGACACAATTACGGAGATGTTGCTTCGGCATCTACCCGCATTGATGTTTTGCCAAGCATGGCAAACCGGGTAAAAGCCAAACTTGGCATCATGAACCCTGCTTGCTTTTGTCACGACATCATTTCAGGCTGTCCGAGTTGGACACAAGGAATGATTACAGCAGATGCTTACATCCGAAGCGGTATGGCAAAAAGGGGTGTTGTAGTAGGTTCAGATGTTCTATCCCGAATTTCGGATCCGCACGACCGGGATACCATGATTTATGCCGACGGCGCCGGGGCAACCATTGTCGAAGCAGTTGAGAGCGAAGAACCCACAGGAATTCTATCGCATTCAAGCAGGTCAGATTCAGTTCACTACTGGGATTTGCTTACCAATGGAGACTCACTTAATCCTGAGCTGAGAGGAAGCGACCAATATATAAAAATGGCAGGTCATAAATTGTATGTTTATGCCTTGAGCTACGTTCCGGGAGTGGTAAAAGACAGCATTGAAAAGGCAAATCTGCAACTGACCGACATACGGAAAGTTCTGATTCACCAGGCAAATGAGAAAATGGATGAAGCTATCCTGAAGAACGTATTCAAATTGTATAACGAAAAGCAAATTCCTGAAGGAATAATGCCCATGAGCATCGATAAACTTGGAAATTCATCCTCGGCAACCGTGCCAACCCTGCTTGATACCATTTTAAAAGGCCGGATGGACGGACAGGTAATCAACCCGGGAGACCACATTATTCTGTGTTCAGTTGGTGCAGGGATGAACATCTCTTCGATTATTTATAAAGCATAAAATAAAACAAATCGTATTTCAAATATTTGTAATTGATCCGATGACCCGTAGTTATCGGATCTTTTTTTTACCATTTCACTCGTTCCTTCCCGTGTTCTTCCAGATACGTATTCGTTATCGAAAACTGATGATTCCCGAAAAATCCACGACTGGCCGATAAAGAAAATGGATTCAATCGATCATCAAATCTTTAAACTGCTCATAAAATGGAATACCTTCCACCCAACACAATGCAAGATGTATTTGAGTAGCTCATTCGATTTTTGTATATTTGTCAAACATGAATGAGGACAAATATCATATTGATATTGAAATTGATAAACTAACGAATAGTATTGAAAATACTATTTCAGGCGATAGTTTCCCAACGGAAGTTGACAGGATTGAGAATTCAGATTATAAAAATGTAACAAAGGCTAAAGGTTGGCTGTTTAATTGGAGAGCAGAGTCAAAACTAAAGGACAGGGAGGTCTATAAATTAACCATTCAGGGAAACCGAAATGTCATACAGGGGTTGGTGTCAATTAGCGACTTTGCTGACCATTTTTACCTCCATTTGATTGAAAGCGCCCCTTTTAATTTTGGCGAGCACAAATTATATAAAGGAGTTCCAGGAAATTTATTTGCATTTGCATGTAAATGTTCCTGGGATAAGGGATACCAAGGATTTATTTCATTTACCGCAAAAACAAAATTGATCGATCATTATGAGAAAAGCCTTGGAGCAACCCATATTGGAGGTCATAAAATGATAATTTTCCCTGATGCAGCTATAAAATTGATTCGAAAATATTATAACACATAATATCATGGGATATATTAAAGAACCTGATGGCATTGATTTCTTCGTAGATTCAAAACCGTTAACAGAAAAAGACAGAAAAGAAATAAGCGATATCATCGCATATTATAAAATGACAGGGCGTAAAAGAAAAATGATTTTTACCGGCCATCAAAAGACATTTCCTACGAAAAAACAGAAAGTCAATCCTTAAGCAAACTATTGCAGATGTAAACAAACCTGAACATACACCTGAAAGGGTTCCATGCAAATCTATTTTTCACCATTTCACTCGTTCTTTCCCGTGTTCTTCCAGATACGTATTCGTGATCGAAAACTGATGATTTCCGAAAAATCCACGACTGGCCGATAAGGGTGATGGGTGAACTGACTTAAGTATCAGATGTTTTCTTTGATCGATGAACTCGCCTTTGCTGATGGCATAATTTCCCCAAAGGATAAAAACCACATTTTCGAGCCGGTCAGCCACCAGGTGGATCACCGAATCGGTAAACTGCTCCCAGCCGCGTTTCTGGTGCGATCCGGCCTGATGGGCGCGAACAGTCAGCGTGGCATTCAGCAAAAGGACACCCTGTTTGGCCCATCGCTCAAGGTTCCCGCTTTTTGGAATGAGTGCACCGGTATCGTCCTGAATTTCCTTGAAAATGTTCCGCAAACTGGGAGGAAAATCAACTCCATCGTTCACCGAAAAACAAAGCCCGTGAGCCTGCCCCGGTCCGTGATATGGATCCTGCCCTAAAATCACAACTTTCACCCGATCAAACGGACATTGATTGAACGCATTGAATATCAATTTTGCCGGCGGATAAATGGTCTGATTGGCATATTCCGAACGTACAAATTCGGTCAGTTGCTTAAAATACGGTTTTTCAAATTCATCCTGAAGCTGTTTCTTCCAGCTTTCTTCAATTTTTACGTCCATGATTATTCCTGATTTTGATCAAACAAAGTAGCCATTATTTCTTAAAAATTCAAATTTCATTTTAAGTCACCGAGGAGCATCAACATCGCACCAAAACGCATCGGCGGCGAACCGTGGAACATCGATAGCGAAGCGTGGAGCATCGATAGCCGAACCATAGAGCATCGACAGCGAACCATAGAGCATCGATAGCCGAACCGTAGAGCATCGACAGCGAACCATAGAGCATCAATAGCCGAATCGTGGAGCATCGACAGCGAACCAAAACGCATCGACCACCGAAGCGTAGAACATCGACAGCGAAGCGTAGAACATCGATAGCCGAACCGTGGAGCATCGCATACCCATTACCCATGCAGCTGACACTGTAAATACTTGCTCTATTTTACCCATACAAATCGTTATAGAACTCAAAAATCTCACCTCGCAAATCTTTTACTGCTTTCCCTTCGTGTTTTGTTGTGTCTTGGTGACTTTGTGGCAACATTATTATCGTATTTTTAGTCAAAATTAAAATCATGGAAATTCTATTTCTTCTGGCTGGTGTCTGTGTTGGGTTCATTGGTCCATTCGTTCTCCTGAAATCGAAACTTCAAAAGCAACGTACTGATTTTGATCAGGAAAAGCGATCAGGCGAACAAATTTTCATTCAGCAGAAATTTGAACTTGAAAAAGGAATATCGCTGTTTGAAGACCGGAACCGATCCTTGCTGAAAGAGCGGGAAGAATTGCTTCAGCAAACTCAGCTTCTTCGAGCCGAAAATGGCATCCAAAGTCAGCAACTAGCCCGTGCTGAAGCCGATTTTGGTAATCTTCAGGAAAAGCTTGAATTTCAAAAGGTCGAAATGGAGAAACTTCAGCAAAAACTGACCACCGAATTCGAAAATATTGCGACCAAAATTCTGAAGCAGAATACCGAAGAATTTTCGGCCACGAATCAAAAAAGCATCACCGAATTGCTGTCACCGCTCAAAGAAAAGATACAGGTTTTTGAAAAGAAGGTGGAAGACACCTACGAAAAAGGGCTTAAAGATCAAACCGACCTGAAAGCTGAACTGAAAAAACTTCACGATTTAAACCTGAAAATCAGCGACGATGCCAATAACCTTACTAAAGCGTTGAAAGGCGATGTCAAAAAACAGGGCAACTGGGGCGAAGTGATTCTGGAACGTATTCTGGAACGGTCGGGACTCACCGAAGGCCGCGAATACCGGAAACAGGAAAGTGTTTTGTCGGAAAATGGTCAGCGTTTCCAACCCGATGTGGTGATTTACCTGCCCGATCAGAAACACCTCGTTGTTGATTCAAAGGTTTCGCTGGTGGCCTACGAACGGCTCATGAATGCCGACAATGAAAAAGACCGGATTAACTTTGTTAAGGAACATTTACAAAGTGTTAGAAGTCACATTAAAAACCTGAGCGAAAAACATTATCAACATTCGCCCAACTTCAACAGTCCCGACTTTGTTTTGCTGTTTGTTCCCATCGAATCGTCTTTCAGCATTGCGGTTCAGGAGGATCAGGATTTGTTCTCGTATGCCTGGGATAATAAAGTGGTAATTGTCAGCCCGTCAACGCTGTTGGCAACCATGCGTACCATTGCATCAATTTGGCAGCAGGAAAACCAGACACGAAATGCCATGGAAATTGCCCGGCAAAGCGGAGCATTGTACGACAAATTTGTTGCATTCATCGAAGATATGGAATCGATTGGCAAAAGCCTTGAAAGCACCCGACGAACTTACGACCAGGCGACCAGCAAGTTATATATGGGCAATGGAAATCTGGTCAAACGGGCCGAAAACATCAAAAAACTAGGAGCCAAAACAACCAAAGAATTGCCTCCTGAAAAACTTTCAGAATAAATAAAACACTGGAAATGAATACAATTACTTCTCGTATCAGCCTAATTCAGGGCGACATCACCAAAATGGAAGTTGATGCCATCGTAAATGCAGCAAACTCTTCGCTCATGGGCGGCGGCGGAGTTGACGGCGCTATCCATCGCGCCGGTGGACCTGACATCCTGGACGAATGCCGCACAATTGTCATCAAGCAAGGCCGCTGCGGAACGGGTCAGGCGGTCATCACTTCAGGGGGTAAACTTCCGGCTAAATTTGTAATTCATACCGTAGGACCAATTTGGCACGGGGGCAACAACAACGAAGCACAGCTGCTCGAAAATGCCTATCTCAATTCACTGAAATTAGCGCAGGAAAACGGAGTTGAAACCATCGCCTTCCCAAATATCAGCACTGGAGTATATTCCTTTCCGAAGCAGAAAGCGGCTAAAATCGCTGTCAAAACGGTGACTGAATTTTTAGCTACAAACCTACAAATCAGGCAGGTTTATTTTGTCTGCTTCGATCAGGAAAACTATGAGCTGTATCAGCAGTTTTTAATTCAATGATTTGAGATTTGCCAATGCTTCGGGTACATATTGGTGGATATTGGTCAGTAAGGCGCAATTCTCCAGTTTTTCGCAATCGGCACAGGTTTGAAAGCCTTTCGAAGTCACGCAATTCCTGATTTCACATTCGCCACAATGCGAAAATTTAACTCCGGTTTCCCGACATCCGGTACAGTTAATCATTTCAGGAGTAATGTCCGCATTATATCCAACTTTCCATTTTTCGGCAGTTTGAGTACGCAATTCATCATCGTTCGTAACCGTGGCTTTTCTTGCATCGCAGGTAACACAGTCTAAACCACAACATGCAATAAGCTTTTCCATAATAATCTGATTTTAAAGGGTTAGTATTTTTATTTGTGTCTATTTGGGTCCAAATCCTTTGAATTTTAACAATGATTAACGTGTAAACTCTTCGATGACAGCTAGCTGGTCTGGGTATTCCTGAACCAGATTGTCTCTGTTAGCCAACTCAAAGTCGGCAAAATCGAATCCGGGAGCAACGATGCAACTTACCAAAGCATAACCACTGGCGCTCTTGATTTTACAGGCAAACCAAGTATTTGCCGGAACGATGGTTTGAGGAACTTCGCCTTGTTCGATGTTATTGCCTAACCATGTTGTTGCCAGTTCTCCGTTTTGCAACGAAACGATTTCAAGGCATTCTCCCTGGTGAAAAAACCATGATTCGTCAGATTGAATGCGGTGGAAACAGGATTTATTCTCATTTTCCAATAGGAAATAGATTGCAGTGCAAACATTCCGAACATTCCCATTACTCGTTGTCATGCTCAGTTCCGACCGATAGGTTTCCCGATAAAAACCGCCTTCAGGATGAGCCTGAAGTTGAAGCTTTTTGATTAAAGAGTTGGCATTCATAAGGTGATTGTTGCATTTTCTTTGGTTATCAAAAGTAAGCTTTTCAAACAAAAAATCCATATCTCTTTCGATAAATGGAATAACTTCCTCTTTCCTTTTTCCTCTTTCCAGAGTTAAACTGTGGCCTTAATAAACTGTTGCTGGTACTCGCCCGGCGTTTGACCCGTTTGTCGCTTAAACATCCGATTGAAATTCGAAATGTTGTTAAATCCGCTTTCAAAACAAATCTGCGAAATCGACAAATGATTTTCGATCAATAGTTTGCAGGCATAACCGATGCGCATTTCATTCACAAAAAAGATAAAACCCTTGCCCGTTTTTTCCTTGAAATAGCGGCAAAAAGCAGCTGTCGTCATGCCGATTTTGGTAGCAACTTCTTCCTGCGTAATTTTTCGCTGGTAATTGGTATTGATGAAGTGCATGATTTTATCCAGCCTGCTGTTCAGTTCTTTATGCTCTTCCAACTGATACGCTTTACTGGCCAGAATACGATAATTTTCAATCCGGGCCATCGTATCCATCAGCTTAATGAAATAAAGCATTCGTTCCAGCCCGCTCAATTTCAAAAGCCGTTTGAGCATTCTTCCAATCTTTTCACCCGACGATTTACTGAAATGAATTCCCTGTGCCGCCCTTTTTAGCAGTTCATTTATACGATGAAATTCAGGATACGAATTAATCTCATCTCTGAAGAAATCTTTGTGAAACTGAACCACAATGGCGTTCACATGCATCTTTCCGCCCGGTTCATCAATCCCATCGCTTTTCCAGAAATGCGGGAGGTTACTGCCCAGCAGCGTAATATCTCCTTCCTGAAACGGTTCAACACTGTCGGCCACAAATCGTTTCCCCGAACTTTTGAGGATATAAACAACCTCGAATTCACTATGAAAATGCCAGGGATAGGTAAAATGCGGAAAGTCGTCCCATTTGACTTTCAGCATGGTGCGAGGTACAAAGCTCACCTGTTCGTGCATTATCTTCATGGCAGATTGTATTTTAGTGTGTAAAAATAATATAAATGCTGGCTAAAATAGTATTGGCGGATGTTTCGCAAAACAAATACCTTTGATTTGGCCATCGACAGGTAACTGGCGGTTGGCAACGGGTACCAAAAACATTTGTAACTCTTGAAAAATCAAAACAATATGACGAACGAACAATGGAACATTCTGGTTGACGTAATCAACCGTAAACATCAGGGACCGGCACCGGTTGGTTTTATTATTGATAGTCCCTGGCTGCCAGGCTGGGCGGGCATTTCAACCCTCGACTATTATGCCAGCGGCAAAAAATGGTTCGATGCCAATAAAAACGCCATCAACACGTTTCCGGAAACTATTTTTCTACCCGGATTCTGGTCAGAATATGGAATGTGCAGCGAGCCATCGGCTTTTGGTGCCAAGCAGGTTTGGTACGAAGGAAACTTGCCTCACGCCGATAAAACGATTCATTCGATTGAAGATATTGCCGAAATCAAAAAGCCAAACCCAAAACTCGACGGACTGCTGCCGTTTATTATTCAGCGCCTGAAAGAATTTGAGCCTGAAATTCATGAAATGGGGCACGAAATCAAGTTTGCCATTGCCCGCGGACCGCTGAACATTGCTTCGTTCCTGATGGGAACCACCGAATTTATGATGGCCCTGATGATGAACCCGGAAGAAGCACATCAATTGCTGAAAGTCATTTCAGAATTTACAATTGACTGGCTACGTTACCAAAAAGAGCAGTTCCCTTCCATCGAAGGAATTCTGGTTTTGGACGACATCGTCGGCTTTGTTGGCGAAGACGAGTGCCGCGAATTTGTGGTACCCTATCTGACACCCATTTTTGCAGCTTTCGAAACCAAAGTCCGCTTCTTTCACAACGATGCTCAGGGTTTAATAAGTACGCCATTTCTGAAAGAGATCGGAGTCAACCTATTCAATTTCAGCTTCGAACATTCGATCAACGAAATACGTGAACTGGCCGGACCGGACGTGGCGCTGCTGGGAAATTTACCTCCGCGCGATGTGCTAATGGCTGCCACTCCTGAAATTGTTGCTCAGGAAACCGAAAAGATGTGGAACGAAGTTCAGGATAAAAAAGGCATCATTTGGTCGTGTGGCGGCGGCGTTCCGCAAAATGTGCCAACCGAAAACATGATGGCATTTATCGAAACCATCAAAAAACTGGAGAATAACTGATATAAACTGTTACGGGTTACGGGTTTCGAGAGAACCTGCAACTCGAAACCCGCAACACTTAACATGAAAAACATGAAAAAAGCTTTTGAAGTCAAGAATCCCGATTTTGAGTTAAGTCCATTTACCGGGATGTCGAAAAAACATTACATCGAATTGGCAAAGTACCTGTTGGAAAGGGCTTTCAACCATATTGATTCCATTGAAACTCCGTTGACATTTCCATCGGTTCCAGGTAAAACTTATCCCGAACCCAATGCCCCGGACTGGCGATACCGCTCATTGGAGTTCGAAGCGTTGGAACGGACGTTCACGCTTGCCGGTCCGCTCATCCATATCGATCCTGAAACAACAATCAAGGGAATCAATCTTCGCGATTATTACAGTTTGCAAATCTACAATGCCTTTACTCCGGGTCATGCCAATTCATTGCCTTTGCCTGAAGATTTGCCCGACTCCAACTACCAGTTCACCTGCGAGTTTGGTGGTTTGTTTAAGACTTTGCTCCTGATGCCCGAAACCATTTGGTTTGGTTATACTGAAAAGCAAAAAGAAGAGATGGTGATTACCATTTCGAAATGGGCGCACCACCGGACAACCCAAAACAACTGGCGTATTTTTAACATCATCACCCTTTCGTTCCTGAAAAAATATGGATATGAAATCGACGATGAGCTATTGAAAAGCCATTTGTTGTGGGTGGCTTCCTATCATTCGGGAAATGGCTGGTACCTCGAACAAACGTACAATTACTATTCAATCAGCCTGTTTATTGTATATACAACCATCTGGAACCGAACTTTCGGCGATGAATATTATCCTGAAGTGGCCGCGATCATTGAGAAATCGGCACAGAAATTAATGGAATCGCTCACTAGTTTCTTCGGAAGGAATGGCTACATCAACATGTGGTCGCGCAGTATTTGTTACCGTACCTGGGTTTCAGGAGCATTCCCCGTCGCATTTATGCTGAAAGATAAAAACCTTATTGATGCCGGTTGGGCGCGAAGGCTTTGTTCAGGCTCGTTGCTGCAATTCGTTACCCGCGAAGAATTTTTCTGCAACGATATCCCAAGCCTTGGATTTTACGGGCAGAAGGAATACATGGTGCAAAATTACAGTTGTGCCGCCAGTCCTTTCCTGATGTTTTTGCCATTTATTTGCCTCGCTTTGCCCGACGATTCACCGTTCTGGACAGCCAGAGAAAACGAGGGAATCTGGGAAACGCTCGGGGATAAATCACATAAGGTAATTCTCGAAAGTCCGGGATTAGTACTTGTGAATCATGGGAAAACCGGGACTTCCGAAATTATTCCGGGAAAAGTTTATTACGACGACCCAAATTATTCGAAACTGGTTTACAATACGCATTTCCCATGGGAAGACCATAATCCGCAGGGTGGAACATCCATGGAATACAGTTACCGCAGTCAGGATCCACGTGACGTGCGTGGCGATGATGTCAATTTTTATCTCACCGGTAAAAAGGTAGAGAACGATTCAGAAAAAAACCGGTCGTTTACCATTTCGCAAAGCATGTTTTTCAACGGCGCACGCGATAATGTTTTGTACCGTCAGGCCATTATGCGCCGTCCGCCAAACAATGGAGTCGGGTACATCATTGATCTGGCCGAAATTACCATTCCTGGCGGAGTAATCCGCGTTGACCGCTCACGGTTGGCTTTTGAATATGAGTTAACGCTTGGACATTTCGGAATGCCACACCTTGGCGGCCAAAAAGCAGTGATCAATCAGTTTGAAGATGGAACCAAAAAGGTAATGACTGCATCCATTCACGGAAGAAGAGTTGCCTTGATAACTTATCATGGCTGGGACAAACTGGATAGCTTGGTTCATACCAACCGAAATGCCGAAGCCGATGAAAGTACAGTGATCTTCGCGTCCAAAAAGAGAATGGCCAAAAATCCACCCATGGAACTGATGATCAGCGTGATGCTTCATCGAATGGACGATAATGAATGGACCGAAGAAGAATTGTCGCCGATTAAAGATATCAAAATCATGGATATTACTCTGGAATTTTCGGCCTTGGGCGCAACAATTACACTTAATAACGGCGAAAAATACGAGATCGATTTTAAAGACATCGACGGGAAGCGATCGTGCTAAGTTGCATCAAACGGACGATGGGATTTTAAATCACATTTAAACAAAGAGGCTTTCTTAAAAGTCAAGAAACTTGATAAACCAGTCACCCCGAATTTATTTCGGGGTCTGACATACAGTGCGTTGGGATCCTGAAACAAGTTCAGGATGACGTAATCAATGACTTTTGAGACAACCTCTTTGTTTTTCTTTGGCTGAAAGTTTTAATTTTACCTTTCTATATCTGCTAATCCTAATTTTAATGCTATGACCAAAAACTTATTATTTGCGCTGGCAGCGACTGCTATTCTATCTGCTTGTGCAGGCGGCAGTCAAAAAAATGCTGAAAAAGCAAGGTCCAAATTCACAGGAGCCAAAGGAGAAGTAAAGCTGATGACCCTTGACCCGGGGCATTTTCATGCTGCCCTAATCCAGAAGTCGATGTACGATCAAATCGATCCGACCGTATATGTGTTTGCTCCTGAAGGCGATGATGTTACCCAACATTTGGATCGAATTGAAGCCTTCAATAAACGCACGGATAAACCAACAGCTTGGATTGAAAAAGTTTATACCGGAAGCGACTATCTCGAAAAAATGCTGACCGAAAAACCTGGCAACGTCATGATGGTGGCCGGAAACAATGCGAAGAAGACCGAATACATTCAGAAAGCTGTTGAGGCGGGTATCAATGTATTTGCCGATAAACCCATGGTTATTACTCCTGAAGCTTTCCCTGTTTTGGAGCAGGCCTTCAAAACGGCTGCTGAAAAGGGAGTTTTGCTTTACGACATCATGACCGAGCGCCACGAGATTACAAATATCATCCAACACGAACTGACTAAAAATCCAAACGTATTTGGCGGATTAATCGAAGGAACCGTTGAACAACCGGCCATTTTCAAAGAAAGTGTTCACAATTTCATGAAAATGGTGGCAGGAGTTCCGAACAGACGTCCGGCTTGGTTTTTCGATGCCTCGCAGCAAGGCGAAAGTATTGCTGATGTTGCAACTCATTTAGTCGACCTGGCTCAATGGAGTGGCTTTCCGGAGGTAATTCTGAATAAAACCGATGTTCAGATGATTTCAGCAAAACACTGGTCAACAGACATTTCTCCTGCTCAGTTCGAAAAAGTTACCGGGATAAAAGAATTTCCTGAATTCCTGAAAAAAGATGCGACCGATGGTAAATTAAAAGTTTTAGCCAATGGCGAAATGGTGTATAAACTGAAAGGCAAAGTGGTTAAAGTTTCGGCACTTTGGAATTTTGAGGCACCTGAAGGCGCCGGGGATTCGCATTACAGCATCATGCGCGGAAAATTGTGCAATGTAGTCATTAAACAAGGCAAAGGAGAAGGTTACAAACCAACTATTTTTATCGAGGCAAATACCAGTGAAGATTTAACTGCTTTTGAAGCAAGTTTGAAAAAAGCTGTTGAACAAGATATTGCTGCCAATTATCCAGGATTAAAACTGATCAAAATCAGTGAGAAACTTTGGACTATTGAAATTCCGGCTCAATTTAAAGTGGGTCACGAAGCCCATTTTGGTCAGGTTACCGAGCAATACCTTCAGTATCTGAAAGATGGAAAACTACCAGAATGGGAAGTACCTAATATGATTGTCAAATATTACACAACTACCGAAGCCATGAAAATGGCGGAAAAGTAACAAGAAAAAGGAAATTAGGAAAAAAAGAAAGGCTATCTGGAGACAGGTAGCCTTCTTTTGTTTTGACGGTCAATTATATGAACCGCAAGAATGTGTTTATTTATCGCGATTGAATCGATTACAGAAGCGACACCCCATCCTTAATCTTCTTCCAGATATTCTGGTTCCAGGCCATCTTCGCACAGGTCGATGGGTACAATCCAAACCATTGGACGACCATTCCCTTCTCCGCCTTCCGATTCACGTTTGGCTATTTCGGAACCAAAAAATACAGCAATGTGATCATGCGGAATGTTTTCATCTTCCTCATTTCCAACAACTACTGCATTAATTCCGTCGATACGTACAAAATCGCCTTTCAAAAATGGTAATTCATCCATAAAAACTGTCCGTTTAATAATGTTTCAAATAGCTGAATGTAAAAAAGATGCAACCGTTTTCGACTGCATCTTCCAATATATTATAAATTCGTATCCATATTTACCTGAAGGCTCCTATCCCTAACCCACACCTCGTATCTAGCTGGCTTTTAATCGAACCGAACTTACGATATCAATTTTTTCATGGGCATACTCAAGGCTGATCTTCATCTTGTTCACGTTGGCCGAAGGTGTATCAAACATGGCATCAACCATGATGTTTTCACAAATAGCCCGAAGTCCACGTGCACCAAGTCGAAACTCGATGGCCTTATCAACAATAAATTCAAGTGCATCCTCATCGAAACTCAGTTCAATTTTATCCAGTTCAAACAATTTGATGTATTGCTTGATTAAGGAATTACGAGGTTCGGTTAAAATACTGCGCAGAGCTTTGCGGTCGAGTGGTTCGAGGTAGGTCAAAACTGGAATACGGCCAATAATTTCAGGAATTAGTCCAAATGCCTTTAAATCCTGAGGAGAAATGTATTTCATCATATTGTTACGGTCGAGGTTATCGGCTTTCTTCAGAGCGCCGTAGCCAACGATTTTGGTATTTAACCGTTGAGCAATCCTTTTCTCGATGCCGTCAAAAGCACCTCCGCAAATGAATAAGATATTTTTGGTGTTGACAGGTATCATTTTCTGCTCCGGATGTTTTCGTCCACCTTGTGGCGGAACGTTAACAATTGAGCCTTCGAGCAATTTCAGAAGTCCTTGTTGAACACCTTCGCCTGAAACATCACGGGTGATGGAAGGATTATCTCCTTTTCGGGCAATTTTGTCTAACTCGTCGATGAATACAATTCCACGTTCGGCAGCTTCCACATTGTAATCGGCAGCCTGAAGCAACCGGGTAAGTAAGCTTTCGATGTCTTCGCCAACATAACCGGCTTCAGTTAAAACCGTAGCGTCAACAATGGTAAAAGGAACATGCAACATTTTAGCGATGGTACGCGCCAGAAGGGTCTTCCCTGTACCGGTTTCTCCAACCAACAGAATATTCGATTTTTCGATTTCGGTTTCGTCAGCCGAAACGGGTTGGTTTAAACGTTTGTAGTGGTTGTAAACTGCCACAGAGAGAATTTTCTTTGACTGATCCTGGCCAATTACATATTGATCGAGGAAACTTTTAATTTCCTTAGGCTTCATCAGTTTGAGTCCTTTTGTACTAAAACTCTCGTCTTTCTTGAATTCTTCTTCAACAATAGCATGAGCCTGTTCAACACAATTATCACAAATATGTCCTTCCATGCCGGCAATCAGCAAGTTCACTTCTTTCTTCGGTCGCCCGCAAAACGAACATTTATCCATTTTCATGTTTTAGTTTTATTTATGTCTAACAAGAACCTCGTCAATCATTCCGTATTCTTTTGCTTCAGAAGATGTCATCCAATAATCGCGATCAGCATCCTTTTCAACTTGTTTGTATGTTTTTCCGCTGTGTTTAGCTATAATATCGTACAATTCTTTCTTCAGTTTCATGATTTCACGGGCAGTAATCTCGATGTCCGAAGCCTGTCCCTGAGCGCCACCCATGGGCTGGTGAATCATCACCCGCGAATGCTCCAGAGCCGATCGTTTTCCTTTGGCACCTGCGGTAAGAAGAACGGCACCCATTGAGGCAGCCATTCCGGTACAGATAGTGGCTATATCCGATGAGATGTATTGCATGGTATCGTAAATTCCAAGGCCTGCATGTACCGAACCTCCGGGAGTATTGAAATAGATCTGGATATCTTTACTTGGATCAGCCGATTCGAGAAATAACAACTGCGCCTGAACTATGTTGGCGATGTAATCGTCGATTGCTGTACCCATGAAAATGATCCGATCCATCATCAGCCTCGAAAATACGTCCATCGAAGCTACGTTTAACTGACGTTCTTCAATGATGTACGGAGTTAAACTGTTGGTAAAAATTGAATCAAAACGATTTAGATTCAGACTGCTAATGCCCAAATGCTTCCTGGCATATTTATTAAATTCTTTTCCGTCGTTCATAATTTGGTCCTCCATGTAAATAAAAAACTTTGTAAAAATCCGATTCTTCTCAGACAAAACTAAGAAATCCGATTTTCACAAAGTTAAAAAAATATGTTATTAGCTATACGACCAATCTATTAATTTTCAAGCATTTTGTTAAACTCGTCAAAGCTTATTTCTTTTAAATCGAGTGCTACTTTACTCTTTATGGTCGCAACAATTAAGTTTTCCTCTTTTCGTGCCTCTAATTTCCGGCGATCTTCTTCGTTCTTCAACATGTGATCAGCGTAGTTATCCAAATGTTCGTCCGAGATATTGTTCAGTCCATATTGACGGAACTGCATGAATGCCATTTCTTTAGCCAGCACGCGAATATCTTCTTCTGTAATTTCGAGTTGATTATCTTTTGCAATTTTGTCTTTAATCAATTGCCATTTCAGATCGGCCATATAATGGTCAAAATCAGCATCGATTTGTTCATCCGTTATTTTTTTGTTGGTTGCTTTGATCCAACGTTTCAAAAATGCTTCGGGTAAATCAAACTGTATCTCTTTTAGCAGGACACTATGACTGTCGATTGCAAATTTATAATCGCTTGAATGTACAAAGGATTTTTCGATCTCAGCTTTAATTTTGGCTCTAAATTCTTCTTCCGTAGAGATTCCGCAATCTTCACCGTATATTTTCGTAAATAAATCCTGATTCAGCTCTGCTTTTTCGAAATGAAGCACTTCGATGATTGTAAAACTGAAATTTCCGGTAAGTTTTTCAGCTTCTTCGTGCGAAATATTGAGCATGTGCCCAACTTCGTGTTTGTTGTCATAAGCTTTAACCGGATCGAAAACGATGATTTCGCCAGCTTTTTTATCCATAAAAGAGGCTTTCGTTTCTTCGTCTTTCATCATATCGACGGCAATAACTACCGAATCGGCTTTTATTCCACCTTCCAGTTCGTTTCCAGCTTCATCCAACTGAACAAAGTTTCCGCGAATGGTATCGTTTTCTCCAACACTTTCTACGACTTTGTTCTCGCCTACGCGACTGGTATATGTATCTAACTGTTTGTTAACTAATTCTTCTTCGGCAGCGATGGTATAATAAGGTATCGTTATCTCTTCGTCAAGCCTGACATTAATTTCAGGAGCAAGCCCGACATCGAATACAAAACTGTAGTCGGTTTGATTATCCCAGTCAATATTGGGTTGTTTTTCGTCGTTCGGAAGCGGTTCTCCAAGTACATTCAGGTTTTCAGCATGAATGTAATCGGTCAGACCTTTTGAAATAAGCTTATTTACTTCTTCAGCGAGCGCTGATTTCCCATACATTTTTTTTATTAAACCGGCAGGTACCATTCCCGGACGAAATCCCGGCATATTTGCTTTTTTACGATAGTTCTTCAGAACATCGTTTACAGTGGTTTCGTAATCATTTTTTTCAATCGATACAGTGAGAATTGCATTCAGCGCATCGATGTTTTCTCTGGTAATATTCATAATTCAATGCTTAAAGTTATTGGGAATCAACAAGAAAGAAGAACATATTTTTAGTTCTGTATTTAAA
>Ga0302273_1000334_pt1 | contig 21309 bp, 8 predicted proteins | sample III_Bog_N1_3_FD_198774 | JGI IMG/M metagenome (GOLD analysis project Ga0302273, IMG submission 198774) | Peat permafrost microbial communities from Stordalen Mire near Abisko, Sweden - III_Bog_N1_3 | ecosystem: Environmental > Terrestrial > Soil > Wetlands > Peat | place: Sweden: Abisko... | reverse complement strand
TGAAGAACCTGAAACCAAACTCCACTGATACGATAATTTTTCTTTTGCAATAGCTCCGCCAGAAAGTGTTCCATCCAACACTGTTTTGGCATAGGGAAGGTAAAGTTGTGATTCTACAGGTGCTATTTGGATGTCAGGTAAACTTTCCAAAACAGTACCATTTACCACCACTTCATAAATTGAAAATCCATTTAAGACACTATTAACTGAAACCCGTTGCAAACAAGTAATACGAATATAGCGTCCCTGTACAGAATTAATCGGATAGGATTCGGTTCCTCCTGATCCTGCAGTTATATTTTCTAAAAGTGTCCAGGTTGAACCATCTAACGAATATTCAATTTTATAGGTTTTTGCATAATAACTTTCCCAGTAAATGGTTAGTTTCTGAAGCTCAGCTTTCGCTTGTAAGTCAATTGTTACAGATTCATTATCCGAATTGCCGGATTGCCAATCGGTAGTTAATTTACCATCAACCATTGAAGAACCCATTGAAGAACCGTTTGTCGATGAAACTGTAACAGGTTTTAGATAGGCAAGGTCTGATATTTTTGGAGCTAATAAAGGATCAAAAACTTCGTATAATCTGGAGAATGTGTTATTGACAGCATCCCATTCCTGTGAAGGACCCTGATTGAATGAAAGTTCACCTAATAAAGTAGTTTTCCCGATCTGATCACATGTCCATATTCCTGTTGAAGCTATTAGCTGAACCTGCCCCGGAGCGATTGGTGCGGTTATATTGTCAGAACCTGCAACCTTTACCCCATTTATTTTATAATCAATTTTAAAAGGGGAATCGGCAATATTGGCTGCATTTCCCTGATTCTTCACTAAAGCATAAAAGCTAACTTCCTGACCTTGCAGTGGGTAGCGCGGCATGGTGTATATTTGGGTGATTTTTAAATCAGGTTTTTGTTCACCATCAGTCAACGAAATATCTTTTGTCAGAGGAAGATTATCTGATGAACCACCTACTCTTAATGTGAAATTTCCTGATTGAGCCTGGTATTGCGTTCCATTCCAATAATAGAAGTCTTCAGCCGTCATTTGGAAAGTTACAGTTTGTGTTTCACCAGCTTGCAACGCGATACGTTTAAATCCTTTGAGTTGTTTTTTCGGCATCCAAACAGCTGCTGAGGATGGACAACTGATATATAATTGAACCACTTCCTCTCCAGCCAGACTTCCTGTGTTGGTAATATCAGCAGAAACAGTAATGGGTTGACCGGCAACAGATGCAGTTGAAACTGACAAATTGCTATATGCAAAAGTTGTATAGCTTAATCCAAATCCAAAAGCAAATTCGGGTGTAATATTTTTTTCATCAAACCATCTGTAACCACCATCCAGATTATTTGTGAACATTCGAAAGCTGTTTTCAGCCCACGAAGGCAAATCAGCGTCCTGTTTAGGCATGGTTACCGGCATACGACCTGCAGGATTATAATCACCAAAAATCACATCGGCAATGGCATTTCCTGCTTCCTGTGCGGCATAAAAAGAATATATGAAACCTTTAATATACGGTAAACAATAATTCATCCCGCACACTCCGCCACTTTGAATGACAACTACAATATTGGGGTTTACTGCGGCTAATTGCTGTATTAATATCTCCTGTTGACCAGGTAAGTTTATTGATCCGCTTTTCCTGTCAATTCCTGTATTATACCCTTCACCTTCCTGGGTGGCATCCAATCCTCCTGCAAATACCACTATGTCAGCTGTAGCAGCTACTGCCAGAGCATCTGCAAATCCTGTTCTTGAATCGGAATTTATATCACATCCAACAGAATACAAAACATTAGCTGCTCCGATTTTTGATTCTAATCCGTCTTTAACGCTTATGGCATATGGTGGAAAAGTCTCGCTGCTTCCGTAACAATTTAAGTTAGCTCCTGTTGCATTAGGACCTATAAGTGCAATTTTTATTCCTGTCTTTTGTAAAGGAAGAATAGGTGTTCCATTGTTTTTCTTTTCATTTTTGAGTAAAATAATTGATTTTTGAGCAGCTAGTTTATTGATAGCATTTATCTCTGCCGTTTTTGCATAGCTTGCGTTCCCGACAGGGAAATAATCCATCATACCCGATAATATCTTTGTTCTTAAAATTCGTTTTACAGCATTATCCAGATCTGCAGTTTTAATTGCACCACTGGCAAACATTCCAGGTAAATCGTTAGTATAATTGTTGGCACCCATGCAAATATCAGTTCCAGCTTTAAGAGCTTTTTGAGAATCAGCTATTGCCCCCCAATCTGAAACAACATAGAATGGATAGCCCCAACGTTGCCTTAAATTTGTGTTTAACAAAGCAGCACTTTCACAACATTTATCCCCATTGATCAGGTTATAAGCTCCCATAATGCTCATGACGCCTGCTTCCTGAACAACCGTCCGGAAATTATAACCTGAGAAATCCATTAGCCAACGATCGGTTGCTATGACATTCATATTAAATCGATTCGACTGCTTGCTTTCACCCATAAAATGTTTGACGGTCGCAACGATTGGATTTCTTTGTATCCCTATGGCTACGGATTTACCAATATTCCCTGCCAGATAAGAATCTTCACCTCCGCTTTCTGCCGAACGTCCACCTCGTGGATCCCTGCAAAGATCAATACACGGTCCTAATTGTTCATTTCTGTTAAATGCCCAGAATTCAACACCCATGGATTCTCCAACTTTTGTTGCTATATCCTGATCCCAGGTAGATGCCATGGCTATGCCTGTCGGAAATGCGGTAGCTGTACGTCCGTTTCTTCCATCGGCTGCAAAACGCACTCCATGGGGTCCATCGTCCATGAGAAAACCGGGAATACCTAAACGTGTATTGACAGGAGTTCCTCCAAAGCTACTATTAATAAGCTGATTAATCTTTTCTTGGGGAGTCATGGCATCTACAAGATCATTAATCCTTTTGTCCAATAGCGATTGAGCATGAAGGTGCACGCCTGAAAAGATAATCAGGAGAAACAAAACCAATTTTGAAAGTGTGGTTAATTTCATTTGAAAGGTTTTTATTGGCTTTTTGGTTGTCATTTAGTATAAATGGTTCAAGCTAAATAAATAATAATTTAAATGGAATATCTGATCATTACCCCTACTATAATTTTTATACAAAAAAGGTTTCTGCACCTTCTTACAATTAAGGCTTATATTGGACATTAATTATAAGCCAAGAGACTATAGCTCACAGTACCAAATGATATTTACAATAATGCTCTGTTTTAAATATTTCAACAAACGCTATAAGATTTGATGGAAATTTCATCAATTGCAGTTGAGTATTATTTTACAGAAAATGGTTAGATATCACCCCTGCCATTTTGTTTGTTAAAAAATAGACGCTGTTATTTAATGGTTAAAATCAAAAAACAGAAACAATATCACTTAAATAGTCTCATAAATAAAATATATAACAGCCGGATTATTTTTTCCGGCTGTTATGTTTTAAAGAAAATTATTGCTACATCCTTCTGAATTCCACATTAGTAACTGAAACTCCGGCTTGCATATTATTTCCACCTCCACGGATTACCAAATAAACAGTTCCTGTTGTAGTTGCAGTAAATACACCATTCATTGTTGTCGGAGTTCCCACGACTGATATCTTCCCTGAAAACGGAGTTTTACCACTTCCATTCCATGTGTTGATGCTGTAGAGTGTTCCACCTGCTGAGTAATCTCCAGATACTGTTGCAGGATCCTTGTAATCGCAATATACTTCAAACCAACTATCAGAAAGACCTGTGGTTGAACTTACCAGCATATCGATTTTGTATTTGAATCCTCCTGTAACATTAATTGCCTGATATATGCCATTCCCGGCATAACCACCTGCTGTCAAAGTTGCTTTTCCAGGAGTAGTAATACCAGAAGTAGTAGTACCGGGAGTAAAAGTCCATACTCCTGTTCCACTGCCTGTACCACCTATGGTCCATTTAGCTACATCGGCGGAAGTAGCAAATTTGCCTCCCACAACTAAATTCCCTTTGACAGGATCAGAAGTTGCAACAGTAATAGTTTGTGAAACAGTGTCACTGGAAATACCACCTGCACCAACAACAAAACGCCTTATTTTATAAATTCCTGCATCGGGGAGAAAGAGAGTATCACCTGTATTAAAACTGGCAAAACTACCAACTCCTAAATCCATTTCTGATAATATAACATTTTTATTATTAGTAGGAGTAAGTTTGTATTTATTAGATACTACCGGTACTACAGTAAATGATGGATCCAAATCACTTTTGGATATGCGAGTCTGATTTACATCTCCATAATTTGCTTCAGTACATGCCATTACAGCAAACGGAAGCAGTATGGTACAAATTATCTTTATCATTGATTTATTCATGATCTCGTATTCTTAATTAGTTTAATAATTGTTTTGAGTTAATGTCCCTTGCCCTGAGTCAACATCACCTTGTGGTATAGGAAGATATTTTTTGCTTACAGACCATCCCACCGTACGGTTTAGCGCGGAACCTGGTACAAGTACTGTGGCTGCTTTTCCACTTCGTATCAAATCCCAATAACGTTTTCCTTCACCCACAAATTCTAAATGACGTTCATTCAGGATATTGTCAATGCTAACTGGTATCGTCCCAAGGCCGGCACGCGTACGAACTGCATCTAAATCCGTCTGAGCTTCACTCGCAACTCCGTTAGTAGCCAAAGTAAGTTCTGCAGCATTTAATAAAGTTTCAGCATAACGATACACACGGATATTATTATTATAATTCATATCGGCGCTTGCAGTATAACCTGCATTTCCTCCAACACGTGGAAGATATTTTCTCATAAAATAACCGGTATCTTCGTAACGTGGTGAATAACTTGCTCCTGTAGTAGCTGCATAAGTTGCAAAATTCAAAATGCTGGCATCACGACGTTTATCTGTTGCATCGAACATAGTGTAAGCACTTTTACACACCGGTTCAAATCCCCAACCTCCAACATAGTCCGGACTTCCGCTCAGACTATTAATGCCTATAAGTTTAGGATACACTGAACCTCCGGTAGCAATTGCTGAACCCCAGTCATGTGCGCCGTTTTTTGCTGTATAATTGATTTCAAAAATCGATTCAGTACCCCACTCTCCGGTAGATTCCCACATAGAAGCATAATCGGTAATTAAAGAATATTTGGCAGAACCAATAATATCCTTCATATAACCTAATGCCTTAGGATAACGGGTGTTGTCATTCTGATACATAACTACTTCAGCATAAAGCATTTCTGCCATGGCTTGAGTAACATGTCCTTCTGACCCCGAAGCAGATTTAACTGGTAAAACTTTTTGATCAATTATAGTTTCCAAATTAGCAGCAATTTTTTCATACACCTGATCGTGATTACTCTGTTCGCAAAGGTACGGGGAAGTTAAATTCTTCTCATAATAAGGTATATTTCCCCAGTATTTCCATAATACCTTGTAAAAGAATGAACGAAGAACAGTTGCTTCAGCTTTATATTCAGCTTTTTCAGCATCTGTCATATCAGCTGCATTGTCAATAAACTGTAATACGATGTTCGAACGGTTTACTCCTGAATAACAAATGGTCCATGAATTACTACACACAGATGTTGGAAGCGCACTGTAATTACTCATTTTATGCAAATATAAACAGTCATTCTGATCGCTACCGCCTGTCATCGCATCGTCGCTCATCACATCTGACACAAAAGGTAGACTCTCGTACTGACCAAAAGAATAGTCGAACCATTTCAATGGATCGTAAGCAGCAACAAGTGCTTCAGTCAAATGAGCTTTCGTATTGTAATAAGTCCCATCAGCTAATAATTTATTCGCCGACTGAACTGTTAAAAAACTATCTGTGCAAGAATTCAAACTTAAAGCAGATATAGCTATACTACTTAGAATTATTAATTTCTTCATTTTCTGTATTATTTAAAATTAAAACTTCAAATTCAGTCCAAAGGTAAAGGTTCTCGGCAGTGGGTAAACGCCTCTGTCGATACCTAATGAGGTTCCTTTATCGCCGACGTTGTTTCCTCCATTTGAGACTTCAGGATCAAAACCTTCATATTTAGTAAAAGTTAAAAGGTTTTCGGCAGCAACATACAATCGCAAACTGCTGATCAATACTTTTTTAGTAAATTTCTGAGGCAACGTATATCCTAGCTGGATGTTTCCTAAACGCAAGTAATCACCATTTTTTACAAAAAGATCAGATGATAACCAGTTACCATTATTGTCGGCCCACGAAAAACGAGGTATGCTGTTTGAAGTTCCTTCACCTGTCCATCTGCCCCACATATACGAAGGCAGGTTTATCTTTTGCAGGTCAGTTCGTCTTGTGGCGTCGTAAATTTGGTTGCCAATAGTTCCGTGAAAAACCATACTCAGATCAAAGTTTTTATAATTTACGTTCAAATTAAACCCGTAAGTCCAGTCCGGCATTCCTTTTCCAATCATTGTACGGTCATTATCGTCAATTTTACCATCGCCATTAACATCCACGAACCGAACATCACCTGGTTGTGCACCAGGTTGTATCAGACCTCCTTGTTTGTTTTTATAAGCATCTACCTCAGCCCAGTTCTGGAAAATACCGTTTGTCTTTCTTCCATAGAAAAACGGATAAGTATAACCGTTTTGAGATCTTGATATGGTTCCTACGTTAGCATAAGTATCATTATTTTCAAACCCGGTTTCATTACCAAGGTTGGTCAATCTATTGTACAAATAGGAAGCATTAGCTCCGACTCTGAAATCAAAGCCGGACACTTTGAACCGATAACTGGCTTCAAGTTCAACTCCTTTGTTCAACATTGTACCTACATTTCCAAGAGGTTTTGATTCACCAATATAAGATGGAATAGGCATCGTTTTCAACATACCTTTTGTAGTCTTTTCGTAATAGTCTGCTGTAAAATTCAACGCATTATTAAAAAAACCTAAATCTACTCCAAAATCGGTTTGTACAGATTCTTCCCATTTCAAATCAGGATTAGGAGTTCCACTCGGTTTAACTCCATTCACAATTAGAGCCGACTCTCCTGCACCAAAATCGTAGTTGTTGTTTGAACTGGTTAAAGGTACATAACTAAACGCGTCAATTGAACAATTACCGTTTTTCCCCCACGAAGCACGAATTTTGGTGCTTGATAACCATTCTGGCTTGCTGTTTTGGATAAACGACTCGTTAGTTAGATTCCAACCAGCAGAGAATGCAGGGAATGTAGCCCATTTATTGTTCGAACCGAAGTTTGATGATCCATCCCGACGAACGGTTGCCTGAAGCATGTAACGTTCATCAAAATTGTAACTGATACGTCCAAAATAGGAAGCTAAAGTGCTTGGACTATAAGCGCTACCGCTCACTTGCTGGTCTCCATTCGAAGCCAAACCGGTAGCAAAATCAATATTTGCTTTGGTTGGATCTTCAGCCATCATCAAATAACGTGTTCCCGATAAAGCTCGACCGGTTTGTCTTTGAGCTGATTGTCCGAGAATTACGTTAAAACTATGTTTGTCTATTTTCTTATCGTACGAAAGTGTGTTTTCAAGTTGCCATGTCCACTGTTGATTCATCTCTGAATGAACAGAACTCCGGGTTTGGTTATTAGACTTACCAAGATAATATACTATATTGTATCCGTTTTTATCCCAAAAAGATAAGTCGTTGCCAAACGATGATTTAAACTTCAGGTTATCCCATAAAGTTAATTCGGCAGCAAAGTTTGCAACAAATTTATTCGATGTGCCAATATCATTGGGTAGAGAAAGTTGTCCAATCGGATTTGTGATTTCATTATAATCATCACCCGCAATATTAAGTAAAGCACCAGTTCTGCTATCATGTACAGGATGTGCTGTTTTTGCATTTACAGCCGCTATTTCGCTTGGTGTATCGGCATAAGGATCTAACAGAGGTGAAAAAACCATAGCGCTACCAAGTGGTGAACCGTATTCTGAGTTGGTGCTTATACTTCTTGATTTAATGGAAGCATAAGAAAGGTTCTGATTGAAAACTAAATGATTGAGGAAATTACGTTCCTTTGTATCAAGCAATATGTAGTTTGTGTTCGATCTTATGGTGTAACGTTTATAATTTGACCGGTCAAAATTTCCTCCAACAATACCATCCTGGCTATAATATCCGGCTGATAAATAATAATTCAGTTTATCAGTACCTCCACTGATGCTTAATTGATGCTGTTGTTGAGGTGCATTGTCGTTAAACACTTCACTTTGCCAGTCGGTGCCTTTACCCAATGAATATGGATTAGCATAAAGAACTCCCTGTCCGGCATTCACCGAAGCTTCGTTCATCATGACAGCATATTGCGATGCATCCAATACTGAACGATGTTTCCATGGATTTTGAATTCCATAAGAGAAATCATACGATACAGTCATTTTTTGGGATTTTCCGTTTTTTGTCGTAACTATGATTACACCATTTGCTCCACGAGTACCATAAATAGCAGCCGAAGCTGCATCTTTCAATACTTCTATTGATTCGATATCCCTTGGATTTAGATAATCAATACCACCACCAATTGGCATTCCATCTACAATATAAAGCGGATTAGAATTGTTAACAGTACCAATACCGCGAATACGAACTTGTGATTCAGCTCCGGGTTGTCCGGAAGATGCTGTAACTGTAACTCCCGAAGTATTACCTTTCAGAGCATCCTCGATACGTACCGGAGCAACCCTGTCGATGTCTTCAGAAGAAACCTTTGAAATAGAGGCTGTTACTACACTTTTTTTCTGTGTGCCGTATCCTACAACCACAACTTCATCTAAATTTCTTGTGTCTTCTGATAAATTGATTTTTACATTGCTTTCTCCTTTAACGTTCACTTTTTGAGTTGTATATCCAATATAAGATACCACTAACACAGGGTTTGCCGATGGTGCTTCAATTTTAAACGCACCATTTGTGTCTGTGATTGTTCCAACGCTACTACCTTCTACTTTTATACTAACTCCAATTAGCGCTTCGTTCGATTTTGCATCAGTTACAACTCCTTTTATCGGATTAGCTGCTGAGGCCGAGACTGTACCGATTATTATAAAAATAAACGTACTAAGCAAACTAATAAATAGTTTGTTCAGATGCAGGTTAAAAGAACTACATCTTTGGCATGATTTTTTGTTCATAGATTTAATTTAATAATAAGATAATAATTTAGTAAATTAATAAATTTGGATTTGATTCAGAGGTTAACTCAGGTCGAATTATTCATGGTTATTGATTTTAATGATTTAATTATAGGGTTAATTTGAAGTTTGCTTTTAAACCGGCATCAGAAGAATTTCCAATAAATACTTCATAGTCGCCGGCTTCATTGATATATTCAATTTCGTTATTATAGAATTTTAAATCTTTCGGAGTGAGGGTGAAAGTAACCTGTTTGGTTTCCCCCTTTTTCAACATTATCTTTTGAAATCCTTTTAATTCTTTCACCGGGCGAACTACACATCCCCAACGTGGGTTACGTGCAATATCAACCATGGGTGCAAAAGTCCATTGAATACCATAAGCAGAAGCTTCGGTAGCAGCTGTATGAGCAGATTTTTCTATCAGAGTCAGATCCCAGGATGCCGTTTCACCAAGTGGGATAGGGAGAGTTGTGCGGAAACCGTGAATAACATCCAACCCGAAAATCATTGGAATATGCAAACGGGATTGCATGGCAAGTTCTTGTAACTTCCTTGTTTCTTCCACGCCAACAACATTAAGCATTGAACCAACCTTTCCTTGACGAATTTGATTTGCTTTATCTCCATCGGCGGTAATTTTGCCTGTGGCATTCCGATCACTTGTATATTGATTGAGTTGTCCTATCTTTTCGTCGCGAGTCATCTGACGAATAATGGCATCGGCTCGCATAGCCGGTGTTGAATTATTTTGCCCAAAAATACTTAGGCAGATAAATGAGAGAATTAAAAGAGAATGTAATTTCTTCATGCGATAATTTTAAATGAGATTGTGTGGGTTTGAGTAGATAAATCTTTGAAAATAGATTAATCTTCACATCGGATTAAACCAATGTTTCCCTAACTACTCATATAACTTTGCAGTACAAATCTAAGGGTTATTTAGTTATAGTGTCAAAGTAACAATAACATTAACTCTGCAAATATATAATGTATTGTTTTATTTTCCAAACAATAAGCGTGTTATTTCTACACTAAGCATTATATTTAACTTGTGTAAATAGAAAAGTGTTTGGTGATCAAGTGGTTAATTCTGTCGAATAAAAAAATGTTTTTATAGAAAAAGCTATGGAGTTATCTTAATGCTTTTATGTAATTTTTATTTGTCATACAGTTCTCGAATTTCATATTCATAATTATTGTTGTCCGATAAAAGTTAGCATATAAAATAAAAAAGGAGCTGATTTGAAAAAGTCAGCTCCAAAGTTGTATATTTGAAGTTACCACACTCTAAATATATAACATGAGCAAAAGATAAATTTTTTATCGGACAGCCTATATTCGGACAACTTTTGAATTTTGTAGATAGAGGAAACTGTCGACGATTTGCTATGTATCAACAAGCTGATAGATAAGTAAAGAAGCTCGATGGCTTAACACATTTCATTACAATGCTCTGTGCAGTTATTGGTAGCTTTGATTCATTACGGGAAGTGGTTATCAGTTTGCTTTCTAGTGTAACCAAACTATCTCATTTGAGTATAAATTACAGCGCTATGTGTAGCACTTTGGTTGATGCAAACAAACGACGTGCGAGTTCATTCTCTAATATGACTAGCTTTATACGTGGACAACTTATGAGCTATATCAACTTATACAGCTTCCTCAATGACCCGGAGAAAATCTGGAGGGAAAAGAATGAAGCATACAAACGAGAAATGCAACTAGCATCTTTCTAACATAGGGGCTTAGTAATATAAAATAAAAATCCCGTATCTGTTTTTTTAGACAGATACGGGACAATTATCTACAATTTAATTTTTTATCGTACAATAATAAATAAAAGAATAATTTGAATTTACATTACGTAATGAAGTTATATAAAATAAATATCATGTTATTCTTAAGATGCTCTGTTTCTATACTTCAAATAATAATCTTTTAGAAACCTGTATCTGAGTTTTCGTACTACAGATTCCTAAAAGACTAATTTGTTTTTATTTTCTAGACGTCAGATTAATTATAACCCGGATTTTGTTTAACATTCGGATTTGAAGACATTTCGTTGAATGGAATTGGGAACATATTGTTTTTTGGAGCTACAAAACCAGCAGCAGAATTTGTGTTGTATTGTAATACACCATTAATACGTTTGCCTGTTGGTACTGATTTTCCTTGATCTTTCAATACATTCTTGGCATCTCCCCAACGAACTAAGTCTTGGTAACGGCATCCTTCGAAAGAGAGCTCAAGACGTCTTTCTAATTTAATGTCATTTAATGATAAAGTACTTAGAGATGGTAGACTAACTCTATTTCTAACCTGATTGATCTGTCCTAAAGCAGTTGTAACATCTGCAGGGCTTGCTAATAGATTTGCTTCTGCGGCCATTAACAATACATCAGAATAACGTATGATTCTCAGATTGCTGCCATAGCATAAATCAGGTACCGCTCCAGTAGCAGAGGAAGTTTCGCTAGCCCAGGTTGTATATTTTAAGCGAACTAAACCTGGACATCCCCACATATAATTACCGCCGTTGCCCATGGTGCCACCCTTTGCAATTACTTGCGATTCAGTTAAAATTGCTCCGTGAACACGTACAGAATCACCTGCATCTTTGTAAGCTTTCCAAAGGTCGAGCGTTGGATAACCGAAGCCCCAACCACCATTTACTCCTGTAGTTCCTCCGTTAAATCCTTGGTCACCACGTGGTCCACAAAGTTGCCATACTAAATTGGCTGGGTTGGTTCTTGAAGGATCATTCCAAAGATCACCAAAAGCGTTACTCCAATCATTAGCGCGGTCACTTGAATAGCTAATTTCGAAAATTGATTCTTTACCAAATTCAGTGCTTTTCCGTAATAATTGTGTGTAATCATTGTTTATCTCTGATAATTGATAGAGGGCATATTCATTTGTTGCAATAAGTGCGTTCAAGGTTTTTGCAGCTTCTGTATATTTCTTTTCATAAAGCTGAGTTTTTCCCAAAAAGGCTTGAGCTGTACCTTTACTAAATCTTGCCAAATCAGAACCAGATGCTTTCAATTGACTTCTCAAAGGCAGATCAGCCATAGCTTCTGTCAGATCTTTTTCAATTTGTGCGTATAGACCTGTTGGTGTAACTGTACCATCAGTATTTGTAACAGATGCAGAATTTGGCTGAGCATACTCCGTAGGCAATAATTCATGCAATACGAGAGGAACATTACCATAGAGTGTGGCGAGTTCGAAATACATGTATGCGCGAATAGCTTTAGCTTCGGCTATTACCGTTTTTTGATAGGTCGTCGGAGTTTTGAAATTATCCACGATCATATTAGCTCTATAGATAACCATATATGAGTACCGGTAGATGTTAGTTATCGGACCATTAGTCGGACCAAAAGTGAACTTGTTGAGTTCTTGATATTCAGGTCTATCTCCCGAGTTTTCACCACCGGTGTAAATATCATCAGATAGAGACTCTTTTGTCATCCAGAAACTTGTCCAAACGCTTGAGTTCATAGCTCTCATCATATTGTAACATGACATGATGGCACCTGTTGCATCTGCATCTGTTTTGTAATAGTTTGTAACTTGTGTTACTCCTGGTTGATTCATATCGAGAAAACTCGATGAGCATCCTGCCAAAAATAAAAGTGATATCAATGCAACTGTGAATTGTTTATAGAATTTTGTCTTCATGATTTATTGATATTAGTTTGATTAAAAAGTGATTGAGGCTCCAAGCATTATATCTTTTGCCTTTGGATAAGTACCACGGTCAACGCCACTATTGTTAGATGAATTATTTTGAATCGTTGGTTGTGGATCCATTCCAGGATATGAAGTAAACGTAAAGAAGTTGTCGAGCGATACATACAAACGAGCAGACTTAATTAGCGCTAATTTCAGGACAGATTGCGGAATTGAATACCCTAATTGAATAGTTTGAATTCTCAGGTATGAACCATCAAAAATGTATTGATCACTTTGATAAGTTTTAGGGTCAGCATTTGCTCCCGGTTTAGTTGCATTGTCTCCCGGTTTAGTCCAACGTCCGTCAAAGAAATAAGTAGGTCTGTTGGAAGCTAATTTGTCTGTTCTAATCCAACCCAAAGCTACTTTATTGCCGACAGAACCGGAAACTGATAATCCAAAATCAAAGTCTTTGTAAGTAAGCTGAATGTTACCACCATACGTAAATTTAGGAATAGCACTACCTAAGTCTTGTTTGTCTTTATCACTTACTTCAGAAGGTTTTGCATCTTTACCATCAGCTGTTACAAAGATTGGATTCCCTGTTGCAGGATCAATTCCGTGGGTTTTATAACCGTAGAAATGCCAAACTGAGTATCCGGGTTCAAACATGGTCACATTAGGCCAACCTGTTCCAACACTAGCACCACCTATTCTTGCACCAAAAACAGGTTCCAACTTGGTAACTTTATTTGCAATAGGGGATATGTTCAAATTGACAGAATAGTGAAGATCACTAATCTTATCTCTCAGTCCTAAATCAAATTCAAATCCTTTGTTTTGAATTTCACCTCCGTTGGTTTGTGGAGCTGTATTACCACTAGAATATGACGGAATACCTTGTATAATCAAATCTTTGGTTGTTTTTACAAAATAATCTGCAGTGAATGATAATTTATCGTTGAATGCACGTAAATCTAAACCAAGATCTAACTGTTCACTGGTTTCCCATTTAAGTTTGTCATTCGAAAGTACATTAGGTTCATATGCATTCACCACAGTACCGTCAGATAATGTATAGGTGATAGGTTGTCCCCCGGCTGTCCCTGTAATTACAGAGTTGTACTTAAACAGGTTATTATCATCAAGTGAGTTCAAACTACCATTTTGACCCCAACTTCCTCTTATTTTTGCATGTGAAATTACACCTTTTGTGAAAAATTCTTCATTAGAAAAAACCCAACCTGCAGATGCAGAAGGGAATGTACCCCAACGGCCTGTTGCTGGAACTTGTGACAAACCAGCACCATCTTCACGTAATGAAGCTTCTAATAAATATTTATCTTTATAGTCATAATTAACACGTCCGAAATACGATGTTTTTTTGATTTCCCTTGTGTAGCCTGTTGCTACATCACTTTTGTGTGAAGAAAACTCAAGCTGAGCAAATTCGTCGGTTGGATTTCCCATCGGACTACCTGTCCCATTGATATTTTTGTGCTTGTAATCTTCTGCAGACATACCCGCCAGTAAAGTCAGGTTGTGATCTCCAAATCTACGGGTATAGGTTGCAAAGTTTTCCCACGTCCATTTATTATAGAAATCGTTATTGTCGTGTGTAATACCAGCTGTGTTCTTATTCGTAGCATCATAATAAAAAGGTTGATTCCAGTAATGATTATTGGTTAATGCAAGTTCCAAATCAATCCTTGAAGTGAATTTAAATCCTTCAAAAGGAGTAATATCAACGTACAGATTACCAATTAATTTGTCATTTGTAGATACACCATTTGTATTAGCTAATGAAACAAAAGGATTGGTAATTTCACCAGCAACATATTGTGAGATTCCGTAGTAATTTCCAGCAGGTGATTTTACAATTAAATTTTTGTTTGCTGCAATTTCACTTTGGATAAAGGTTGGAATTTTTGTAGCATCTGTATATTCAACTGGTGTAGTTGGATCTAATTCTAATGCACTACCGATTGTTCCACCAAACTCTCCACTATTTTCATTAATACCTTTTGTCGTGAAATGTGAATAATTGATGTTATGTCCTACTTTCAACCATTTTTTTAATTGATGGTCAGAATTAAACATTGCAGAATATCTTTCAAAAACATCTTTGTTTCCTTTAATAATACCATCATTTTTGAAATAGTTCAGACCAATGATATAAGTAGATTTTTCGTTTCCACCCGAAATTGCTAAGTGATGTTTTGTTGTATAACCACCTTCAAAAAGTGAACCCAACCAATCTGTATTGTAATTCTGGTCGATAGGAGCTGTTAGGATAGAGTTACCATCAGCGTTTTTTTCAGTCATAAATTGAGCATATTGCGAAGTATTCATCAATTTAGGTAAACTGGCAGCACTTGTGAATGAATGCTGAACATCATAACTGATTACAGGTTTACCGGTTACACCCTTCTTTGTACTGATAATAATAACACCATTTCCACCTTCAGCACCATAAATAGCACATGAAGCGGCATCTTTCAATACCTCCATTGATGCAATGTCGGCCGGATCAAGATAATTTATATCACCAGTCTTAACTCCATCAACAATAAATAATGGATTTGAACCTGCATTAGAACTAACTCCTCTAATTCTAATATTCATGCCTGCGCCAGGAGCACCTGACACTGGAACCACCTGAACCCCAGAAGTTTTGCCTTGAAGAGCTTCTTCTGCTCTCGAGATATTGGTTTTCCCTATATCTTCAGCTTTAACGCTCGAAATAGCACCAGTAACTAAGCTCTTTTTTTGAATACCATAACCCACCACTACAACTTCATCTAAGTTTTTTGTGTCCTCAGACAAAATAACGTTCAAATTAGTTTGTCCGTTTAATTTTACTTTTTGAGTTGTATATCCAATATACGAAAATATGATCACAGAATAAGTTGAAGGGGCATTAATTGTAAAATTACCTTCAACATCCGTAATTGTTCCAATGGTAGTGCCTTCTACTAATACACTTACTCCAATTAACGTGTTCGCTTTTTCATCTTTAACAGTTCCTTTTACAGGATTTGCTGCAGATATCGATGCAGTACCGATTATTAAAAAAATAACAGTACTAAACAACCTAATAAATAGTTTGTTTAGATGTAAATTAAAGACTTTACATCTTAGGCGTGATTTTTTGTTCATAGATTTAATTTGATATTAAGGATGATTTTTTTTAGAAAATTAATAATTTTTGTTTTGATTCTGCGCTTAACTCAGGTCGAATTATTCATGATTATTGATTTTAATGATTTAATTATAGGGTTAATTTAAAGTTTGCTTTTAAACCGGCATCAGAAGAATTTCCAATAAATAGTTCATAGTCGCCGGCTTCATTGATATATTCAATTTCGTTATTATAGAATTTTAAATCTTCCGGTGTGAGGGTGAAAGTAAGCTGTTTGGTTTCCCCCTTTTTCATCATTATCTTTTGAAACCCTTTTAATTCTTTCACAGGGCGAACTACACATCCAACCAAATCGCGAACATACAATTGAACAACTTCTTCTCCATCATAGTTTCCCGTATTGGCAATATTCACTGTAACAGTCAGTTTATCTCCTTTGCGTAATTCACCGGATGACAATTTCAGATTGCTGATGTCGAATTTAGTGTAACTAAGTCCATAACCAAACGGATATTTGGGGCTGTTTTGTAAATCGATATAAGCAGAAACATAATTTTTATCGTTTTCATCCTTTGCAGGTCGTCCGGTATTGAAGTGATTGTAGTAAATCGGAATTTGTCCTTCGGTACGAGGGAATGAAATCGGCAATTTACCGGCAGGATTATAATCTCCAAAAACTACATCGGCAATTGAATTTCCGGCTTCGGTTCCTAACCACCATGTATACAGAATAGAAGGAATATTATCCGAAGCCCAATTGAAAATTAAAGGTCGACCGGCATTCAGTAATAAAACTACCGGCTTACCGGTTTTATAGATTTCTTTCAATAATTCTTCCTGAACACCCGGAAGTTGTAAACTGCTTTTACTTTTTGCTTCACCGCTCATATCGGCCGCTTCGCCCAGCGACATAATAACGACGTCAGCCGATTTAGCCACATTTATTGCTTCGACAAAACCTGTTTTGTCATTGTCATTGATGTTACAGCCTTTGGCGTATAAAATGGTGGAGTTCTTGCCCAGCTTGTTTTTAACACCTTGGTATTGGGATATAATTCGGGTAGAATCGTCAGGAAAAGCTATTGACCAGAATCCATGATTAGCCGTTGTAGCTTTGAATAATGGTCCTATTAAAGCTACTTTTTTGGTTTGTTTGGAGAGAGGCAACAATGTTTTGCCATTACTCAGCGTTTCGTTTTTAAGTAGTACAATACTTTTTTCCCCTATTTCGCGTGCAAACGCTCTGTTTTCAGGATTATTTGTTTGTTTTTTTTCTCTTTCTGCATTACAAAAGCGATAGGGATCATCGAATAACCCAAGTTCAAACTTCTTGACAAGGATGCGTTTTACTGCTTCATCGATGGTAGAGATGTCAACTTTGCCGTCCTGAACCAATTGTTTCAGATTGTCGCGATAACAGCGACTTTCCATGTCCATATCCGAACCGGCATTAATGGCTTTCATGGCTGCATCATAGCCATCTTTGGCATAACCGTGAGCTATCATCTCACCAATGCTACCCCAGTCGCTCACCACAAATCCTTTAAAGTTCCATTGCGTTTTCAGAATGTCACGCTGGATATATTTGTTGGCTGTGGCGGGTATTCCGTTTATGTCGTTAAAGGAATTCATAAATGTTGCCACATTTGCTTCAACAGCTGCTTTGAAAGGTGGCAAGTAGGTTTCGTTTAATTGGCGTAAGCTCATATCCACAGAGTTGTAATCGCGCCCACCGATAGCAGCTCCGTAGGCAGCAAAGTGCTTGGCGCAAGCCATAACGGCATCCACATTACCCAATCCATTTCCCTGAAAACCGTGTACGCGTGCTTTGGCCACCAAACTACCCAGGTAAGTATCTTCACCGGCTCCTTCCATAACGCGTCCCCACCGAGGGTCGCGTGCAATGTCTACCATAGGTGCAAATGTCCATTGAACGCCATAAGCAGCCGCTTCGGTAGCGGCAATATGGGCAGATTTTTCTATTAAAGCCAAATCCCAGGATGCCGTTTCACCAAGTGGGATAGGGAAAGTTGTGCGGAAACCGTGGATAACATCCAACCCGAAAATCATTGGAATATGCAAACGGGATTGCATGGCAAGTTCTTGTAACTTCCTTGTTTCTTCCACGCCAACAACATTAAGCATTGAACCAACCTTTCCTTGACGAATTTGATTTGCTTTATCTCCATCGGCGGTAATTTTGCCTGTGGCATTCCGATCACTTGTATATTGATTGAGTTGTCCTATCTTTTCGTCGCGAGTCATCTGACGAATAATGGCATCGGCTCGCATAGCCGGTGTTGAATTATTTTGCCCAAAAATACTTAGGCAGATAAATGAGAGAATTAAAAGAGAATGTAATTTCTTCATGCGATAATTTTAAATGAGATTGTGTGGGTTTGAGTAGATAAATCTTTGAAAATAGATTAATCTTCACATCGGATTAAACCAATGTTTCCCTAACTACTCATATAACTTTGCAGTACAAATCTAAGGGTTATTTAGTTATAGTGTCAAAGTAACAATAACATTAACTCTGCAAATATATAATGTATTGTTTTATTTTCCAAACAATAAGCGTGTTATTTCTACACTAAGCATTATATTTAACTTGTGTAAATAGAAAAGTGTTTGGTGATCAAGTGGTTAATTCTGTCGAATAAAAAAATGTTTTTATAGAAAAAGCTATGGAGTTATCTTAATGCTTTTATGTAATTTTTATTTGTCATACAGTTCTCGAATTTCATATTCATAATTATTGTTGTCCGATAAAAGTTAGCATATAAAATAAAAAAGGAGCTGATTTGAAAAAGTCAGCTCCAAAGTTGTATATTTGAAGTTACCACACTCTAAATATATAACATGAGCAAAAGATAAATTTTTTATCGGACAGCCTATATTCGGACAACTTTTGAATTTTGTAGATAGAGGAAACTGTCGACGATTTGCTATGTATCAACAAGCTGATAGATAAGTAAAGAAGCTCGATGGCTTAACACATTTCATTACAATGCTCTGTGCAGTTATTGGTAGCTTTGATTCATTACGGGAAGTGGTTATCAGTTTGCTTTCTAGTGTAACCAAACTATCTCATTTGAGTATAAATTACAGCGCTATGTGTAGCACTTTGGTTGATGCAAACAAACGACGTGCGAGTTCATTCTCTAATATGACTAGCTTTATACGTGGACAACTTATGAGCTATATCAACTTATACAGCTTCCTCAATGACCCGGAGAAAATCTGGAGGGAAAAGAATGAAGCATACAAACGAGAAATGCAACTAGCATCTTTCTAACATAGGGGCTTAGTAATATAAAATAAAAATCCCGTATCTGTTTTTTTAGACAGATACGGGACAATTATCTACAATTTAATTTTTTATCGTACAATAATAAATAAAAGAATAATTTGAATTTACATTACGTAATGAAGTTATATAAAATAAATATCATGTTATTCTTAAGATGCTCTGTTTCTATACTTCAAATAATAATCTTTTAGAAACCTGTATCTGAGTTTTCGTACTACAGATTCCTAAAAGACTAATTTGTTTTTATTTTCTAGACGTCAGATTAATTATAACCCGGATTTTGTTTAACATTCGGATTTGAAGACATTTCGTTGAATGGAATTGGGAACATATTGTTTTTTGGAGCTACAAAACCAGCAGCAGAATTTGTGTTGTATTGTAATACACCATTAATACGTTTGCCTGTTGGTACTGATTTTCCTTGATCTTTCAATACATTCTTGGCATCTCCCCAACGAACTAAGTCTTGGTAACGGCATCCTTCGAAAGAGAGCTCAAGACGTCTTTCTAATTTAATGTCATTTAATGATAAAGTACTTAGAGATGGTAGACTAACTCTATTTCTAACCTGATTGATCTGTCCTAAAGCAGTTGTAACATCTGCAGGGCTTGCTAATAGATTTGCTTCTGCGGCCATTAACAATACATCAGAATAACGTATGATTCTCAGATTGCTGCCATAGCATAAATCAGGTACCGCTCCAGTAGCAGAGGAAGTTTCGCTAGCCCAGGTTGTATATTTTAAGCGAACTAAACCTGGACATCCCCACATATAATTACCGCCGTTGCCCATGGTGCCACCCTTTGCAATTACTTGCGATTCAGTTAAAATTGCTCCGTGAACACGTACAGAATCACCTGCATCTTTGTAAGCTTTCCAAAGGTCGAGCGTTGGATAACCGAAGCCCCAACCACCATTTACTCCTGTAGTTCCTCCGTTAAATCCTTGGTCACCACGTGGTCCACAAAGTTGCCATACTAAATTGGCTGGGTTGGTTCTTGAAGGATCATTCCAAAGATCACCAAAAGCGTTACTCCAATCATTAGCGCGGTCACTTGAATAGCTAATTTCGAAAATTGATTCTTTACCAAATTCAGTGCTTTTCCGTAATAATTGTGTGTAATCATTGTTTATCTCTGATAATTGATAGAGGGCATATTCATTTGTTGCAATAAGTGCGTTCAAGGTTTTTGCAGCTTCTGTATATTTCTTTTCATAAAGCTGAGTTTTTCCCAAAAAGGCTTGAGCTGTACCTTTACTAAATCTTGCCAAATCAGAACCAGATGCTTTCAATTGACTTCTCAAAGGCAGATCAGCCATAGCTTCTGTCAGATCTTTTTCAATTTGTGCGTATAGACCTGTTGGTGTAACTGTACCATCAGTATTTGTAACAGATGCAGAATTTGGCTGAGCATACTCCGTAGGCAATAATTCATGCAATACGAGAGGAACATTACCATAGAGTGTGGCGAGTTCGAAATACATGTATGCGCGAATAGCTTTAGCTTCGGCTATTACCGTTTTTTGATAGGTCGTCGGAGTTTTGAAATTATCCACGATCATATTAGCTCTATAGATAACCATATATGAGTACCGGTAGATGTTAGTTATCGGACCATTAGTCGGACCAAAAGTGAACTTGTTGAGTTCTTGATATTCAGGTCTATCTCCCGAGTTTTCACCACCGGTGTAAATATCATCAGATAGAGACTCTTTTGTCATCCAGAAACTTGTCCAAACGCTTGAGTTCATAGCTCTCATCATATTGTAACATGACATGATGGCACCTGTTGCATCTGCATCTGTTTTGTAATAGTTTGTAACTTGTGTTACTCCTGGTTGATTCATATCGAGAAAACTCGATGAGCATCCTGCCAAAAATAAAAGTGATATCAATGCAACTGTGAATTGTTTATAGAATTTTGTCTTCATGATTTATTGATATTAGTTTGATTAAAAAGTGATTGAGGCTCCAAGCATTATATCTTTTGCCTTTGGATAAGTACCACGGTCAACGCCAC